>OIZF01000533.1_pt1 | contig 26191 bp, 20 predicted proteins | sample 1588471 | NCBI WGS metagenome assembly OIZF01 (sample SAMN03283279) | human gut metagenome | biome: human-associated habitat; material: feces | host: Homo sapiens | place: Peru | collected 2012
GCGACTGCTCCAACACGCGATACCCAGGGTGCCGCTTCGCTTGCCCTGGGCTATGTGCTCCATTGGGCTTTCAGCCCGCACTTGCTAAATCCGAAACTTGAGTAACAATGAATAGAATTCCCCCAAACTATCTCGTTTTAATGTCTATTTTGAACACCCTGCCTCACAACGCGCGATTGCCCCAACACGTGGTATCCGCGGTGTCGCATCGCCTGCTTTGGGTAGCATCTATTACAAAAAACACTTCCAGCGCAGCAACTCATACAATAAACGCACATTTTGTACAATCAACGTCAATATGCTTGTGACAGAGTGCGAAGAGTTGTATTTTTGCAGCGTCAAAATACATAATGACAAGTAAAGTAAGCAAAATAGAGGCATTGAGCAGCTACCGTGAAATAGCAATGTGGAAGTTCTTATTTTTCAGTTGAGGTACTGTTTGATGCCTTTTTATATGCTTCGTGTATGCATCATCCTAACCCCTAAATTTTATGGTAGAAAATAGCATTGTCATAAGGGTGGTTCTAATAATTCTGAAATAGGGATTTGTGCGCTATCAGAAGTGCTTTTTTTGTAAGTTTGAGAGGGAACATGGCGGGCTATGTGACCGAACAAACTTTCAGAAAGACACGTCCGAGCGTGTGCAAATCTCATTTCAGAATAGTCGAACTCAAAAAACTGAATTCTTAGAACCACCCTTAAATAATAAATACTTAACTTTGCGCTTAGGATCGGAGCTGTTGGAAATGCCCAACTGCTGTGAAGACCCTCAAAGAATGAGCGTATTGAACGTTGTCTTGAAATAGAAATGTGGAAGTTTCGATATTCAGTAAGGCAAAACGTACAATATCGTTCACGCATATTATGGTATCATTACGTGCGCACCTCACACCATTCTTTAGCAAATGGCGTGAGGCGGTGCGTGCTACAAATACCTTTGTACAAGCGTGGACTATTGTCTGTTGCATACTGAATAGGTCTCTTCCACAACCTCTATTTCAGCAACGGGCGATGGTGCCACGCTTTTTTGGCTCTTAACCTTAATTACAACCCTTGTGTGAGTTCAGAACATCGTTGTTAACTTATATACATCTATATGGATAGCAGATATATTTACATTATCACCCGCGACGAATTGGTGCGGCTTGATTGTTCTAAAGTGGTCTACATGGTGGGCGACGGCAATTACACCGATATTGTGCTCGTCAACAAGCAGAAGCACTCCATCTGTATGAACCTGTCGCGCATGCAGCAACTTGTGAGCGAAAGTTTGCGCGAGCAAGCTTCTTTCTTTGTGCGCATAGGCAAGCGCTTTATCGTAAACCTTAGTTTTGTATACAAGGTTCAACCCTTGCAAAAAAGCCTCGTGCTGACTGATGGTGTAAACTTCGCTTTCAAGTTAGGCATATCCAAGGAGGCGCTCAAGCAGTTGAAAGCCTTGCTCCTTATGCGTGTAACGAATTCGATGGCAGAGAAGGAGCCTGTCAAGTAGAGTAGTACATTTAGGGTGGTCCTTAAGTAGGTATTCAAAATTAGTTTATATGATTATGTTCAGAATTAGTCGATATGCCTTGGCGCATTCTTTCGCCCATAAACATAGGTTTCATCGGTCACGTAGCCCGCTACGCTCCCTCTTCAACCTATGTTTCTGAACGAAATACTGCACCAATTCATATCAACTAATTTTGAACACCTACTTAAAACCGAATATCGCATTTATGGAAATAATAATAGGAAGAGAAGAGGGCGCACGCCGCCTTCATTGCATGGTAGACGGAAGAGAGTTCAACATAGGCTCTGTGGGCATGGTGCCACTCTCGGTAAGCCGCAAGCATTGCCGCATTACGATAAATGGTGGTCACATCAACATCGAGAACCTAAACCTGCAAAATGAGACATACGTAGACGGCAACCAGGTGTTCAGCAAGGTGCTGACGCTTTCAAGTCGTGTGCAGCTCGGCAAAGACCGCTTTATGTTGCCCCTGCGGCAAATACTCCAGCTGGTTAATGGCGTGCCGGCACCAATGGGCGGCCAGTCTGCAAAGGAAGTACCTACTTTCTCGTTACGCCCGTTGAAAGCTATATGGAGTGAATATGAGCAGCAAGTGCTCGACATACAAAATAAAGCCTCTCAGAAAGCCAACCAGCAGCGTTTGCAGGGTATACTGTCGTTGCTCGGTGTGTGCGTGGGCTTGATTCCTGGCATCAGTGTGGCAGTGCGTGTTATTATTGTGCTTAGTGCGTTGATTCTGGCGGTATATTTCTTTTGCCGGGGTAAAAACGAGGACAGCGTGGCGCAACGAATTCACGACCTTAACGAAGAGCTTGCCAAGAAATACAAGTGTCCTAACCCCCAATGTGGCAAGCCTTTCGGAAACATACCCTATCGCAACATAGAGTACTACAAGCAGTGCATCTCCTGCGGGTGTAAGTACACCCGCTGACATTTTGTACAATAACCGGCATAGTTGCTACAATCTTTCAAAAATGTCTTTACAACTCATGGCTGGCAGCATAACTTTGTGTCATCATTAACTCAATAAATACCAAAAACGATGAACAACGAAGAAACAATTATCATGCAGCCTCAGAGTGGCAATAACCCTAAAGCTAACCAAACAACACCGGCTGCCGAACCGAATGCAAAACCCAAGAAAGCACGCGGAAAAAGGAGTGCAGCCATGGCTGGCGCAGCCGTTGCAGGTGCTGCCGTTGGCAGCGGAGCCACGTTGGGCGTAGAAGCCGTGATTGATGAAAGCAACAACGACCAAGAGGAGAACAATACCCAGACGGCGGAAGCACAGACCGACAACGCTGCAGAGCAGCAGGAGGTAGAGGCAACGGCAGAAACTCAAGACACTGTCGAGACCGAGCAACCTCAGTACGTATCCGAGGCACCGCGCGATGTGAATGCAACCGTTGACGATGTGGCATCAAATGGCGAGAACGACTACACCGGTCATGGTGGTGACAACTTTGTAGCGTCAGAAGATCCATATCTGCAAACTGCCAGCGACGATGGTATGGGCGTGCACGATGATCAGTTACAAGTGTTAGGCGTGTCTGATGTACAAAACGAAGACGGAAGCATGATGCAGACGGCCATGATTACTGATGGCCATTATATAGGTGCTGTGATAGATGTGGATAACGACGGTACGGCTGATATCGTCGCTGTGGATTATAATCAAAACCAGCAGATTGAAGAGGGCGAGGTGTTCGATGTGTCCAACGAAAATATTCAGATGCAGGATTTTCAAGATGCGCACGTTGCGCAGCAGGACATGATGCAGCAAGAGCAAGAACATCTGGCCTATAATGCAAGCGATGATCAGCCTGACTACTGCAACAATGCCGACATTCAAGATGCCTAAGGCAATAAAGAGCTTGCTGCTTTGGCTGGTGTTGTTGGCAGTGCCCTTGCCGGGAGAGGCAAAGACCTACCTCCTCTCGGTGGGCATATCCGACTATCCTGGCAGCCGGAATGACCTTCGCCTGCCCCACAACGATGCCGCCACCATGCAGTGGGTGTATCAGCAGAACAAGTATGCCCAAACAATGCTCTTGACTAACAGTCAGGCAAAACTCGCAACCGTAAAGGCTGCCTTGCGTAATATGGTGGCAAAGGCTACAGCCAACGATATTGTGGTATTGTTTTTCAGTGGCCACGGCGTGCCAGGTGGTTTTGTGTGCTACGATGGCATACTCAACTATGGAAGCATCTATACGGCCATGGCGGCATGCAAGAGCCGTAACAAGATGATCTTTGCCGATGCTTGTTTTGCGGGAGCTATGCGCCAGAACAGCAACACAAGACACCAAGGCGGAGGCGTGAGAAAGAATAGCAATGTCATGCTCTTTCTGTCGTGCCGCGGCAATGAAGTTTCGATTGAGTCAAGAAAACTTACCAACGGCTTCTTTACCTATGCCTTGCAGCACGGATTGCGGGGCGGCGCCGACGCCAACCACAACCGCATCATTACAGCCAAGGAACTCTTTGACTATGTCAGCGCAAGGGTGAAGCGTCTGTCGGGAAACCAGCAACACCCCGTGATGTGGGGACGTTTTCCCGATAATATGCCTGTGATGAGGTGGTAATCTTACTTAAAACAGCAGCAATGGATAATACGATAAGAATAAAATGTCCCACTTGTGGCAAGATACTCCGCTTGAACAATGTGCCAAATATCAATGCGGCCACCTTCACATGTCCAGTGTGTAAGGAGAAGCACGTTGTTGGCCAATGTCAGCGCTATGTGCCCCCCCAGACCTCAGAATGTGAGGAAACGCAATATGGCGGCGCGGGCATGTCACAAGCCGGTAACGAGGAAACACAGCTACGTTCAGGTCAAGCAGCGTCGGGCGGTACAGACGAGACCATCGTGGGTCCTGCTCCCAATAGGACGACAGGCAAACTCGTTGATGCCATGGGCCGATGTTATCAGCTGAAGCAAGGCTCCAACACCATCGGGCGTAAGGCCACCACATCATCGGCCACCGTGCAGATAGACACCACTGACCGCACCATGAGCCGTAGCCATGCCATCATCGAAGTGTATAATCAACGCGGGCAGATTGTGCATCTGTTGAAAAATGGCGCTAACAAGAATCCGTCTTACCTGAACGGTGCGCTCATCAGCCAGTTTGACCAGCTTATTCTTAATAACGGCGACCGCATAAAAATGGGAAGCACAGAGTTAACTTTTACAGTATAACACACATTCAATGAAATATCAAATTAAAGCATACAACCTGCAGGAGCTTGGGCAGCGAGCCAATCAAGAGGACTCACTCTTTCCAGCCTTAGGACAGTCTACAACAGATTGCCGCCTTTTCGTACTGTGCGACGGAATGGGCGGACATGAAAAAGGCGAGGTGGCTTCGGCCACGGTGTGCGAGCAAATTAGTCGTACGATACTCAGCCAGTGGCATGCCGGCGAACCCCTCAGCGACGACCTCTTTCGTCAAGCCCTTGCCGCAGCCTACGACGCGCTTGATGCCAAGGACGATGGGGCCGAACGCAAAATGGGCACTACAATGACCTTCCTTTGTTTGCACGCCAATGGCGCAACAGTGGCTCACATTGGCGACAGCCGCGTTTACCAATTGCGTCCTGCCACCAAGCATTCGCCAGCGCGCATCGTCTTTCACACGCGCGACCATTCGCTCGTCAACGACCTTGTCAAAATAGGCGAGATTACAGAGGAGGAGGCGCTGCACCACCCGCAGAAGAATGTTATCACGCGTGCCATGCAACCCTGTCAGGAGCAGCGTGCAAGAGCCGACATTGCCCACCTCACCGACATTAAGCCGGGCGACTATTTTTATATGTGTTCCGACGGCATGCTTGAGCAGTCTACCGACGAGAATATTCTCAACATCATAACCAAACCAAACTCCACCGATGAGGAGAAACTTGAGATGCTACGCAGTGTGACTGAGGAAAACAAGGACAACCACACGGCACACCTTATACATATTGAAAAGGTAATAGGAGCTAATCCCCTTCAAGCCCCAGTTCCGCCTCGCCAGCAGGAGCCAAAGGGCACGTTTATTACTCCCGACTTCCCTGCCACCACTCCGCAGCCTAAGCGCCGTAATCTGTTGCCGTGGCTGTTGGTCGTGTTGCTTTTAGTCATTATAGCCGCTGGCGCTTCGTACTTCATTTTGGGTAACAAAGAGAATGAGAGCGCAAAGCCCGATAGCACTAAAATGGATTCTGCCAAGGACCGGTCTGCTGAGAAGAAAAATAGCGATGCGCTCATAGAGAACACCTCTTCACGACCTGTTTCACCTCAACGTGAAACATCTTTACCGGCCTCTGCCGAAAGACAGCCACAGGGGGTGGGCAGCAAGCCTGCAAAGCCAACTAACCAGGAAAAGCCACAAACGGTTGCAGACGACAAGCCGGACGCAGAGGAGGACGAACACATTGTTAGCGAGATTTTCAAGAGTAGAAAAGGCTCTCCAAAAGAAAAGAAGCAAACTCCTAAGTTTAACGTAAAGAATAAATAAGTGTGTCAGAGAAAAAGAATATCTTCCTAAATCAAGAACTGAAAAGGCCGCTGAGGAGTGGCAGAAGAATTTAGAGAAAAAAACAGAAGGTCTCGAAAAAGTAAACGTGCGAATGACTGACCAAACAGAACCTTAAATATCCCATTAAATAACCCATGCAACAGAAATTATCAACCGGCACCCTTCTGCGTAAGGGGGCATACAGAATAGAGCGTGTCCTTGGACAAGGCGCATTTGGCATTACCTACCTTGCCGAGCACGTACATTTGGGCAAGAAAGTCGCCATCAAAGAGTTCTTTATGAAAGAAGTCAACTCGCGTGGCGAAGATGGCAGCATTACGGGCATGACCGACGGCAGTCTGTCGTACAACTATTGCCGTAAGTTTCAAAAAGAGGCGCGCAACCTCTCTCACCTAGAGCACCCCAATATCGTGCGTGTAACCGACCTGTTCGATGAGAATGGAACGTTTTACTATGTGATGGACTACATCGAAGGTCAGAACCTCAACGATTATGTAAAGTCTGGCCCGATAGGTGCCGATGAGGCCACCAACATTATCAAGGCTGTGGCCGATGCGCTCATCTATATGCATGAGACACACCACATGCTTCACCTCGACCTCAAGCCCGGCAACATCATGCGCCGTGCAAGCGATGGCCACATTTTCTTGATAGACTTTGGACTGAGCAAGCACTACGATGCCAACGGTCAACCCGAAACCTCCACCAACATCGGTCTCGGCACGGCTGGCTATGCGCCCATAGAGCAAGGTAATCAGGCAAAGAGCGGCGAGTTCCGTCCCACCATCGATGTCTATGCCCTTGGTGCCACACTTTACAAACTTCTCACCCGCGAAACGCCTCCCGCAGCTTCCGAACTTGTGAGCGACGATGAATTGGTAGAGGACAATCTGCGTGAAAAAGGTGTACCAACCAATCTTATTAAGGTGGTAACCGAGGCAATGTGTCCGAATGTAAGAAAGCGTACACAGACAGTGCGTGATTTTAAGAACCAATTGTCTTTGGACGCTGTACCTTCTGTAGCTGAAAGTAAAAGTGCTGAGAACGAAGAACAAAACTTTACGGCAGATGAGGAGACCATTGTGGGGAGTCAAGCAGTTAAAGATAATAGCGACTCAGATAATACGGAACCCAAACGTCTCTTGGCTCAGAAGTATAGTGAAACGTTCGATGTTCCCTTGCGAGAAGCTCTGAATTATATCTTAGCGCATGGCATGTCTGAGACGCAACGTGTAATAGACAATGCTATGGCTACAGAGCGTTCTGCACAGAGTTCAAGAGAGCTGGGGAACACTTATAGTGAGCCGAAAACCGAGGACGTGGAAGCTTGGAGAAAAAGAGACTCTTTCCGCCCATTCTCATTCAAGGGCAGAATAGGGCGCGTGCAACTAATACTTTCGTATGTAATGGGCTTCGTGGCTTGGTTTGCATCTTTCCTCTTGTTTGATATAGAACATTCCGACGGCAATGGAGGTGTAATCTTGTTATTCCTTGCTTGTACAGTGGCCTTTTTCTGGTTCCTCTATGCTCAATGCGCCAAGCGTTGCCACGATTTAGGCAAGTCGGGCGCATGGATGTTCGTCCCATTTTGGAACATTCTATTGTTCTTTGCAGAAGGTGAAAAAGGAGAAAACCAGTATGGCCAAGGCACTGAAGTAAAATCTGATAATGCCATATTACTATTTCTGTTTTTTCTAATATTGCCAATAGGGGGAGTAATCATTGAGCAAAAGATGGATAAGGTCAATATGCCATCTGGTTTTGATGAATCAATAGCGCAAAGCGAAGTAAATGGTTTTGATGAATCAATAGCGCAAAGCGAAGTAAATTGGTATGTTGACTCCGCCAGTCCTGCTAATGTATATTGTGTCTATGAAGGCGAAAGGCATTATAGACCTCGCTGGAATCTTCCTGATGGTCAGCGTGAAATACACTATGCGGAAAACGACCCTCGAGAGTCATTCTCTGGTACAATCAGTGGCAGAGATTGTAATGGACTTCTAAAATATCGTAATGGTGACTATTTTAATGGTACTATTTCGAATGACCAAACTATGGACGGTCATGGTAGAATAACTAATGAAAATGGCACTTATGAAGGTGATATAAAGAATGGTATTTTTCATGGGCAAGGTACGTTTGCATTGAAAGATGGAACATGGATTTACAAGGGAGGTTTTGAGGATGGCCATATGAGCGGCTCTGGTACAGAATATTGGCCCAAAGAGAAACGTAAATATTATGCTGGCTTTTTAGAAGGTAACTACAAAGATGGTGAACGTAACGGAGTCGGAACATGGTATTACAATGACCATACATATAGAAAGTGTAAATTCAGAAATGGCAAAGAAATTTCCGTCATAGAAGAAGGTACATGGCGGTAATTGCCGAAATTAAGAATAACTCTACAATTAAACACAAAGTAAAATGAAACACGTAATATACATATTCTTCGTAGTGGCAGCAGCCCTAATAGGTTTGACTGCTTGCAAAACTACTAAAGACAAACTCGTCGGTTCTTGGCGCTATGCTAAAACAATGACATTTGACGGAAATGAGATTAGTCTTATGGGAGTGGATAATCAAAAAGAAGATGGTACGTTTACATCGTCTCAAACTGCTGTTGCAACCACAGAAACAGAATATGACGGTGTAAAAGTCCGAATAAAAATTGGTATAAGCATCAAAGGTTATGGCGATTGGAAGGTGAACGACGATAAAGAATTCGTATCATCTCCAGTTTCGGTTAGTGTGAAGGTAACAAGCGTGAAATATTTTGATCCAACAGATGACTCTTTTATAGGTGAACTGACAGGAAGCGAATTGGAGGAGGCTTCAAAAGAATATGCAAGGGAAGTCAAAGCAGACTTGCTTGAAGCTTCAACCGAGCGCATCATCATGTTGCAAGACAATAAGTATGTAACAGAATATGTTGATGATGATGGTGAAAAGAAAACGTGTACGTATAACCGGTTGTAAGTAGCATGACAAACGATAAATCAATGCTCCCCATCGGGACTGTGCTCAATGGCAGGTATATAATCCGAGGCCACCTCTCATCGGGTGGCTTCGGAAAAACCTATCTTGCCGTGTGTAGACCGCAGAACACGAAGGTTGCCATCAAAGAGTTCTTCATGACAGCGGCAAACTTTCGTGACGCGGACGGCGTGTCGGTAAGCACGAACAGAAATTACACGCAACAATTTGGTGAGCAAATCGTGAAGTTCAGAAAAGAGTATGAGCGACTAAGACTTATAAGCAATGTGCATGTGGTGAAAGTGTACGATTGCTTTGAAGAGAATGGTACGGCATACTATGTGATGGACTTCGTAGAGGGCACCAATTTGGAGGAGTATTTGAGAAAAAGAAATGCACCCTATACCGAAACTACTGTATACAACTATCTGAAGCAGATACTCGGTGGCTTGAAAGCAATCCATTCAAAAGATTTGCTACACCTCGACCTCAAGCCAGCCAACATCATGAAGACACCGAACGGATATGTAAAGTTGATAGATCTCGGTGCAAGCAAAGATTATATAGGAGGCGTGGGAGCTACTAGGTTTACGGGCGTAGCACGAACTGAAAGATATGCCCCTCCAGAACAAGTGGATGGCAGTTTCGATAAGTTAGGGCCATGGTCAGACTTCTATGCTCTTGGTGCAACACTTTATCGTTTGCTTACGAATAGGGTGGTACCGACATACACAAGTCTTTATGAAGATCATACTCGTGATAAACATATCGCATTGCCAATGCCGAATGTTTCTGATGAAACAAAGCAGCTTATTGTGTGGTTGATGAACACCGATAGGACAAGGCGTCCGCAAAGTGTGGACGACATCTTGCAATGGTTGAGAAATCCGCCAGCACAAGATCAAGAGGTTACAATCCAAGATCCCGAGGTTACAATCAATGTGCCAAGAGAGGAAAAAAGGCCGCAACAATCACCAAAACCCCCCGTTCCGGAAAACGATAAATTCAGTCTCTTAGGCTGTTTTTACATGATCATAATGATCGTAATTGGTTACATTGTAGGAACGATTATTATAAAAGCTCTATTGTAAAACCATTAAATATAAGTAGTTCATGAAATCACTTATCAAAAAAACTTTTGCGGCTGTCGTGATATTGGCAGCCATCGTAGATTGGCCTGTAAAGGTGGAAGCTGGCTGTGGCCAAGTAGTTGCTAAAGAAGCAGTACCATTACTTAGAGGGTGTGCCGGTAAAGTGGGAAAAGTAACGGTTGATTCGGAGAAATTTGTAAATCGTTCTACGCAAATGATGGAAAAGTATGGGAATAAAACACTCCAAAACAAAAACGTGCAATATGGTGCGCTAAGGTCTTCAATGCGTGCTAATTTTATAAAATGCCCTCGCTGCCATGGTAAAGGAAGTGTGCAAGGATATAATGGCTATGTCTATGCTTGCGCCCGCTGCAATGGCACAGGACTCATTCGCGTTGTGAGATAAAAAGCAGACAATCCTGCATACAACCAAACGACAATAAGAGACAACGTCCATTGTGCCTTTGTAGGGGCACACGTCATGGTTCGTTGTCTCTTATTGTCGTTTGATATATTCCCAAAATCCTCACACAGATTATCTGTGTTTATGCTCTTAATAAAAGGATAAAGTGTTTTGTTCTGGGTTAGCCCAGTCACACCTCCTCGCGCCGTCTTTTCAACTTTTCCCTTGCCTCATTTATCAGCGTGGCGCAGCGTACAGGGTCTGCCTTGCGCTCCATGGCGTAACATTCTGCCAACTGGGCAAAAAACGCATCATCGCCCGACAACTTGGCCAAATTGCGGCAACCTGCTTCAATGCTGACACCCGACCCACACTTCATGCTGTTAGTGTCAACCAGCGAAAAGTGGTAACGCCCGTCTATCACATCATACAAAATGTTAGATGATGAGAAATCGCGGTGTAAAAAACCGTCCTCGTGCAAACGGGCCGCATAGCGGGCAAAGTTAGCTATCACCTCGTGTTGCACATCAGCCGTCTTATTAGGCAGCGTGTCCATGCTGTAGCGGTAAGTAGACAGCAGGCTCACAAAGTAAGTGTTTGTGCGCAACAACCCGTGGCGGCAGCGCACAAAGGCTATCGACTCCGGACTCTCAAATCCGCGCTCACGCAGCAGCAGCGGACTCAAATATGCCAGTTTACCCTTCGACTTTTTGTAAAACATTTGTTGCACTTTGCGTCTGAAGGAGGGCGGTCCAAAGCGTTTCACGCAAATGGTCAGTCCATTCACTTTAAGGCTGCGTATCACGTTGCGTCCTGAGTGAATGTCGCGTCCTTCGTGTTCAAAGTGTTCTTCGATGTGCGTCAAGTAGTCGCGTAGTGCTTCGTATTTAGGGTTGAGTATGATTTTCATGGGCAAGTGCCTCAACGGCAGTTGTTGTTAGTAATATACGTATATTATATGATGTGAGTCCGGCTTGTTTGAGTGTTATGCCGAACCGCAGCCTATCTTATGCAAAGATAGTGCAAACCGAGCGCAATACAAAACGAAAGGCTTAAAGACTTACGTTTTTATGGCAGAGGCGCATACTTATTTACTTTATGTATAACATACCTCCCCCAAGCCGCATCTTATTTCACCAAAACAATGTCACTGTAAGTATGGCGTCCCCCGTCACACTCAATGTGCAGCAAATAAATACCCCGCTCCAACTTTCGGAGCGATAGCACACCCTGTCGTCCGTTAGCAGACAAAGCACGCTTAACCAATCTGCCGCTTACGTTGTACATGCTCACACCGAACAAATCGTGGGCCGAAATAATAAAATCGTCACCATTGCGCCTCACACTGAATGGCTTAGTAGTGGGCAAACAAGTTGAGGCTGACGAAGACCCTGTCACCACATCTTGCTGAAAGAGTGTGAGTACATCGCCCTCGCGTTTCAGGTAATAGGGGGCCGCCTCGGGATTGTTCAGCTCAATGTCTTGCCCGTCAAGCTGGCCCATAACTATAAGGCGATAGGTGTGCCCATCGTCCCATGGCAAATTATCCTTGCGCAGCCAATAGCTAAATAATGGTACGTCGTAAGATGACGACACGTCAACCTCGTCATCAATGCCTTTCACATAAGTCCTTTCTTTTGTCTGAGTGTTTTCGGACAGCATCGTAATATGTCCGCTGTAACACTTGTCTTCTGATGTGCGCAACGACACGGCAAGTTTGAAAAGAGACGTTTGCGAGAGGTCAACACTGCCATTTTCAATCTTGTCGTTAGAGTCGTCGGCCATGAACACTTCAACCTTAGCCATGAGCGGTTTGTCCTCTGCTTCAGCTACATCAATGTAAGGCACCTCCTTGTCGTGTATATTATTGATGGGGTAAAACAGAGACTCCTCCGCGTCGGCCGAAAGCAGCAACCTCGCTTCGTAACGCCCCGGCACAAGACTGGCGGGAAGTGAAAGCGTGATGGGAATTTCAGTTTCAGAAAATCCTTCTATTTCGGTACATTCGTCCCCCCGGGTATCTAACACAACCGCCTGGCGCTCATCAAGCAGCTGCACCCTCATGTAGCAGTCGCGCGGCACACCATTAAGGTTTTTAACAGTAAAAAATGCCTGCACCCTGCCACCCTGTTCGGCCACACCGCTGAGGCGTGGCTGTGCCATGAGCTGAAAGTGAGCCTCGTCGGAGCACACCTCAGACACGCGACCTGCATCGTCGGTCAGTTCCACCTCAATGATGGGGGCCTTTTTCATTCTGAACAGGTCGCCCCATGTGCCATCATCGTTACGTGCCACACACACGGGGGTAAGGCTATAATATCCGTTGGCAAGGCCAGCCAAACTCATCTGCACGTGCTGTGGCTGATTTACCAAATAGTCAGTCCCCATAAAGCCATCATGGTCTGCCCCATAAATGCGCTCCGTAAATCCGCCGTTGTCATGGTCGTCTGAATAGGCCACGCGCACAAACTTGCCACTGTCGTTGCAAACGGCTATGCCAATGTCGCCCTTAAAGGGAGTGCCTCTGTTTACAAATGAGTTAATCTCAATGGTTTGGAGTTGTGAGGTGCTGAAACTCTTGTCGTCAGCACCCTTGAGCGTGACAGAGCCTCCCTCATTAAACATGAGCTGGGGCGAACCCTCCAAAAGCCCGCGGTCAATATCGGGATATTTGCCATTGTTGGGGTGTGCAAGAATGGCCGTTACGGCACGGTTAAAGGCCAGGGGCTTACCCTGAAACTCACCATCGGTTTGTGACAAACTGAGATTGGTGAGCGAATAATAAGCATCGCCTTGCCCCTCCCAGCCAAAATTCATGTGGAAAAGGCCATTCTCGTCAAAGCCATCGGCCACCCAGGCGTGTCCCGAAGCAGTGTTGGCGGGGCGCCCCTCAAGGTAAACGGGACAGCCATTCAGCAATTCCTGCCGCAATATGCTGGCAAAGCGACTTGGACCCTCCACAGCCCTCGTCACGTATGCCGCAGTATAGTCAAAGTGCTTTTGCAGGGCTTGGTATGCAAAAAGCCCCTGTGTGCCGCTCGAACTGGGAGTGTACTGCATAGATGAGGCTATGCCCACATCGCTCATGAGTTGTGCCACGGCATGCTCCTGTGTGGCGGTGGCGCGTACGGGATAGCGGTAATCGGGCAGCATATCAGCCCAATCGTAAAAAGATTGGCTAAAGTCGGCACTTTTGGTAGTTTGGTCGTAGGTAACGGTATATTCATGCTTGCCAAAGCCGTGTGCGGGCCATTGGTAGTAATACATCATTTGTGCCACGGCAGTGGCCACGCAACCGCTGTATGGATACCCCGTTTGAGCATTGAATGGGTGCGATTGTCCCCACTTGGTTTTGAGCAGAGGTTGCACTGTCTGACTGAAAGTTGCTGCGCGAGGGCTGGCTTGCGTAGCCACCTTTGCGCTCTCAATGTCATAGTATGCTTGTCTGTACCCCTCTAATAGCCATTTTACACAAGGGTTAGCATTCAGCGTGTCAAGCATGTTTTCGGTATCGTAAGCCAATATTTCGCCCATGGCGTCATTGCCTGCAACAATTACAAAGCCATGTCCGTGTGCATCATTAAATATATAATAAGGTGCATTGCCGGTGCTATGTCCTTGTTGTTCCGCTTGTGCTTTAATGCTTTTGTTGTTACGCAGCGTAATATACTTTTGGGCAATTTTTGCAGCCCTTTGGTGGTCAACCCGTTCAGCGTCGGCCGCAAATGTGGCAGACATGAGCAGGGTTACGACTATCAGCAGTCGGGTAATAGCATAGGGGTGGTAATGAGCCTTTATCATCGTGTTGAGTACGTTGTTATTTATGCAAGAATAGTATCAGTGCAAAGATAGTCGGTTTTTCAGACAATCGCAAATTGACTGGCTGCATCATGCGGGTAGGGGGGAGGTAAGTACTTTTTGTGTATGTAGTACTTGCCTCCCCCCCTATAGTTAGGTGTCTGAAATTAGTTGATTCTAAGACCGACCAGTAAGGGCTAAAACATAACAGAGCCAACTGCACTCAACAGTCTTAAACCTCCGCTAATGACCATGATGATGCCCGCAATATTACAAGCCAGCTTTATCCATTGTCGCGTTTTACGACTGCCTTGGGTGATCCAGCCAGGCACGAATAACCATAGCAGCAGCCCCATAGCAATTTGTATAATACATTTTGTAACCATCGCTAACAAACCGAATCCGTTTCGATGTAGACGGAATCACTTTTAGAGTAATCTTCGGACGGGCTTTCTTCAGCATCGTCAGATGGATATACGTCCTGTTTTCCGCATATTTCTTCAAGCCCTTGTACAAATCCATCAGCCTCATTCGACGATTTTTTCGCAATATGCTCAAGATATCGGCTGAATGCTCCTACGCAAATGCCCTTGAGACGTCCGATTTCGTGGAGTTGTTTTGGGGTGAAGTCTTGGTAATTTTTGGCAATCTCCTCGTCTATTTGTTTGAATTCTTTGGCAGCGCGCTGCCATTGCGTAATAGAGTAATCATTGCCTTGACGCTCAAGCTTTTTGCTCAGCTTTTCAAGGCGTTTTACAACTTTTTGTTCACGGCTGGTACACGACGTGGTTAACGACAATGAGCAAATAGCAATGATTATAAATAGAATGTGTGTCCTCATGGAATGTCTGTATTGTTGGTTGATAAAGTAGTGGAAGAATAATTGTTAGAAGTTTTATGTTCAATCATACCGGGCTTAGGTATGACATGAATTAAAAATCGTTGGTTCTTCGCATTAGTCGGCACATCGGGCATCATGCGCATTACCCCCTTGTCGCCGCTTCCGCAAACAAGCAATTCGCACTTTTGAGCATGGTTGGCATCACGCAGACTGACATCATGCGCTTCCCAAAAGTTTACCAAGGCCAGAGCGCGTTCATAGCTCAGCACATCGTTGTTTTCGTGCACATTGCGCCAGTAGGGGCCTTTTGATGATTGTCCCTCCACCACGACAAGAAAAGGCGATTCATACACAGCATAGATGCTGTCAATAAACTGCACGATGCGCGAGCCAGCAGCCAAAAGTTTGTGCTTGGCTGCAGGGTCAATGCTCTCAATGTTTGAGTCGTAAATGGGGAATTGCACATCAATTTTTAGCACATGCTTCTTAAACTGCGAGTTATATTCAAAATAACGCGAGTCAATAGCCTGAACCGAGTGTTCCAGTTGGTGTATTTTGTTCAGCTCCTCCTCGTTTGCCTTGCCATGGGCGTACATCATGATGACTGTGGTAACAAATAGCAGCAACATCACAAAGAACAGGCTGGTCATGAGGTCTGAGTAGCTGGTCCAGAAAAACGATTTGTTCTTCATAATTTCATGTGTGTAGTTTGGTTCAATCAGTTCGCAGCTGCTGTTTCTTGTGGTGTTTGTGGATTGTTGGTCACTTTCAGTGTATTGCCTTGATTGGGAAGTTTCGTGTTGGTGATAGCGGCAGGCTGCTTGGCATCTTCTGATTTGTCAGTTTGCTCGGTAGTCTCGGTTTGGCGTTCAGATTCTGCATTATGATAGGTTATCCATGCGTTAAATCCATTCACCGCGAGCAGCAACACAAGTGCTGCGGCAATCACCATTTGCCAAATGTTCGCTTTGCTACGCACAACTACCTGGCTGCCGCCCTTACCATCGGGGCGGGGCATGGCATCGATGGTTTGCACCAATCTGTTCAATTCTCTGTTTTGCACTTGCAACTCCTTTCGCCAGTCCTTGAGCCCATCGATCACAGGCTTAAGGTCGCGCAGTGTGTCATAAAAAGCATCAATCTTGCCCGCTTGTCCCGCCACGAGTCGCTTTTCGTTTTCAACCAGACGGTTCATTTCGTCTGACGACATGGCCAGTGATTCTTTCAGAGCTTGCATCTGTTCATTCACAGATTGCTTCATTTTATTGAGTATGCTTTTAATGCCGTCGTCCACTGCGATTGTAGCAACTTCTACTGCATCGTTGCGCTTTTTCAGCGCTTTGAGCTGTTTGTTCGCATAGGTCAGATATTCGTGGAATTTGTCAAGTTCGCCAATCGACTCCTTAAATGCCGTGAGCACCTCCACGTTAGCTGTGGCCATTTGTTTAAGGTCCAACTTGTTGACAGTTTCAATCAATTTGCTTTGGTCGGCAGCAGTTTGGGCAATGTTGCCAACCGATTTGTTAAGTCCGCTGACATTACGGGTAAAAGTTTGGTTGAACCTATTGAGGTTCTCCTCAAGCCGTCGCACCCCTTCGCTGGCATTTTCTCGCGAAATGATAGGCATGAGTTCGGCTTGAAACCAGGAGTAGAACGTATTTTTGCGTTCTTCAAGACACTTTTTGCTCTTCTTGGCCTTGAATGAAATGATCGAGGTAAAGCCAATGCCACAAAACGAGGCGGCCATGGCTGATGCTACATCGCGCATTAGCGACCCAATATGCAGCTCCGGCTTGTCTACAAATGCTGCAAATCCGCCGTCGCAAAATTCGATGCATAAAATACCAATGATGATGCCCGCCATGGTACACATCAATCCAATATAGAGTGGGAAAGGCGTCTGCGTATCAATCTCTTCCTCAAGCATGGTGCAGTTGCGCTCCACTATGTCTTTGATTGTGCTAAAGTCGCTTGCAAGTCCCTTGTTGCGAATAAGGTAGTTGTTGATAGATTCCTCTATTCTTAAGCCAATTGGGTTGTTTGATGAGATGTCTACAAGGCTTATTTTATCTTTTTTTCCTCGGTCTGTCCAATCAAAGTCATTGCTATAACTTGGGTCGGTATAAAAAGCTTCCTTATACAGAATCTCTTCATAGCTTGTATTGCCAAATTCGTTAGCAGGTATATAATAGTCTTTGGAATGGTAGCTTTGCTTTTCTGAGAATATGTTTTTTTGCTGGTTTATCATCTTGATGCTATCCTTCAGAAAACGGAATTGCAAGTAGATAGCACACAAAATGACTGCGATGATTAAAATCGTTTCCATTTTATTTTTACGTGTTTTTAGTCAGCGTCTAATGCCCGTTCGATGTGGCACTTTTGTTAGTAATGGTTATAGGCTTCAGCACTTCGGCCGTTTGTCCGTTAATACGCACTCTGCCGGCCTCCTGTTTGAAGTTAGTTGCATTAACTCCGGCATCAACGTAGCAACATTTAATGTTGTCAGAGTTGCCCAGACATTTTGCGGCATTCTCTTCCACAAGTTCAAAACAGCCTTCAGTATCCGATCCATTGTCAAGTGTGATGACAAAGATGTGTTCGTAGGGGTCGAATTTCTGGCTGAGGTTTATTAGCCTGTTGGCATCTTGTGCATCTTGTCTGGCGTAAAGTTTGCGCGGTGGGGCCGGGGTAACGTCAAGTTCGATGGTCGGTGAGCGTTGAGGGTCTTGTGGAGCATCATTTGCAGAATGCTCATCGTCCTGTGGCGCATCATGCACGTCTGTATTTTTCGACTTCTGCATCTCTGCCTTGGGTGCTTCCTGCGGCTTATGCTTTAGTGCTTGATACCATTGTTGGCACACATCCCTATCACGCTCCGCTTTTTTCGCGCGGCGTTCCATCTTCGCACCAAAGCGCCACAGCATGCCAATCAGCACGATGCATATCGCCACTGCAACCGAGAGTCCTACTTCAAGGTATGTAAAGCTGGCTACACCCACTTGCAGACACTCATCGCTTGTGTGTGCCATGGCTCCCCAGGAGCAGGCAAGCCATAGCACCAAAATAGCAGATAACTTCTTCTTTGTCATACCTTTAGCAATTCGTTGGTCAGTTTGTGCAAAATGCCCTCAATAGGCAAGAAAAAGAGCGATGATGCCACCTCGTAGTTTGGGTTTGCTACTTGCGCGCAGCCATCTTTCACATACTTTTTGATGTCGCGCTTGAAGGCTGTCATGTCAAACACCTTTTCCATATCGGCAGGCAGTTTGATGTATTTGTTAGCTTCGCCCTCGGTGAGAATTTTACGGCAAAGTGTCACAAACTCTTCCACATGATTGGCAACCTCTTGTTCTTGTTTGTCACCCACGTCGGCATATTTCTTCACGGCATCGTCTGTGCCTATCCATGTAGTGGCGTGTTGGCTGACATAATCAATGTCAATGCTATCATTGTCATAATTTCCTGAAGCAAGCACAATACCTCCCTTGGCTGTTGCTGCTTTGGGCGAGTTGCCCGGAGGCATCAGCAAATCCAGACCGTCTGCGTCATATTCGTGTCCCAACACGTGTTCAAATATCTTTTGCGTGATATTCACGAGTCGTTTTCTCGATACAGGGTTGTCAAGGAATATGTCGAATATCTTCGAGCCGTTGCCGCTGAAGCCTATGTAGCGTGGTTCTTTCAGGTGGTGCATTCGTGTTACCTGTGCTGCATAGTATGCAATGGCCATGTAGTAGATTAGTATAACCATGTTGCATTCTTCCGATTTGGAAAGCTTCTCCTTAAAGTCATTCTGCCGGCGTATGCTTTCATCGCTGATGATGGTGCTTTCGGCAATGGAGAAAAAGAACGATGCCAAGTTGGCCGACGCATTTGCGCCACGGCTGATTTCATCAAGCACAGCATAATAGGCGCCCGTAGCTTGCACGGCCTCGTACTGTGGTTTGAAATATTTGATAAAGCCATTGTCGGCACTGTCAAATGCAGAGTTTGAACCAAACAGACTGTTCGAGGCAAAGCGTGCCGACGAGATGCACACAACATCTTTACCGTCGGCAAACAGAAAGTCGGAGGTGCCACCGCCAATGTCAATGGTGATGGCAGACGAAGAACCTGTTTTGAAAGCGGGGAGTGGAGCAATTGCCTCGGGCATGTACTTGATTTGATCGTGTGTGGCTCCATCGAAGTAGCGGCTGAACACATTGTCCCATGTTTTTGAGAACTCGCCAACCATTTGTGAAACCATGCTGGTAGGGTAGAACCATACCACTTTTGTAGCACTTAGGTCACCATTGTTCATCAGCACCTTGTTGCGCATGATGAGCGCCAGTTCCGACAGGAAACACTCTATCTGTGCTTGTGCCGTGTCCGCATCATTCCATTTTAGGTTGGTTGTAGGTTGCTCGTCGTAAGTGGGCATTGTATTGCGTTCGTAAAAGAACGGAATGTTGGCATCGACAAGTGGCTTGGCCCGTAACCAGTCCACCTTTTTGCACGAGGTCAATGCTGTGCGAATCGGGAATGAGGCCGACAGATTGTCAGAGCGGCACTGCCCTATGATGGGTGGAAACATGTCGCCGCGCATCATTCTGGTCCACGACGCGTCGCTCATCATGTCGTTAGACGGACGCAGTTGCGCGTCGTCAGCTGTGGTGTCGAGCGGTCTGGGCGATGAACCGTCAACAGAGTATTCAATGTGTGTGTTGGTCGTGCCGAAGTCAACTGCAAACACAAACTTTTTGCTGCCGCCGCCTTCATTCATCAGTGGTATGAGCAGATTGTCGGTGCCTTTGTAGTTGACAGCTATGGCTGTAAAGTTATGTGCAATGTCCCATTGTTTGGTTACACAAGTAATATCGTCAATACGGTTGCCCAGGGTGTCAAAATTGCGGCACATTTCAGGTGTATGGTCAATGAATTTGCATTCGTCAACGAATGACAGTGTGGGCAAGTCGTTTTGAGCCTCCGTATCCGATATCTTGTTGTCAATAGAGAGCGTAACACGATAGTCGGGGGCAACGCCCTCAGGAAATCGTATGTGTGGCAATATAGTAAGTCCGGTGCTTCTCATGTCTATGATGCGCCCAAATTGGCTGTTTAACATCGAATCGGTCTGCGTTTCCATATAACTGCGCTTAAACACCACCTTGTCTCTGCAGCCGTCACCCCTGATTGGAATAGACAATTCAACTTTTATTTGCCCCATACCGCCTTTCTCGGCACGCAGGCAGCGTTTCAAGTCGGCAAGACTGAAATAGCGGAAAAACTCTTTCTTTATAGGAATGAGGTAATGCCTCAGTTCTTCGTCTGTGCCAAGGGGCAAATAGTCGTCGTTGCCCCCGTCAAAAGGTTTTAGTGCATAGCTTGTGCGCAGTATGTTGGCACACAAAAAGTCGCCTGCGGTCAGATAAGGGTACTGTACATTTATACCTGGCAGAATACGTTGGGCGAGTTCTGCCTTTTCTTCAAATGGTACAAGTTTGACCAGGCTGCCGTCCCACTCTGACGTGGTATAGGACATTCCGTCGCAACTGTGATCGTTGGGCAGCACAAGGGGCAAGTCGCCTTCAATGGCTTTCGTGGCGTTAATAACCAACTGGCTGTGTTGGCTTACTTGTGCGGCATCAAAGCGCTTGTACATCACGGGGTAACCACCGGCCAGTGTCACAGGTTTTCCATTGTCTGTTGTAACGGGGGCAGTGTCGGTGTGTGATGCTGCGGTCATGTTGGCCAACTCCTGCCCAAAAGCATTGTCTATGCTGTTGAGCTTGGTAATGGTGTCGCTGATGTAGGTGCTGACCTCGGGGTACCCCTCGGCAAAGCCAGGTTGCTTGCTCAGCCACACAAGGTAGCGCACAAAGTCCGCATCGCGTTTGTAGAGCGGGTTGTAATCTCCGTCAAAGGGACGGTCGTTATTGCCATCAAACAGTATTTGGTTTGTCACGTATCCCAGGTCATTGGCCGGTGTGAAGAATAGTGTACACGGGCTGGTGGCGCCAATCACGTGGCCGGGTAACGCACTCGTGCCCGGTGCACCAGGTCCGGTGTATTGCAGTATGAAGATGCTCTTCATGTTGTGCAGATTGTACACATTGCCATTGGCCGCATCTGATTGTATGTAAAGCTCCAGTGTCTTGCCCAACAAGCGCAATTGCTTGTCTGTCGAGGCTTTGAGATTTTGTATCTCGCCCACGTTCCACTCGGTAATCTTTACCAGATTGCCGTACTTGTTGATATTGAAAAATATTTCGCCCACATCGAGCGCGTCCGACACCATGCGGTGATATATGGTTTTACCGTCAAAGTCGTGTGTGTCATTGACATATTTGAAGCTTTGCTTCACAAGGTCAAGACGCGCAAATGGACTTGGTATGGAGGTTATCTCTGATTGTGCGCAGTTGCCTTGGGGGTCGGTGATGGTTTCAACAGCTTTTTGCGAAATCACAGCGCTTTGTCCCCAACCATTTATATTGTTTGTGGCACCCGATGCAGTGCCATCATGAAGTCTGAGTACTTTCATAGCAGGTTGTGTCAGATTTTGAGTTTTTCTTCAATAAGGTTGCTGGTCACTAACGAGAACAGATTGAGCCAATATGCTGCAGGTGTCTTTAGTGACTCTGGCAATTTGCCGAAGTCCTTCTTTTTCTTAAAACTGTCAAGCTTGTTGTTGAACAATTTGAAGTTGTTGTCCATGATGTATGACAGTACCTTGATCTTTTTAGGTTCTTTGTCGCTTACAATGGCAAATACGTCTTTCTCGCCCGTGGTCAGTTTGAACGGGCCGAACTGACGCTTGTTGTTTGCCATGTCGTTCAGCCATTGTTTGTAGGCGGTGGTAAAGCTCGTCAAATGTTCCCAAAAGCCTTTCTCTTCAAGCACAGTGCGCGAAAAAATGGGTTCGTGCGTACTGGCCCAAGCCAGTTTCCATGATTGGTCGAGAGCCTGTGTAAAGTAGTTGTGCGCCAGCAGCAGTTTGGCCATAGGTTTGCGCACGAGCGCAACGCTTTGTTCGGAAAGGTTGCTGAAGTTGAATTCCTGCTTGTCTTCCTTAATGCCGTATTCATGATATACCGTACGGCTATTGGCATTGTGTGTCATGCCGTCACAAGCTTGGTTGGCAAAATCAAATATCGAGAGTGCGGCAACAAATTCCACAAAGTTGGGTTTGTTCTTTTGCTGCGCACCGCCGTCGTGGTTGTCGTAGGTGGGACGTGCATCATCGCCTATGTAGTACATATGATCCAATTCGGCCAAATTGCGCTCGTAATATTTGAGCGCGGCACGCGTCTTTTGTATAAAGGTGCCGCTGTCTATTTGGTCGTCGCGGTTGGGGTCAACATTGTCAAGAATGAAGTAAGGCAATACGCTGATGGCACCGATTGGAGCTTGGGCTATAAGATTGGCGTTTGGCACGTTGGCCGTGTCATTGGCGCGCAGGTTCTTAAGCAAAATAGGAAAACCGCTCGCACCTGTGCCGCCAAATATCGAACTGATAATGAATATGGCATCACCTTCAGCAAAAGAGTTGGCAAACGCTGCAAAGTCATCGCTGCCAATAAATTGGTTCAGCACCACACTGCCAATGTTGGGGTTGCCCTTGAAGCCCACCGACATATCAGCTTCGAGATTTTTCTCGCTGAATAGCATCTTGACAAGGTCGCGGTTGGCATTGTCAAGGCTGCTGAAGTGCATGTAGTCCTTGAACTTTTGTGCCGTGCCGCCGGGTATGTTGAGCGTAAAACCATCGTGGCAACAACTTGACATGCTGGTGGCAAAAAAACCGTCTGGGTCGGCAGCTGATGTATGGTCGGTAAATTGGTAAAGACGTTGGTAGTTTTCCATCAATTGTACGGTCTCGGTTTTGTCGCCTGATGTGCTGTCGGCATCAACCACAATTGGTACAACCTCTGAAAAACTGGGTAGCTTGACGCCTGCGCCAAGCAAAAACGTTAATGAACGTAGCACACGCGAACCTGTGCCGCCTATGCCAAATATGTAAAGCTTTGCCATAATGCTAATGTAAGTAGGTGTTCAAAATAGAATATCATTTCTTGAATGAGCCGCAACTTTGGTTATCGTCACATCTTAAATGGAACTTTGTAATTGTGTGTGCTGAAAAAGCACAAAACAAATGAGCAAAGCACGAACAGCAATAAGCTAATGAGGCCGCTGGACACTCCTGTGCCAAACAGGTCGGCGTAGCTGCAGTCGCTTACTTCGTCGCTGCCAGCTTCGTTAAACAGTGTGCAGCATTCGGCAACTGTGGTCAATGCTACAACTACAAAATTGATGCCGCCAAATATCAACCACCATTTGCGGCCGCTACACCTCACTGTGGGCAATAAATAAAATAACAGTGCTATGAACAGCGTGATGCCAACAGTAGTGCAACCCAGCATAGTATAGCCGTTGCAGTCGTACAGATAGCTGTCCCAGGAATCTCCATAACAGTTTACATAACCGTAAATAGTCGAAAAGAAATCGTTCATGATATAAATGTGTTTGTGTTAAGGGTGGTTCTAATAATTCTGAAATAGGGGTTTGTACGTTATAGAAAAGTGTATTTTTTGAAAGTTTGTGAGGGAGTATAGCGGACTATGTGATCGAATAAACTTTCAAAAAGACACTTCAGAGAACGTGCAAATCTCATTTCAGAATAGCAGGACTCTAAAAACAGAATTTTTAGAACCACCATAAAGTAAGCGTTCAAAAGGGTTATTCAATGCAGAGCCTCATTCGGGCATAGCACGCATCAGTGCTTGAAAAGGCTTTTTGCACACCTTGCATCAATGGCAACAGTCCGAACGTTTTTCCCGGTAATGGTGCTGTGCCCTCAGCGTCATTGCACTGCTCGATCCATGCCGGAAACAACTTTTTCAACAAAATATCGCATGATGAGGCGCACAGGTGTTTGCTGTCGTTCGCTGTCAGTGTGATGCAGTGCGTGTAGCCATCAGTTGAGGCATTCAGTGGCGCTACGCTTGTTACCTTGTAGCTACTTGTGCTGGTGGCATAATTGCTGGCGTCACATAAATATTGGTCGGTCAATGGCAGACACGAATAATCTACGTATACCTTAAATGTAAAGTTGCCGCTGCGCTTGTTAGCATGGCAGTCTTTCAGATGGTGTCTTAGGCCATTCTTGCTTTTCTTGCACAGTTTGAAGGTGCCATACTTGGCACTTGTATTTTTCACAACTTCGTACCTCACGGGCGACAGCCCAGCCTCTGTAAATGAATTTATAAAATGTGTATCGCCCTTCATGGCTGAGTGTAACAACAGCGCTATAGCTGAGCGATTGCCTGCCAGCATCACATAATAAGGGCGTTTGCCATGATAGGTTGATTTAGTGTTGCTTACATTCCAGTAGTAGCCGGCGTAGTCCGAAATGCCTTGTAGTATTACGACACAAAAGTGACTGTCTTGTTTGAACCTGCTGCCCATGGTATTGCTGATGTCTTGCTGCTGCATACTAAGGTATTCCTTCACACTCTGAGCATCAGTTGGCGGTGAAAAGATAAAATCAGATGCCAGCAATGCAACTTCTTTCGGACTGTCGCCCAGCACGCGCTCAATCACTTCTGAGATGTCGGAGAAAGCTCTGTTGCCACCTTGTTGCTTAAATGTAGACGGCGTAAGCTTTAATATAAAGTTACGGGCATCGCAGGATTGCCTGTATATGCTGTCGTTCACATAGCTTAGTTTGGGCGCTTTTACGTGCTCATTTGTGAGTAGTGTGTAAATGCCAGTCTTGAATGAAGTGCCACTACTTACGTAACCATCAATGCTTCCAGAGTTTTCAATGTATGCGTTTAGCGAAACATTGGGGCATGCTTTGTCTGGTTGTTCCACTGCTTCGTCTTTGCAAAAGTCTTTTTTGAAGAATGAACATGAATTTAGAGTAAGTAGAAGGGATATTAAACTCGTATAAGTTGTTAGTTTATTCAGAAACATGTAGCAAAGGTTATTTCATATTTAGTGTGGTGGCGCATTAGTGTAGAGTGTTAACCTTGTAGGTTGCGGGGTAGTAACTCTGTTCCGGCTCCGAAATTCCTCAATTTGTTAAAACATCTACAGTAATTCTGCGAAATGACTGTCAGGGCGCAAAGATGGCGCTAAAACCATAGATTATTTGCACGCGATGTAAGTTCAATTAAATTTATGCAAATATAGGTATTTAAGAAACACCCCCCCATTTTATACAAATATTAACGCGACAGTACACAAGGTATATATCGTATGCACAAATTCTTTATTAAGTCGAGATCTAACACAGATAATCCAGGCCTTTTCACATAAACGTAGCTTGTGTAAGGTAAAAGTGCATTTTGTCTACGCCCTACACTTTCGTTCGTAATGTATTGAATGTCAGCGCAAAAAAGTGTGTAGGTAGTATCAGCACGCTACCTGCACTGCCTGCACTATCTGCACCCTGTCTGCACTATTTGCACTATTACTTCGTCTGCATTCTGCACTATTGTTCGTAATGTTCTGAATATCAGCACAAAAAGTGTGTAGACAGTGTCTGCACTTTGTCTGCACTGCCTGCACCGTATCTGCCTGCGCTTTTGCCATCGGTTTCACAACCTGCATTGTCAGCACGCATGAGTATGGATTTCCTGTAACGGCAGACAGAAAAATCTATCATGCCAGGCAGAAAATTCTGTCGGAGGTGCCAAACATTTTCTCTCCCTATACCGTAAATCCGCCCTCCCGTAGTTGTGCTTGCAACTCCGCACCAGCCGCGTGTAGTTCTTGTGTAGGTGAATTTTTCATCTGCCTACACACCTAAATGCGTTGATTATCAGATAGAAACACTTCGTTAGTGTAGAATGCACACAATATCGCCTCAAAATGCAGGACGTGCGCGCGTGTGCGTGCGCGCGTATACGTATATATAGTAACATTCTCCGTGTTCCTCAGCGTCTGCTTATTTGCATACCTGCACATCTGCGCATCTGTACATCAGCGGGCACAAAACGAGCAAATTTTCCCGCCCGTCTGCGCACCGGCAAATCAGCACTTTTGCCCGCCAGCGGGCACAAA
>OIZF01000537.1_pt1 | contig 26076 bp, 25 predicted proteins | sample 1588471 | NCBI WGS metagenome assembly OIZF01 (sample SAMN03283279) | human gut metagenome | biome: human-associated habitat; material: feces | host: Homo sapiens | place: Peru | collected 2012
TGTTGATCTGCTCGGTCTGGGTGTTCTGGTCGTTCTTGCCATCGACGATGGTGACGGCGTAGCCCATATCCTTCAGGTACTCTTCCAGATCGGTGCGGTACAGGGTCATGAAGTTATCAGCGAACTGATAGATGCAGACGCCGATGTTTGCGCTGCCGGTGGTGGAAGCGGCTGCAGAAGATGCAGCGGTGGAAGCTGCAGTAGAGGATGCAGCAGTGGAGCTGGCGGAGCCGCCGCAGGCGGTCAGAACGCCAGCGGCACCCACAACAGCGGAAGCCTTCATGAAGTCACGACGCGAAATCATTTTCATAATAATGTTCTCCTTCATTCGCATATCACAGCAAAATCGAATCGTGCGCACACCGCACGTTTCGTGATTCTGTTTGTATTATAACCGTCCGCACGGCCGTTCGCAATAGAACAAGTTCACAAGAATCCAAGAAATCTTTTGTGCATCCTTAACAATTGATTTTGTTGGATACAAGTTTCTTTTTGATATCAAGCACAATTTCTTTCAATTTTGCAACATGCGTCCAAATTCCATACAAAAGTCCATGAAATCTCTCAAAATAGTTACAGAGATCGTTCCGGTGTGCAACAATCCTATCCGATGCAAAAAAGCCCACTTTGCCCCGGTGCATAATCTGTACGCATCAAAAGGACAAAATGGGTCTTTTTTTCATTCTGCTGTTTCGCAGTTATTTCTCTTTGTGTTCCCGACGGTAACGGGTGGGGGTGACGCCGAGGGTCTTTTTGAAGATCTTGGTGAAGTAATTCACGTCCAGAATGCCCACTTCCTCGGCCACGGCGGCGATGCTGTGGTTGTTCTGCTCCAGCAGCTGGGCCGCACGCTTCACCCGCTGGGTGTTGATATAGTCGATGAGGGTGGTGCCGGTCTCCTGCTTGAACAGCGCCGACAGATACGACGGGCTGATGAAGCACATGGCCGCCAGACTCTTCAGTGTCAGCGGCTCGGAGACATTCAGGTTGACGTAGTTCATCACCTTCTGAACGGCGGGCGAGAACTCCTTCAGCGAGTAGCGGCGGACATAGGCGCAGTAATCCCGCACCATCTGCCACATCATCTCCTGGGGGATCTCGTCGGCCTCCTCAATGATGCGGGCGTACTTGCTGGAGATGGCGTCGATATAATAGGGGTGCACCTTGCTGGGCTCGATGGCCTTGCGCAGCAGGGTGTTGAAGACGATCATCATGTTCTTCTGCTGGTAGAGCGAGCCTTCGAACCGCCCGCCATAGGTGAAGCGGGAGTGATGGTGCATGGCCTCGATGGCGGCTTCGTCGTCGCCGCGGCACACGGCATCAAGGATGCGGTTCTCGGATTCGTACCGCTGTTCCAGCATGGAGATGGGGATATCCTTCTGGAACTTCGGCTCGTTGAAATACCGGACGTCCGGGTGGAAGCAGAAGGGCAGAAACTCCTTCAGTTCCTTCACGACCAGGTCCTCCCCCATCATCATCCCGACCAGGACCCGGATGGTCATGTAAAAATCGTTCGCCTGCAGCAGCTTGACGCCGTTGTAGTATTCCTGCACGGCATTCTCTCCGGCCTCGCCCAGGTAGCGGCGGGCCCACTTGCGGGCCTTCTCGCTGCGGGGGCCAAAGGTCCATGGCCCGACGAGGAAGACGGTGTTCTCCTCGTCCGGGATGCGGAAGAGGGCAAAATGCAGCTCAAAGGTACCCTCAACGAAGAGCAGCGTCTGCGTCGGGGTCTGTTCCAGCAGCAGCCGGCCGAACTCCTGCCAGTCGAACTGCGGGTCCAGCGAGCGGCGCAGGCCGTAGTCGAACTCTTCCAGTCCGTCGAACGGCGGCGTCACCCGCCGGGTGGGGATATTCTGTGCTGCCGCCAGTTTGGTGAGCACCTGTAATGGATCGACCCGCATGGCGTCTCCTTTCCTGTTTCATCGCATCTCTCACATCTCATTTGATATATCAGTATACAGTATTTTTCTGCAAGAAACAAGTGGCCGAGCGCAGAAAAAGTGCCCTGCCATCCCAAGACGGCAGAGCACTTCGTTCGATGTTTTACAAAGGATTACTTGCTGTTGCGGCGCGCAGCCAGAGCCGCCACGTTCTCCTCGACCTTCTTCTTATTCAGCGGGTAGAGGAAGACCAGAGCCAGAACGATGCACACAAAGCCGATGATGGGGGCAATGCAGGCCATGTTGAAGATGCCGCGGGTGACAGCGGGGTCAAACGCAGTTGCTTCGGTGTAGCCGATGATCCCCAGCAGGGCACCGACCAGACCGGAAGAGAAGGCCTGACCCAGTTTGCGGGCGAAGGAGTAGACCGAGTAGATGGTGCCGTCCTCACGGATGCCGCTGCGGACCTCGGCGTCGTCGATGACGTCGGTGATCATAGCCCAGATGATGGTGTTGAAGAAGCCCATGCCGATATTGGCCAGGATGTAGCAGGCCACAAAGCCCCAGACGCTGGCCGGACGCCAGATCAGGCAGACCAGCCAGACCAGAGCGGAGCAGATGCTGGAGGCCACAGCCAGCTCCTTCTTGCCGAACTTTGCAGCCAGCTTGGAAGCAAAGGGTGCGCAGACGATCAGCATGACCACCGTGCCCAGCAGGCTGGCAGTGGACTGTGCGGCAGCGCTGCCGTACACGTTGGGGTAAACGTAACCGGCCAGGCTCATGACGGTCAGCTGGCTCAGCAGGACGAAGATGGCCGCCACGATGATGCCCAGCAGCGCCCGGTTGGTGAAGATGCTCTTGAAGATGGCGGAAGCGCTCACCTTCTGGCTGCTTGCGGGGACCTCGACACGCTCACGGGTCAGCTTGAAGCAGACGATATAGCACAGGATGGCGCAGATGGAGAAGACGCCTGCGATGATGGTCATGCGGGAGCCGGACATCACCGTCTTGCCGTCCACGACGACATAGGCGACCATGGGCGTAGCCACGCCGATGACCATGTTGGCCAGCGTGGAACCGATGGTGCGCCAGGTGGACAGTTCTGCACGGTCCTTGGGGTCTGCCGAGACGGCGGAAGCCATGGAGCCGTAGGGGATGTTGATGGAGGTATAGAAGATGGAGCCCCACAGGATGTAGGTGATGAACAGCCAGGCCACCTTGAAGCCATAGGGCATCCCGGCCAGGCCGGACTGATAGATCAGGAAGGAAGCGATGGCCACCGGGCCGCACATCCGCTTGATCCAGGGGCGGAACTTGCCGTCCTTGGTGGGCTTGGAGTGGTCCACGATCTGGCCCATGCCCACATCGGTGAACGCATCCACAAAACGGGCGATCATCATCACCATGCCAACGATGGCGGCGTTGACGCCCATGACGTCGGTGTAGAACTTCATCAGGAAGCTCGACGACAGCAGGAAGGTGAAATCGTTGCCGAAATCACCGAACATGTAGCCGACCTTGTCCTTCATGCCGAAGGGGGCAGCTTTCTTCATCTCATTTGCCATTGGTTTCTCCTTAGATAAATCGATTCTTGGATTCGGTTCTCCAAACGCTGCTGCAAAACACATTGAAATATGGTTCACTGCATTTCAGCTGGTATATCAGTATTATGACAAATCTTTAGCAATCATCGTTAGAAGAATTTTTAGGTGAAAACGTAAAATTTTACGATTATTGTTTGGGCACTTTGCCAATTTTTTCATAAAATATGTGGAATCTCTTTCACTACATTTTCCTTGGCGTAGTTGATTTTAACAGTTTTCGCGGCATTGCCCGCATTATAATAGGTATTCTGCCCCAGAATCGTTCAAAATTCCCCAAAAAAGTCTGGATTTATAAAAAATTTGTTCTATTCCTTTTGCAAAAAATCTGTCATACTGATACCAGAAGATATGAGCTGCGGTATCAACCTCTCCGTCTCGCATTCGCTCGACAGCTCTCCTGATCGGAGAGCCTCTGGCGAAACCGTATCCTTTGCGGGGACTGCCAAGGCCTCCCCTATCAGGGGAGGTGGCATCGCGCAGCGATGACGGAGAGGTTTATTTCGTAGTTCAAAATGTTTTAGTATGATGAGAAATGAGGTTCCTGCAATGAACAACAAATCCCTGCTGTATCCTGTGGCTTCCACTTCCCGCCGCGTCGTCAGCCTGGACGGCATGTGGCGCTTCCGCTTCGACCCCAAGAGCGAGGGCGTCGATGCAGACTGGGCAAACGGCCTGCCGGAGTCCATCTCCATGCCCGTGCCCGCTTCCTTCTGCGACTTCTTCACCGATAAGGAATCCCGCGAGTACTGCGGCGATTTCTGGTACGAGACCGATTTCTTCGTGCCCGGCGAGTGGAGCGGCAAGGACATCGCCATCCGCTTCGGCTCTGCCACCCACCATGCCCGCGTCTTTGTGAACGGCGTCGAGGTCGCACAGCACGAGGGCGGCTTTCTGCCCTTTGACGCAGTCGTCACCGACATCGTCCGCTACAACCAGTACAACAAGCTGAGCGTCCTGCTGAACAATGAGCTGAACGAGTACATGCTGCCCGCCGGCAACACCGCCACCCTGTCCAATGGCAAAAAGGTCGCTGCCCCCTACTTCGATTTCTACAACTATGCCGGCATCCATCGCCCCGTCAAGCTGATGGCCCTGCCCGCCGAGCGCGTTCTGGACTATTCCGTCAAGCACCGCCTGACTGCGGACGGCGCTGAGGTCGATTACACCGTCACCACCAACGGCAGCCACGACGTGACCGTGGAGCTGTACGACGGCACCACCAAGGTCGCTGAGGCTTCCGGCAAGGAAGGTACTCTGGTCGTCAAGGACGCCAAGCTCTGGAACGTCCATGCCGCCTACCTGTACAACATCGTCATCCGCATCCACGACGGCAGCGCCATCGTCGATGAGTACTCCGAGAAGATCGGCATCCGCACCTTCGAGATCCAGAACGGCCACTTCCTGCTGAACGGCAAGCCCGTCTACCTGCGCGGCTTCGGCAAGCACGAGGATGCAGACATCCGCGGCCGCGGCCTCGACCTGGCCACCGTCAAGCGCGATTACGAGCTGATGAAGTGGATCGGTGCCAACTGCTTCCGCACCAGCCACTACCCCTATGCGGAGGAGCTGTACCAGATGGCCGATGAGGAAGGCTTCCTCATCATCGACGAAGTCCCCGCCGTCGGCTTCATGGAGAGCACCATGAACTTCCTGGCAGCAAACCAGGGCAACGGCAAGAAGGTGGGCTGGTTCGAGAAGGACACCACGCCTCAGCTGCTGGAGAACCACAAGGACGCGCTGACCGACATGATCGACCGCGACAAGAACCACGCCTCCGTCATCGCATGGAGCATCCTGAACGAGCCCCAGTGCACCAGCGAGGGCACCGAAGCCTACTTCAAGACCCTGTTCGATCTGGCACACGAGCTTGACCCGCAGAAGCGCCCCCGCACCTACGCCATCGTCATGATGAGCCTGCCCCACAACAGCAAGGGCCAGCAGTTCGCTGACTTCATCAGCCTGAACCGCTACTACGGCTGGTACGTCATGGGCGGCATGGGCATCGTGGACGCCGAGGCCGCATTCCGCAAGGAGATGGACGGCTGGGCCAAGGTCCTGAACGGCCGCCCGATGATCTTCACCGAGTACGGTGCCGACACCATGCCCACCGAGCACAAGCTGCCCAGCGTCATGTGGAGCCAGGAGTACCAGAACGAGTACCTCGACATGAACCACAACGTCTTCGACAGCTACGACTTTGTGCAGGGCGAGCTGGTCTGGAACTTTGCAGACTTCCAGACCACCGAGGGCATCATGCGCGCCAACGGCAACAAGAAGGGCATCTTCACCCGTCAGCGTCAGCCGAAGGACGCCGCCTTCCACTTCCGCGCCCGCTGGACCAGCCTCCCGCTGGATTACAAGGGCAACAAGTAAGTTGAACCTCTCTCAAACCTTCTCATAACCATGCCAAAAGCACCCGCAGGCTCAGCGTCTGCGGGTGCTTTTGCGATTGCACTTCTTTTCTTTTTATGGTATCCTTACCTTGCGCTCCGGCCGCGAGCGCCTTTTCATTTGCAGCATAGTCGATTTTCAACGTTCTGTCAAACCAGAACAAGCCATACTTGCAAGGGAGGCTGTTTTTATGAAACGCACCGATTATATCAACTGGGATGAATATTTTATGGGCATCGCCCTGCTCACCGCCATGCGCTCCAAGGACCCCAGCAGCCAGGTGGGTGCCTGCATCGTCAGCCCGGAAAACAAGATCCTGTCACTGGGCTATAACGGTATGCCCATTGGCTGCGACGACGACGCCATGCCCTGGGACCGCGAGGGCGACCCGCTGGACACCAAATATATGTACGTCTGCCATGCCGAGCTGAATGCCATCCTGAACAGCGCCCACAACAACCTGAAGGGCGCACGGGTCTATGTGACCCTCTTCCCCTGCAACGAGTGCGCCAAAGCCATCATCCAGTCCGGCATCTCGGAGGTGGTCTACTACGGCGACAAGTACCACGACTCCGATTCCAGCGTCGCGGCACGGTTCATGTTCAAAAAGGCCGGTATCCGGCTCACCTCCTACACCCCCAGCGGGCGGAAGATCGAACTGGAGCTGTGAGCGCGCAAAGCCCTTGACCAGCGGTTTCTTCTGCTATATAATAGAAGCATCATTTCGAATAAATATTCAAGTTTTTATGAATAGAGAGGGAAATATGCAATGAGTCTGAAAAATCGGAACTTTCTGAAGCTGCTGGATTACACCCCCGCCGAGATCGAAACGCTGCTGGATCTGGCCGCTGACCTCAAGGCCAAGAAGAAGGCCGGCATCCGCCACGATGCCCTGCGCGGCAAGAACATCGCCCTGATCTTCGAGAAGACCTCCACCCGCACCCGGTGCAGCTTTGAAGTGGCGGCCCACGATCTGGGCATGGAAGTCACCTATCTGGACCCGTCGGGCAGCCAGATCGGCAAAAAAGAGTCCATTGCGGACACCGCCCGTGTGCTGGGCCGGATGTTCGACGGCATTGAGTACCGTGGCTATGGCCAGCAGATCGTCGAGGACCTGGCCCATTATGCAGGCGTTCCCGTCTGGAACGGTCTGACCAACGAGTTCCACCCCACTCAGATTCTGGCCGACTTCCTCACCATCCGGGAGCACTTCGGCCACCTCAAGGGCATCCATTTCGTCTACTTCGGCGACGCCCGCTACAACATGGGCAACAGCCTGATGGTGGGCTGCGCCAAGATGGGCCTGCACTTCACGGCCTGCGCCCCCAAAAAGTATCAGCCGGACCCGGCGCTCATCGCTCAGTGCCAGGCCATCGCCGCCGAGACCGGCGCGACCCTGACCTTTGAGGAAGACCCCGCCAAAGCCGCCCAGGGTGCCGATGTGCTGTACACCGACGTCTGGGTCTCGATGGGCGAGCCTGTCGAGGTCTGGGCCGAGCGCATCCACGACCTGGCCCCTTACCAGATCAACAACACGCTGATGGCGCTGGCCGGGCCGCAGGCCGTCTTCATGCACTGCCTGCCCGCCTATCACGACCACAAGACCACCGTGGGCAAAGAGATGGGCGAAAAGTTCGGCCGCGATGCCATGGAAGTCACCGACGAGGTCTTCGAAGGCCCGCAGAGCATCGTCTTCGACGAGGCCGAGAACCGGATGCACACCATCAAGGCCGTTATGGCGGCGACCTTGGGCTACGAAGGATAACGACCCATTTGCACAAAAAACGCTCTCTTGCCGTCGGCAAGGGAGCGTTTTTATCGTTTCATCGTTTCTTACAGATCATGTTTTTTGCAGAACCGCTTGCTGGCCCAGTACATCGCGCCCCAGATGACGACGGCGAGGACGAGGTAGACCGGGTTCTTCATCGAACTGACGAGGGACTGGCCGAAGAGGGCCATCATGGCCACCATCACACCCTTGCCCAGCAGCATGGTGATGAGGTAGCGCTTTTCGTCAAAATCCGAGATGCCGAAGGCAAAGTGCATGAAGGACGAAGGGGTGAACGGCAGCACCGACAGCATGAACAGGGACGAAACGTCGAACCGGCTGACCCACTGCTCCGCTTTTTCCAGCTTCTGGGAACGGCTGGCGAACTTCCAGAAGAACTGTTTGAGCACCCGCCGCCAGAACAGGAACATCAGGGTGCCGCCCAGCATGACGCCCACCCAGCTGTACACAAAACCGAAAAGGCCGCCGTGAGCCGCCACATTCAGCGCCACGATGGCGATGAGGGGCAGCGGCGGAAAAAACGACTCCACCATTGCCAGAAAGATGGGCGCAAGGGGGCCGAGGTCTCCGAAGCTGTCCAGTAATGTCTGCCAGAATTCCAGCGTTCCCAGCTGGTGCACAAAGCTGATCAGGGTGCTTTCCATCGTGTGTTCCTTCCCTCTCGTTTCTCTTAGTATATCCAGAACTTATGAATGTGCGATGAAGAAATTCTGCATTTTCTTCGCTTTTTCGTCTGCGCTATACTTTCCTATACGAAATGGGGTGCGGTTTTCCTGCACGATCGGTCTCAGGCTTTTTCCTCGGCCTGTTTTTCGGCGCGGGCCTTCATCCGCTCGATCTGCTGGGTGCGCTGCTTGTCCCAGCGGGCCAGCGCCTCGGCATCCGGGACCTGCACACAGCGGGCAAAGCTCCAGTGCAGGCCGTCCCGCCGGGCCAGCTTGTACCGCTGGAAGACGCCCTTGCCCGCCTCGCTGGCCGTTCCGGCACAGTGGGGGCACTGGGCCAGCGTGTACCAGCTGTTGCTGCCCTTTTTCAGCCAGATCTCGTCCGGCGCAAGGTCGGCTCCGCAGGCCGGGCACTGAGCCGTGCTGATGATGGGGTCGATCCGCCAGGTGTACGGCTCCACATAGCCGCGGAAGACGCGGAAATCCCGGTAGTCGCCGGGCTTCGGGCAGAGGCTTTGGCGCAGGGCCTGCTCCTCGCTGGGGTAGGCGGCCAGCCCCTCCCGCAGGTCGAGCTTGCGGCAGACATCGGCAGTGTAGAGGGTATCGGACAATGCGTCGTGGAAGGGGCGGTCCATCGGAATGCCCATCCGGGTGACGACGCTTTCCAGCGTCATGCCCTCGCCTTCCTTGCGGGGATGTTCCCGCAGAAAGACCTGCTGCAGGTCGTACCACACCGTGGGGCGGCTCTCGTCCAGATTGCACAGGAACAGATTCTGCTTGAGCACCGGCACATCGTCCATGCCCCACTCGGCGAACTCGGCGTCCGGGCCGCACCACTGCATGAAACGGCGCAGGCCCTGCACGATGGGAGCGCCGTTGTCCAGGTCTTCCTGCGTCAGGCCGGTGACCTTGGCGATGTGGTGCTGCAATTTGCGGAAGATGCGGGGGCGCAGATGGATGGAGAAGGTATCGAGGACGTTGGCGTCTTCGTCGATCTTCACCGCGCCGATCTCGATGATCTCGCCCCGGAAGGTCTGCTGCACCCCATGATAGTTGAACGTATACGGCTGGTAGCCGATGTTCCATTCCAAATCAAATAAAACCAGATTGCGCTGCGGCATTCGTGTGTCCTGTCCTCTCACTGTAAAATGAATTTCTCAATGGCCTCGGCGACGCCGTCGTGGTTATTGTCGGCGGCGGTCACGTAGTCGGCGACCTCCTTCACGGTGTCTTCGGCGTTCTGCATGGCGACGCCCACGCCCGCAAAGGCGATCATCGAGCGGTCGTTCAGACCGTCGCCGCAGGCCATCAGGTTCTCGCGGGTCAGGCCCATGCGCTCCAGCAGAGCGCCCAGGCTGACGTCCTTCATCACACCCAGCGGCACAGCCTCAATGAAGAAGGGGCTGGAGGGGTAGATGTCGATCTTGCCCTCGAACTGCTGCCGGCCTGCGGCGCAGACGGCGTCGCGGCGGGCGGGGTCCACGGTGAGGAGCATCTTGCAGATGGGGTAATCCACATAGGAAGCCAGATCGTCCACATGGTACATCTCCAGCTTGGTGGTCACGCACTCCTTCCGCGCCCAGGGGTCCTGGTCGCGCTCGCAGACGATGCCGCGGGCATCGTAAGTCAGGAGCGCGACGTCCTGCTCTGCCGCAAACCGGCACAGCTGGGGCACGAACTCCGGGGCCAGCAGCTTCTGGTACAGGGCCGCACCGGTGGCGCAGTCCACGATCTTTCCGCCGTTGTAGGCCAGGATGCAGCCGCCCTTTTTGTCCAGCCCCAGTTCCTTTGCCAGCGGAGTGATGCCCGCCGTAGGCCGGCCGGAAGCCAGCACGATGGTCACGCCCTGCGCCGCTGCTGCGTCCAGCGCCGCGCGGGTGCGGGGAGTAACGATTTTTTCATCATTGGTCAGGGTGCCGTCCAGATCCAGCGCCAGCACCCGAATTTTCGATCCGTTCATTTCGATTCCTCACTTTGGGGCACATCCGCCCGCTGTGTCGTATTTTTCGGTAACGTGTTTATTGTACAATGAACGCCCCACCCAGCGCAACCCTCCGGCGGGCATTTACACAAATTTTTTCGGGAAAAGGCGGTGTTCCATTCCCGGCCGGTTTTCTCATTTTCCGCCAAACCCTCAGAACATCCAGTTTTTTGTCGGTTCGACATAAATTCTTAGCAAGTATTGCCGTTGCGCCGCCGGGGCTTTTGGGCTATACTGTTACACTGACCGTCACAAATAAACGCGCGGCCCGGCGTCTTCCGGGCTTCGTTTGACCGGCCCGCCCTGCCAGAGGCCCATTCTCCGGCAGAGCTGCCCCGAAGGGGGGCTGCGCGGGCGCGATGAAGGGGGATTTTTTACGAAGTATCTGTTTCAGTTCGCACGCATCCTTGCGTTCTGTTTTCTGGGCGAGTTCTGCCACGCCGTTCTGCCGCTGCCCATCCCGGCCAGCATCTACGGCCTGGTCCTGCTGCTGGCTGCCCTGCTGCTGGGCCTCGTCCAGCTGGACGATGTGAAGGAGGTCGGCCTGTTCCTGACCGGCATCTTCCCGCTGCTGTTCGTGCCCGCCGCGGCCGGTGTCATGGAGCTGTGGGCCGAGATGGGCAGCATGCTGCTGCCCATCGTCATCGCCATCATCCCGGTCACAGTGCTGGTGCTGGTGACATCCGGCCACACCACCCAGGCACTCACCCGCCGCAAGCAGAGCAAAAAGGAGGCTGCCGCAAATGACACAGCTGCTGAATGAGTTTCTTTCCTCGTCCTCGGCGTGGGGCGTTCTGCTCACGCTGGCTGCCTTTGCACTGGGCACCCTCATCAACCGGGTGACGGGCAAGGCCGTCTTCAACCCGCTGCTGCTGGGCAGCATCTTCGTCATCATCCTGCTCAGTGTACTGAACATCTCCTACGCGGATTACAAAGTCAGCGCCGCGCCGGTCAGCTATCTGCTGCTGCCCGCCACCATCAGCCTGGCCATCCCGCTGTATGAAAAGTGGGACCTGCTCAAGGAGAACGCCGCCGCCATCATCGCGGGCATCTCGGTGGGCACACTGGTCAGCCTGGGCAGCGCGCTGGCGCTGGCCGTGGCCATGGGCCTGACCCGTGAGCAGTATGTGACCCTGCTGCCCAAGTCCGTCACCACTGCCATCAGCATGGACGTCGCCGCTGAGCTGGGCGGCATCGCGGCCCTGACCGGTGCCATCGTCATCCTGACCGGCATCGCGGGCAACCTGCTGGCCGAGACAGTCTGCAAGGTGTTCCATATCACCGACCCCATCGCCAAGGGCGTGGGCATCGGCACCTCCGCCCATGCCGTCGGCACCAGCAAAGCTTTGCAGATGGGCGAAGTCGAGGGCGCGATGAGCGGCCTGTCCATCGCGGTGGCCGGTGTGCTCACCGCTGTGCTCTGCCCCGTCTTTGTGAATTTTATCAACTGAGTTTTCCACAAAAAAGCGCTCCGCAGTGCAAAACCGCGGAGCGCTTTTTTGGTTTATGCCGCCCGGCTCTCTTTTTTCAGCACCCGTGTGACCATGAACACGCAGTAGCACAGGGCAAAGCCCCAGGCGAGGGGGTTCGAGATGCAGATGCCGAGATAGCCCAGCTGGTGCACGGCCAGCCAGCCGCCGAGGGCGCGGCCGATGAGCTCGCCCACGCCGGAGATGACGGCCTGTACGCTGTAGCCGAGGCCCTGCAGCGTGTAGCGGAAGATCATCAGGAAGCCCAGCAGAACGAACAGCACACTGATGACCGTCAGGTACTCCACCGCACCGTTGAAGATGGCCGGTTCGGCATCGCCCAGCACCAGGCCCACAGCCCAGCGCTTGACCAGGAAGACCACGACCCATGCAATGGCGCTGTAGCTTGCCTGGATGATGCAGCCGTCCCGGATGCCCTGTTTGACGCGGTCGGTGCGGCCCGCACCGTGGTTCTGGCCAACATAAGTCGCCATGGCCATGCCGACGCTCTCCATGGGCAGGGTGAACATCTGGCGGATCTTCTCACCGGCGGTCTGCGCGGCCACGGCCACGCTGCCCAGCTGGTTGATGGCGTCCTGCATGATGACGGCGCCGATGGCCGAGACCGAATACTCAAAACCCATCGGGAAGCCGATGTAGGCCAGCCGCTTGCAGTGCCTGCCGGAAAGGACGCAGTTCTCTCTGGTGAAGTGGATGTCCTCCACTTTGGTGAAGAACCACCAGGTGCAGAGGATGCCGCTGACGAGCTGGCTGATCACCGTCGCGATGGCCGCGCCCTCGACGCCCATGCCCAGCGGCACGATGAACAGCACGTCCAGCGCAATGTTCAGGAAGCTGGACACCAGCAGGAAGTAGAACGGATGCTTCGAGTCGCCCAGACTGCGCAGAATGGTGGACGAATAGTTGTACAGCACCGTCGCCGGGATGCCCAGGAAGATGATGCGGATGTAGTGCACGGCATTCTCCAGCAGCTCCGCCGGGGTGTGGATGAGCTGCAGCAGCGGGGCCGCAACGAGAGTGGTGACCACCGCAAAGACCAGACTCATCACCACGCAGAGCACGGCACCGTTGAACAGGTACTTGTGCAGGTCATCCCGGTCCTTTGCGCCGAAACTCTCGGCCACCGGGATGCCGAAGCCGTTGCAGGTGGCCAGCACGAAGCCCACGATCATAAAATTCAGCGAGTGGGTCGTGCCCACCGCGCCCAGCGCATCGGTGCCGATGCAGCGCCCCACGATGATCGTGTCCACAAAGCTGTACAGCTGCTGGAACAGCGTTCCCAGCACCAGCGGCAGGGCGAACTGCAAAATGCGGGTCAGCGGCCGGCCGACGGTCAGGTCGGTGGTGCCGGAACCCTTTTTCTTTGTTTCCTCCATAAAATGCTCCTCCAAGGTCTGTGATAGGGCCAGTATAGCGCATTCTGCCCAAAAAGCGTTAGGCTTTTTTTATGAGAAACCCAGACGAATTTTGGATGGGATGCAAAACGGGAGCCTTCCGCACCGTGCGCGAAAGGCTCCCGTTCTCTTTGTTACAATACGCCGAAACCGACCACGCCCAGCGCGGCCGCGATGCCGATGACCTTCGGCACACTCATCTTTTTCTTTTGCAGCAGCCAGAAGCAGAGCAGGCCGATGGCAATGCCGACAAAGCGGATGCCGCCCTCGTCTGCGTAGGTGCTCAGGCTCAGGCTGAGCAGCACCTCCAAAATCATGCCGATGCAGAGCGGCTTGACGACTTTCATGATCCACCCCATGACCTTGCTGGTGCGGAACTTCTGGAAGAAGACCGCCGCCGCCAGCGTCAGGGTGAAGGCCGGGCTCAACACGCCCAGCACAGCCACCAGACCGCCGATGGCACCCGCCGTCTGGGTGCCTGCGAAGGTGGCACAGTTCACGCCCAGGCTGCCGGGGGTCATCTCCGCAATGGCGATGAGGTTGGTCAGGTCGTCGGCGCTCATCCAGCCGTGGCTGGACATCTCATCGAGGATGAGCGGGATCATCGAGGTGCCGCCAAAGCTCGTGAAACCGATGCGGGCAAAGGCGAAGAACAGCTGCACCAGCGTCTCAAGCATGTTCCTTCACCTCCATCCAGACCAGCGCGGCCACAACGCCCGCCAGGATCAGCACGATGTTGCTGATGCTCGTGAAGTGGCAGACGGCCAGCGCCGCCAGGCAGATGAAGACGCTCACCTTATCCTTCAGGGCCTCTTTGCCCAGCGAGATGGCCGCCCCGCCGATGATGGGCACCACCGCGCACTGCACGCCCTGCAGCGCGGCCCAGACCCAGTAGTTCGATTTGATGGCATCGTACGCCAGCGTGACCAGGCTCAGCACCACCACGGCCGGCAGCGCGATGCCCAGCACGGCCAGAACACCGCCCAGCACCCCAGCCATCTGGTAGCCGAACAGCATCGTGATGTTGGTAATCATGATACCGGGCAGTGATTTGCCCACGGCCACCAGCTCCAGCAGCTCCTGCTTGGTCAGCCAGCGGCGCTTGTCCACGAACTCCTGCTCCATCTGGGCCAGGATGCTCCATCCGCTGCCAAAGGTGAAGGAGCCGATCTTAATAAAGTATGCAAAGATCAGAAGCGCCATCTTCACGCGGGAGGTCTGCTCCGGGGCGGCTTCGGTCTTTTTTTGTGCGGTTCTATGAATTGCTTTTTCCAACATCCATTCCTCCTGTTTCTGACAATAGGGTATCACAGGGGGTTGCATTTTTCAAATATATGTTTTATGATAGAATCCATAGGTTTTTCTTATGGAACGGAGGTGCCGTATGAACTGGAACCAGCTGCGCTATGTTCTGACCATCGCGGAGGAAAAAAGCATCACCCGCGCGGCGCAGAGACTTTACCTGACCCAGCCTTCCCTTTCGCTGAGCCTGAAGGCACTGGAAGAGGAGCTGGGCACCCCGCTGTTCACCCGCGGGCCCGACGGGCTGGAGCCCACCTACGCGGGCAGCCTGTTCTGCGCCTGGGCTGCGGAGACCGACATCTCCTTCGGGCGGCTGAATGACAAGCTCAGCGACATCGCTTCCGGCCGGCGTCAGCTGCTGCGGCTGGGCGTCAGCCCCCACCGAGGCAATCTGCTGCTGCCCACCATCCTGTCGGCGTTTTACCAGCAGTTCCCCAGCTGCGAAGTCCACACGGTAGAGCTTTCCACCACCCTGCTGCGCCTTCAGCTGGACGCCAAACAGCTGGATTTCATCGTGGACGTGCCCAGCCCCGACACCGTGACCTACTGCAACGAACTGCTGCTGAACGAGCCCATCCTGCTGGCCGTGCCCCGGTCGTTCCTGCCCCGCATCCAGCCGCAGAGCGGTGCGCTGGAGCTGAACGCCCTCAGCGGCGAGCCGTTCATCCTGCTGCCGCCGGAGCAGATGCTGGGCGGCATCTGCCAGAAAATGTGCGAGCAGGCGGGCTTTCTGCCCGACCTGCGGCTCCAGTGCAGCAGCGTGGAGCGCGCGCTGAGCCTGGCCGCGCAGCAGCTCGGCATCACCTTTGCACCGCTGATCTTTGCCCAGCGGCAGTTCTACGGCGAGGAGCTGTGCTATTTCCACATTGCCAGAGTCGAGACCAGCCGCCCGCTGGCCCTCGTCTACCCCCGCAGCAGCTACCAGAGCGCCCCGCTCAAGGCCATGCTGGAGCTGTTCCGCATTCAGGTGCCGAAGCTCTATGATCTATAAAAGCAAAACCCTCTCCGTCATTGCTTCGCAATGCCACCTCTCCCCAAGGGCGAGGTTTTGATGTTGCCTTAGGGCAGCATCAAAGCTCCCCCATCGGGGGAGCTGGCGAGCGAATGCGAGACTGAGAGGGTTTATCCTTTTTACCCGTGCGGGATGCCGCGGCGGCGGTAGTGTTCTTCCTTGTCGTCGTACATGCGGCTCTCGGCCTGCTTGATGAGGGCTTCGAGCTGGATGCCGCCGGCGCTGCAGGTGGCGCAGCCCACGGCGACCGAATAGCCGTTGGCCTCCACGTTGGCCACGAGCTGGCTCATCCGTTCCCGCACCGCGCGGGGCGGCTCGTCCACCACAAAGGCCACGAACTCGTCGCCGCCGATGCGGTAGCTGTCCTTGATGCCGAACTGCCGGACCATCTCCTGGGCCACCGTCTTGAGCATGACGTCGCCCGCATCGTGGCCCTTGGTGTTGTTCAGCTCGTGCAGGCCGTTCACATCTACATAGACACAGCTCAGGGTGTTGGAGCAGCGCAGCGGATAGTCGTTCATGTGGTTCTCGTAGGCGTTGCGGTTGGGGATCTGGGTGTTCAGGTCGGTCTCTGCGATGACCTTCAGCTTGCAGCGCGCGACAACATTGTCCGTCAGGCCGCGGATATAGTACGTAGAGATCACACAGCCCAGCAGCCCGAACAGGACGGCATTGAATACATCCCTGGGCACGACGGCCGGGTCTTTGAAGGTCACAGAACAGCCGATGAACAGCGCTTCGTAGATCACCGTGCGCAGGATGTTCCCGATGGCCGGGCGGGTGAACAGCATGGGCAGCACCACCGCAACGACATGGAAGCAGACGGCCGGTTCCTCCGGGTAGACAAAGCAGCCCAGATAGAGGCTCAGCAGATAGCAGATGCCCAGAAAACTGTCCGCACAGATGGAAAGGACGACGTGGCTGTTCTGGCTGTTCTGGCAGCTCTGCACCGCGCACAGCAGCGCCAGCGCACAGGCCAGCGCGACGATGTAGGCGATGAAGCCGCCTGCCAGCGCTTTGACGGCGCAGCACACCGCCAGCGCCATGAGCAGGAACACGATCGCCACTGTGAGGAAGAAGAAGAGCTTTTCCCGGTTTTCCTTCCGGATCTCGTCCCGGCAGTTCCGGTAGACATCCGGCATCGCGCCGCCATAAAACAGGAGATTGCGCAGTTTTTCCATCGGCCTTTCCTCCTCAGCGTGCAGTTTTGCCGTTTTCTATGCACTCTTACCAGTTATTGTATCACATGGAAGAAAGAAATGGAAGTTTTTATCTCATTTTTTTATTCCGCAGCGTGGTATACGTGCAGATAGATCTTTTTTCGCTCGGCATCCATCTTTTGGGCCAGCGCTTCGCAGAAGGCCTCGTCCCGGAACAGTGCCACCACGTCCGGCGCATAGCGGGTGCCGCTCTGGGCCTGCAATTCCCCCACCAGTGTGCGCAGGGGCTTGGCCCGGTTGTAGCAGCGCCCGATGTTATCGGTGGCGGCATCCAGCGCATCCGCCACGGTCAGCACATCCACGATGCCCTTGATGTTCTGCGGGCAAGGCGGCACCTCTCTGGGGTAGCCGCCCCGTCCGTTGTAGAAGCAGTGGTGATAGAGCGCCGCCGGGGCCAGATACTCCTCGTACCCGGCCTCCCGCAGCAGGCCGTAGCCAATGACCGGGTGGCTCTGGATGCAGCAGAATTCTTCCTCCAGCAGGCTGCGGCTGTTGGTGTCGATGTACATGATGACCGCGCTCTTGCCCACATCGTGGTACAGGCCGCAGTCATAGGCGGTCTGCAGCAGCTCCGGCTTCCGGGCCTGCACTTCGGCTGCGGTCTTGCAGCCCAGCAGGCCGATGAGGGCGGCAGGGTCCGTTTCCACCATCCGCCGGAGCAGCACTCTGGTCAGGTGCGCCACCATCGTGGAGTGCACATAGGTCGGCTTGTGGCCGGAGAGGATGCTCTCCAGGATCTTGCGGTTGTCGCTCTTTTCCCGGTCCGACTGCACCAGAATAAGCTCCCGAACGGCAACGCTGGCCACGCGGGGGTATTCATTGCTCGGCATCTCGTCTAGATACCGGTGGGCCGCCGCCCGCTCCTGCGCGATGCGGTCGGCCAGCTCGGCGCGATCCTCCGCACTCAAAAATGCTTCATAATTAAAGAGATAGGCCGCACCGGTCAGGTTGCGGTTGATGCCGTCCGGCGAATAATCCCGTTCGCCGGTCTGGTCGATGATCTCCAGCAGGTCTTCCACGACGGCGCGGGCCGTGCCTTTTCCGGCATGGTAGAGCGCCGCATGGTAAAAATAGCTCACCCGCCAGTTCTGCAACCGGGACTCCTCGCCCCGGTTCGCGTTCTGGTGCTCGTAGACATACGTGGCCGACCGCAGCACCCGCTCTGCGACCATGGGGTCGTCGTTCTCCCGCAGGTAGGCCAGCTCGGTCATCTGGTCCATGTGCATGGCATAGATGTACCGCTGCCAGGGGATATCCGGGTCCATCTCCTGATAATAGGGCGACTCGATGATCCGGAGCGCCGTCTCAAACAGTTCCTGATACCGGCGGCAGTTTTCTTTCGTCCGGCGCGAGACCGCCAGACGGATATTGCCCACGCACCGGATGATGTACTGCCGGGTCTCCTTGTCCAGCTCTTCATACCGGGCAATGTAGTTGGCCCCCTCCAGAAAGAAGGCATGGATGCGCGGCCACAGCAGGTTGACGTCGTGGTCCTCATCCCGCACATTGATATAGTGCAGGGTGATGCCGTTGTAGTACAGCTCCCGGATGATCATGGGGACATCGTCGCGGAAGCGGGCCGCCTTCAGCAGCAGCTCATGGATCTTGTAGGCCACGCCGCCGTCCTCGCTGTTGGCATAGTTGAACAGCCTGCCCGCCGCCTCTTCCAACTCGGCGATGTCGCTGTCGGACAGTGTTTTCGCGTCCCGCGTATAGACCAGCTCCCCCAGCAGGGCGTTGTTCTCCTTCATCCGATCGAAGCAGCGCACCGCGTTGCCCTGGATCGTCTCCAGCAGGACCTCCGGAGCCGTTTCCGGCGGGAACTGCGGGCGGGAGAGGGTCCGCACCCGGCGAAGATTCTGGATATAGCGCTCCCATTTCTGCCGATTCGTCTCTGCCATCCGGACGCATCCCCTTTCCGCTCAAAACTGGAATCTTTTTGTAAACATTTCAGGTCTTATTATACGGTACATTCGGGGAAAAAGCAATCAAATCCGACCAATTGTTACCCCCCCCCGACAAAAAATTTTACGTTTTTGAGCGGAAGTGGAAGATTTTTCCTTATTATCTTAAGTTTCCAGCCAGTTTGCTTTCCATGCGTAACCCACCATCATCAACGCACCCAGCCCCCACGAGACGGGATACAGCAGGAAGATGCCGTCGATGCTGGAAAAGAAGGGCAGCACCCACTGGATCCACCCGATGCGGAACACACACAGCGAGACCAGCAGCACCACCATGGGCGGAATGGTCTTGCCGGTGCCGCGCACGGTGCCCGCCAGACCGTGCAGGATGCTCAGCTCCCAGTAGAAGGGGCAGAAGTAGTGCATGGCCGTGCAGCCAAAGGCGACGACGTCCTCTTCGTGGGTGAACAGGTGCATGATGGGGTCCTGGAAGGCCAGCAGCAGCACACCAGTGAGGATGGTGTAGACGACGCCCATGCCCAGCGTGACCCACAGGCTCTTCTTCACGCGGTCGAGCTTGCCCGCGCCGAAGTTCTGCCCCACGAAGGTGGTGGCCGCCATGCTGAAGCTCATGATGGGCAGGATGTTGAAGCCGTCCACCTTCATATAGGCCGCGAACCCGGCCATGGCGGCGGCACCATAGCCGTTGACGCTGGCCTGCACCAGAATGTTGGACAGCGAGATGACCATATTCTGGATGCCGGTGGGCAGACCCACCTTGATGATGCGGACGGCCATTTTGCCGTGCACCCGGATCTCTCTGCCCGTCACGCGGTAGTCGTCCTGGACCCGCATCAAAAAGCGCAGCGCCAGCACACAGGAAACCAGCTGGCTGATGTCGGTGGCGATGGCCGCACCGGCCACACCCATCCGCAGCCCCGCGATGAGCACGAGGTCGAGGAGGATGTTCGTGCCCGATGCGATGCCCAGATAGAGCAGCGACCGCTGGGAGTTGCCCGCCGCATTCAGGATGCCCGCCGCCATATTGTACACGACGCTGAACAGCACACCGCCGAAATAGATTTGCATATAGGTCACAGCGTCCTCCAGCACCTCCGCCGGGGTATCCATGGCCGTGAGCAGGGCACGGCTGACGAGGATGCCGCCGATGGTCAGGATGAGGCCCAGAAGCACGGCCAGCGCCAGTGCGGTGTGCACGGCCCGCTGCGCATCCTCGCGGTCCTTCGCGCCAAGATACTGCGCCACCACGACGCCCGCACCTACTGCGATGCCCTGACTGAAGCCGATGAGCAGGAAGATGGGCGAGCCGCTGGAGCCGACGGCTGCCAGCGCATTGCTGCCCACAAAGTTGCCGACGATGATGGAGTCGGCAGTGTTGTACAGCTGCTGAAGCAGGTTGCCCAGGATCAGCGGCACGGAAAACAGCAGGATGCTCTTCCAGATGCTGCCCTCCGTCATCAAACGGGTCTTTTTCTTCTGCGGTTCCAAAACGGTTGCTGCCACGATGTTCCTCCTGAAGTATCTCGCTTTATTTAATAAGTACCAAATGATTTAATCTTACAACCATTGGCCGCACTTGTCAAACAAAAGCAGAAAAAACAGGAAGACCGGCCCTCCGCTGCTTGCAGAAGGTCGGTCTTCCTCTCGTGCTTCGTTATTCTCCGGAGAACGCCGAGGTTTTCTCGTTTCTTTTGACCATCAGGCCATCTTCAGGACGCCTGCCTGCACCAGACGCTTGCGCAGCAATGCGCCCACGACGCAGGAGACCACGATCTTGGCGAGGTCCAGCGCGATGAAGGGATAAACGCACACCGAGAGTGCGTAGCCCAGCTCACACTGCATCTGGAGTACGAACCATGCCGTGCCCAGCACGTAGCAGGCCGCGTCACCCAGCACCAGACCGATGCCGGAGACCACCGGGTTGCCGTTGCTCTTCTCGATGAACAGGCCGCCGATGAGCGCCAGCAGCAGGTAGCCCACCAGATAGCCGCCGGTGGGGCCGGCGAGCTTGGCCAGACCCGCGCCGTAGCCGGAGAAGACCGGCACACCGATCAGGCCGATGCACAGATACACCGCCACACTCAGGGTGCCGAACTTGGGGCCCAGCAGCCAGGCGGTCAGGCAGATGACAAAGTTTGCCAGCGAGATGGGGACGGCTCCGATGGGCACCGTCAGCGGGCCAAGAACACACATCACAGCTGCCATCAGCGCCGTGACTGCCATTTGATATGTCGTCAGTTTCTTCTCCATGATTCCCCTCCGATATTCGGGTCGATATTGTCGTTGTTGTCGGTCACGCTCGCCAGTATACCCCGGCCCACCGCAAATGGTCAACACAAAAATTCAGCCAGGGTTTACAATCCGCGATTTCGCTTGCCAAACGGCCCGCCGCCCACTATACTGGAAGCAGAATCTCCAAGGAGGCGTATCACATGGGCGGAGGACATCTTTCCCGGCCGGATTTCGGGATGCCGCAGCCGGACCCGGCACACCCGCTGACCGAATTTTACCTGCTGCTCCAGCATGGGCTGGACCGCGAGGGCGTGTTTGCGCTGCCCGCACTCTGGGCAGACTTTCAGGCACCGGCCCGGCGCATCTACGCCGACGAGGCCGAAGCCTTCCTCACCCTGCGCGAAACGCCCGGCGCGGCCAGTACGCCCCTGCTGGCACCCCGGACTTTGCAGCTGCTCTACAGCAGCCTCCACGTCCTGCCCGACGGCACCCCCGCCGCCCTGCTGCTGACGGAGGAGTGCACCCGCACGGTGTATGCGGTGCAGCTGCTGCCGCCCTTCGTCTGGGAAGACCCGCTCCCGCCCCTGCCGGACTGCGCGGCGGCCCTCACGCTCACCCTCACGCTGCGGGATGTGGAGGCCATCGACGCCGACCCCCATGCGCTGGAGCAGCGGCTCTGCCGGGAGCCGGGCGGCAAGCACTGGCTTGCCCACCCCAAGGCCGAAGCCTTCCTCGCCGGGCGCATTGCGTTGCTTCAGCGATTGTACAAACGTTGAATTTTTGTTATACTCTTTTTATTCTGCGATGCAATAATCGGGACCTCTCAGCCGTGTATCCGGTAGAATGTCCCACTGGAACCAACGATTTCCAGCAGACCCCGGCCACCGGGGCTTCAAAGGAGTGTAAGACGATATGGGACAGTTGACCAAAGACGAAGTTTTTGCGCTGGCTGTGCAGCGATACAGCGACGCCGTCTACCGAGCAGCCTACCACAATTGCAGCTGCGCGGCGGACGCCGAGGATGTGGTGCAGGATGTTTTCGAAAAGCTCCTGAACTACGACGGCCGCTTTGAGAGTGAGGAGCACCTCAAGGCCTGGCTGCTGCGTGTCGCCATCAACCGCTGCCGGGACCTGACCCGTGCAGCGCGCCAGAAGGACACCGAACTGGATGAGAATATCCCCGCACCCGACCAGATGGAAGACGGCAGCGTGCTCGATGCGGTGCGCACCCTGCCGGAAAACTACCGCAACGCCGTGTATCTGCACTACTACGAAGGCTACACGGCTGCGGAAGTGGGCCGGATGATGGGGGCTCCCACCAATACGGTGCTCAGCTGGCTGCGGCGGGCCCGCGCACAGCTACATACGATGCTGAAGGAGGAGATCGAAGATGAGGTGGTATGAGTACAAGATGGAGGTCGATGACGTCCATGCCCCGGACGACCTGAAAGAAAGGCTGCTGGCCATGCAGAAGGCCCGGCAGGCCGAGCAGGCCGCATCCGGCACCACCCCCAAACCCCAGCTCACCCTGGCCCCTGCACCGGAAAAGAAGAAAAAGGCCCCCCTCCGTTTCCCGGTCAAACGGGCCGCGGAACTGGCCGCCTGTGTGGCGCTGTGCGGTGTCTGCCTGTATGGTGCCGCGCTGAGCAAAAGCAGTTGGAACGGTGTCACCCTGTTCTCCGGCGGGTCTGCGCCCAGCACGGCTGCCGCCTACGACGCCGCACCGGAACTTGCCACCTATTCTCTGGACGGCGGCGCAGACACCTACGGCACCGGCAGCGCCAAACGCGCCGTGCGTGGTGCCGGCAGCGCCGACCTGCTGACCTCCGGCAATGTGGAGGGCGAGAACTCGGCTTCCGGCACGGTGGACAGCGCTAAGATCATCTACACAGCCGATCTTTCCATCGAGACCAAAGACTTCGATTGGTCCCAGCAGCAGTTGAACGAAACGCTCAGCGATGTGGACGGCTATATGGAATCCAGCAACGAGTACACTGACAGCACCGACAACACCCGCACCCTCTCGCTGACCCTGCGGGTGCCGAAGGGGTACTACAGCGCCTTCCTCGGCGTTGCCGAAAATGTTCTTGGCAATGTGACCAGCAAAAGCGAGAGCGCCGACGATGTGACCACCCAGTATCTGGACATCGAGGCCCGGCTGGACAACCTGACCGCCCAGCGCGCCCGTTTGCAGGAATTGCAGGCCAGCGCGGACGCGCTCTCCGACCTGCTGCAGATCGAGTCCTCTCTGAGCGACGTGCAGTACCAGATCGAGAGCTATCAGAGCCAGCTGAACTGGTACGCCAATCAGGTGCAGTACTGCACCGTGAACATCACCCTCAACGAGGTCGAGACCCTGACCTCCACCGGCAGCAGCTTCGGTGCCCGGCTGGCCGACGCCTTCCGGAACGGCTGGTCGAACTTCACCGCCGGGGTCCAGACCGCTGCCACCGTCCTCATCGGCGCATGGCCCGCCATCGGCATCGGTATCCTCTGCGGCGTGGTGTTCTACAAAGTCCGCCACCCCCGCAAAAAGCAGCCCCGCAAGCCTGAAGCGAAGTGACGACCGGAAGATTCGAAAAAACTTTCGAAAAGCACTTGACATCTCCCCCGCTCTGTGGTATTATACTTGAGCAGTCAGCGAGAGGCCGACAGCAAAAAGTAAATAGCGCGGGGTGGAGCAGTCTGGTAGCTCGTCGGGCTCATAACCCGAAGGTCGTTGGTTCAAATCCGGCCCCCGCAACCACCAAGCATCTTGAAAATTTCAAGATGCTTTTTTATTTTTCTTTTGCATGATAAAAACCCCCGGAACGATTTTACCAAGTCATTCCGGGGGTTCTGTTTGTTTGTCCGTTATTTGTCCGTTCGCTTCAGATGAAACGACAGCGCACCGATGAGGTTTGCGTCATTGCCGTACTTGCACGATACGATCTCCGGCTTTCCGAACGGGGTAAAGGGCAGCGAATCAAACTGATGGTCTACTGCCTTCCGGAGCGTCTCGGTGACCTCTGGGCGTGCGCTGATTCCACCGCCGACGGCGAACCGCTGCACATCCAGCACCGACTGGATGGAGTAGATGGCTGCCGCACCGTACGGCCCGGCATCGACACTGCTACGCCTTCAAATCGCCCTGCAAATTTTTCTTTCAGCGGCGCGACACTCGTCATCATGTGTTCGAGGTCTTCGCGCTGCGACGGCACCTTGCCCTGTTCCAGAAACGCACCGCCCTTGTCCATCAGGGCGTATTTCGTGTAGGTTCCGCCAAAATCAAGTACCAGATACTGTTTCATCTTTTTGCTCCTTCCAAGGGGATGATATCGACCTTATTATATCGTTCTTCACTTTTCCTGCGCAACGACGGTTTCACCAGAAAATCCGGGTGATTTTTGTGCAAAAAAGCACACCTCTGCCTTTCAGCTTCGGTGTGCTCGAGATGGATTTTTAGTTCAGGGAGACCGGCTGTTCCGGCTTATTGGCGGTACGGGCGTTGGTCTTGCCCTCCGGACGGATCTCACCAGCCGCAGTCAGCGACATCTTGGCGAGGGTCGGGCCGACCAGCTCATAGACCAGCACCGAGAAGAGGACAACGTTTCGCACCATGTGGCCGTCGGACAGCTCTGCGGCCTCTGCGGCCATACCCAGTGCGACGCCGGCCTGCGGCAGCAGGGTGATGCCCAGATACTTCTGGATGCTCGGGCTGCACTTGGTCAGACGGCAGCTCGTATAAGAACCCGTGATCTTACCAAGCGAGCGAGCGGCGATGTACACCACACCGATGAGCAGAACCATCGGGTTGGACAGGATCTTCAGGTCAAGCTCTGCGCCGGACAGGACAAAGAACAGGATGTTGATGGGCGACACCCAGCGGTCAAGACGGTCCATCAGCTCGTCCGAAGTAGAGCAGATGTTGCAGAAGACGGTACCGGTCATCATGCAGACCAGCAGCAGCGAGAAGCCACAGTGGACAGGGCCGATGTCAAAGGTCACCATCGACAGACCGACTGTCAACAGGACGAACGCTACGGACAGGCTCATACGCTTGGAACGAGAGTGGAAGTAAACCTCCAGCTGATTCAGGCAGAAGCCTGCAATCGCGCCCAGACCCAGCGAGAAGACGATCTCGACGATGGGCTCGACCAGAACGCTGATGAGGTCGACACGGCCCTGTTCCAGTGCGTTTGCGATACCGAAGGAGGCCGAGAAGAGCACCAGACCCACAGCGTCGTCAATTGCAACGACCATCAAAAGCAGATGGGTCAGAGGGCCGTCTGCCTTGTACTGCTTGACGACCATCAGGGTCGCTGCAGGTGCCGTTGCCGCTGCGATTGCGCCCAGTGTGATGGCCGACGCCATCGAAATAACGTCCGGCCGAATCAGATGCAAAATCACCAGCACAATGTCGACCATTGCAGTCGTGACAACTGCCTGCAAAATGCCGACCGTGATGGCCTGCTTGCCCATGCTCTCCAGCGAGCTGAGACGGAACTCATTGCCGATGACAAAGGCGATAAACCCCAGCGCGACCTGTGTGATGATAGAATAGCTGTCCACCTGCTCCAGAGTTCCGAAGCCGATGCCGAATCCGCTCAGACCCAGCCGGCCCAGAAAGAACGGGCCAAGCAGCAATCCAGCCACCAGATACGACGTGACCGCAGGCAGATTGATGGCCTTTGCGAGACGCGACATCAGCAATCCGGCGATCAATGCAACAGAAAGACAAATCAAAAGTTGTTCCATGATTTTTAGGAGCCTTTTCCTTATACCAGCAGGCTCCCGACCCTCCTTATCAAAAATTACGCAGCAGCGCAGAGTGCCAACTCTCTGCACTTTCCTTAATAAATAAGATGCCTAAAAATTATACTCTTCGTGCAGATAAAAAGCAACAGATTTGATGATTTACGTCCATAAAATTTTCTTAATTAACTTAATCAAATTCTTTTTGATGCTGTATAAAGCTTTCGATAAAGATTCTATTGAAAATTTTCAAAATCACAATCCGCAATAACCCAAAAACCGCCCTGAGAAAAATCTCAGAGCGGCAAAGCAAAACCCCCGAGGAAAATCCTCGAGGGCTTTCATTCAAGTCGGCGACTACCTATTTTCACGCGCCGTTTCCAGCGAACTATCTTGGGCACGAGTGAGCTTAACTTCTGTGTTCGGAATGGGAACAGGTGGAACCTCACCGTCATCG
>OIZF01000546.1_pt1 | contig 25935 bp, 26 predicted proteins | sample 1588471 | NCBI WGS metagenome assembly OIZF01 (sample SAMN03283279) | human gut metagenome | biome: human-associated habitat; material: feces | host: Homo sapiens | place: Peru | collected 2012
TTCAAAAACAAATAGTTCTAGTGGAGATAGAGGCTTATGGTTTAGTGATTACGCGTACTTCCCTACGGCTACTTACCCTTGGGTCCGTCGTGGGGGCGGTTTCTACAATGGTTCGGGTGCCGGCGTGTTCTACTTCAATCGTGCTGGCGGCGATGCTCACAGCAGCAACGGTTTCCGTGTCGTTCTTGCGTACTAAATCGCGTAGCGATTATCTCTAACACAACGTTAAATAAAATCGAAGAGTGTTATGTAAATAAATAAAAAAATTAAAAAAGTTGTTTAGCCTTGCCACGCCACTCTTTTATGTGTGGCAAGGCTTGACATAAAGTAGTTTCTAGTTCAAAAAAGTTTTTCATGCGAATGAATGATAACCTAATATGGTCTTACCACTGGTAAGATAGAATTTAAACTGTAAAACGCGAACTTCCCTACGGCTACTAACCCTTGGGTCAATCGTGGGGGCAATTTCAACAATGGTTCGGGTGCCGGCGTGTTCAACTTCAATCGTGCTAACGGCAATGCTAACAGCAACAACGGTTTCCGTGTCGTTCTTGCGTACTATGATTATAGAAGTACAAGAAAAAAGTTTATAATGCAGTGTGAAGTTTATAAATGTTGTATGTGATGTTTGATTCATAGTAAATACTATAAAAAATAGAAATCATAGAAGTTTAAATTCTTTTTATAACAGTGTTATAAATAAAAATGTAAACAAAATAATTTCGTAAGTAATAAAATGATGAAAATGAAATTATTTGTAGTTAAGCAGTACCTTTTAAAGTACTGCTTTTCTATTGAAAAAGAGGTTGGTTATGAAGATATATGATAAATATAAAGAATTAAAAGAGCAGAATAGTAGTAAGATGTATTTGTTTCGTAATGGTAATTTTTATATATTTTTAGATAAAGATGCTGATTTAATAAATGAATATGTAGTCTTAAAAAAAACAAATTTTACAAAAGATGTTCAAAAGTGTGGATTTCCAGTAAATAGTAAAGAAGCCTATTTAAAAGTTTTTCAAAATCATGGATTAAATATAGAAATTATAGAAAAAATAGAAGACAATGAAGAAAATATATTTGAACAATTAAAAAAAACAAATATAGATGCTATTACACCGATAGAAGCTTTGAATCTTCTTTATGACATGAAAAGGAAATTAAAATGAAAAATCAAATAGAAGAAATGGAAATCTACAAGAAATACACAGAATTATATTACTATACTTATTTAATTACAGATAAGTATCCTAAAAGTGAAAAAAATAGTTTAGTATCGGATATTAAACATGCTACTTATTTAGGATTTACTAATATTATTGCGGCACATAAAAATTATAATAAAACAGAAAGATTAAAATACTTAAATCAATTAGATACAGAATTAAAAGTATTAAAAATGTTAATTAGAATTTCTTATAAAAGAAAATATATTAATGTTTATAATTATGAATCTTGGTCTAGAAAAATTACAAATGTCTCTAATTTAATGGGTGGATGGATTCGTTCATGTCTAAAACAATAAAAAAATGTTTTTATAACAAATTAACTTTTCAAAAAATGTTAGAGGCACATTATAGAGCTGTAAAAAATAAAAAAAATAAAAAAGAGGTTGTTTTATATGAGATGGATCTAGAAAATAATATCATTAATCTAATTGATAGCATCAAAAATAAAACATACCATTTAGGTAAATATCGTGAGTTTAAAGTATATGAACCAAAAGAAAGATTAATTAAATCACTACCTTATCGTGACAGAATTGTTCATCAATGGTATGTGGAAGAATTTATTAAGCCATACTTTACAAAAAGATTTATAAAAGATAGTTATGCTTGTATTGAAACAAAAGGTACACATAAAGCAGCGATTGTTTTACAAAAATATATGAGAATCATGAAAAGAAAATATGGCTCTTATTATATTTTAAAATGTGACATTAAAAAATATTTTTATAATATCAATAAAGACATTTTATTTTCAATATTAAAACGTAGTATGAGTGATAAAGAACTACTTAATTTTACACTTGTATTACTAAATAGTGAGGATAAAGTTGGTATTCCGATAGGAAACTATACTAGTCAATATTTTGCGAATATCTATTTAAATGAGTTAGATCATTATGTAAAAGAAACCTTAAGAATTTCTTATTATGTTAGATATATGGATGATTTTGTTTTTTTACTTCCAAATAAGGAAATAGCAAAAGAAACGATGAAAAAAATAGAGAATTTCATTCATACAGAACTACAATTAGAATTGAATCAAAAAAGCAAATATTATCCTAGTACAATGGGGTGTAATTTTTGCGGTTATCGAATTTATGAAACTCATATTTTACTTCGTACAAGGTTTAAAACCAAAGCTAAAAAAAATATAAAAAAATGGAATCAATTGTATGCAACGAATTCTTTAAATCTTGCTATGGTATGGATGAGTTGGAATTCTATGTTAGCGCATGCATCTCATGCAAGTGCTTATTACTTTATTGTAAGTTTATATAAAAAAGCTTTTTTTAGTAAATATTTGAAAAAATATTCTTATTATGACATTAATTTTTAGGTATACTCCTTAAAACCTGCAATATTTATAGGTGAAAGGAGAAGAGTATGATAACAAAAATTATACCATTAAACTTTGATATGGCATTTACAACGATTTTCAATAAAGAAAAAAATATCTCTATTCTAGAACATTTTTTATCTTGTTATTTAGGAATACCTTATCAAGAAATCAAAGGACATTTAAAACTGTTAAACCGTAACTTAGTAAAAAGTAATAAAAAAGAAGCCAAAAAAGAGATTGATTTGTTATTAGATTATCAAGGCAAAAAAATTAATATAGAATGATCGAATTGAGTGAATAAACAACAGGTTAAGAACTAAGTTCTCTTTCTAAAAATATCATATACAAGATTTTCACAGATTTCAATGAAAGTATATAAAGTTTTCAAATTAAATAATATAATTTGTTTAAAATTACAAATAACTTATTTTAAGGATGTGGTTATATATGTTGGATATAAATTTTAATCAAATAATTGAAATGATTGAAAAAAGAAAAAATAATGCATACATAAAAGTAAATGAAGAAATGATTTTATTATATTTAGAAGTTGGTAAATTTCTATATGAACTAAAAGAAAATAGTAATTATGGAGATAAAATAACGACGAAAGTATCAGACTTTATGAAAAATAATTATCCAACCATAAAAGGATTTACTAAAAGAAATATAGAACGTATGATTCAATTTTATAGTACTTATAAAGATGATGAAATTGCGACACCATTGGTGACGCAATTGTCTTGGACAAACAATTTACTTATATTAAGTGGGTCTAAAAGCAAAGAAGAAAGACATTTTTATTTAAAATTATCTATTAAAAATAATTATTCAAAAAGAGAATTAGATAGACAAATATCAGCGGCATATTATGAAAGATATATGCTTTCAGATGGAAAACAATTACCAACAGTAAATAAAACTGTAGATGAAGATGATTATCCAAATACTAGAATTTTAGATACATATAGTTTAGAGTTTTTAGATTTACCAAATGAATTTTCTGAAAAGGATTTAAAAAATGCAATTATAAAAAACTTAAAAGATTTTATATTAGAAGTTGGTAATGATTTTACTTTTATTGGAGATGAATGTAAAGTTCAGGTTGGAAATCATGACTTCTTTATTGACCTATTATTTTATAACAGAGAACTATCTTGTTTAGTAGCATTTGAATTAAAATTAGGAGAATTTAAATCAGAATATTTAGGAAAAATGAATTTATATTTAGAAGCACTTGATAGAGAAGTAAAAAAAGAACAAGAGAATCCAAGTGTTGGTGTTATACTATGCAGTTCTAAAGATAAAGATGTTGTTGAATATTCAATTAGTAAAAATATGTCTCAAACTATGATTTCTGAATATAAGTTAAAATTAATTGCTAAAAAGTTATTAGAAACAAAACTTAAAGAAATGAAAAATTTGATAGATCATAATGACAAATAGTCATTTGCTAAAAAGAATTGATTCTGAAAAAAATTTTTGACTATTTTATTATGTGGGGTTATAGTTTTAGAAATAACAGGTTTGACAGAAACAGAATTAAAACAAATGGAAGACTAAAATCTTCTTTTTTTCTTAAAGAAAGATGGTAAATAAATGGGAACACTAATATTTGTTTTTAAAGTTATGAATTCACTAGAAAAATCTTGCAATTATTTAGTATCTATATTATAATTATGCAGGTAAAGGGATATATTATGTCAAAAGTAAAAATTAGGTTAAAAATCAATGATTTAGAAGAACAAATAAATGGAATATTTCATGATAATTATTTAATCTTTTTTCTTAATCAAAAAAAAGTAACATTAATGTTAAAAGAAAATATGATAACAATGAAGAAAATGGAAAATGAGCATGAATACACTTATTTGAAATTTCATCCTGATTATCCAGAGGCTTACTATTTTTTTCATCAAAAATATCCAATGAATATTCAAATAGACAATTTACAAATTAAACCTCAAAAAATGAGAGTAAATTATCGAATAGAAGAACAGCCATTTCTATTTGAAATAGAATATGAGGAAGGTGAAATATGATAATTGAAGAATTAAACAAGATATTTGATACAGTCCTTCGTGATTTAAATTATGAAATAAAAGTGAATGTTATTAAATCTAATCGCCCAGAACTATGTGACTACCAATTCGATGGTGTATTTAAATTAGCGAGTATGTATCATGAAAATCCAGTAACAATAGGACAAAAGATAGTAGAAAAAATAAAATTATTAGAACGTTATAATCATTACTTTAAATCTGTAGAATTTGTAAAACCAGGTTTTATTAATATTATAATATCTGATGAATTCATAAATGAACAACTTATTCATATATCTACTTCAGAACATTTGGGAATGTCAAAACCAGAAAAAAAAGAATTATTCTTTCTAGATTATGGTGGATATAACATTGCTAAACCATTACATATTGGTCATTTAAGACCAACTATTATTGGAGAATCTATTAAAAGAATTATTCAATTTATGGGTCATGATACCATTGCAGATGTTCATTTAGGAGATTATGGTTTACAAATGGGTCAAGTTATTTATGGAATATTAAGAGATCAATTATCTATAGAAAAAATCACGATTGATTATTTAAATAAAATATACCCTGAAATCAGTGGCTTATGTAAAACAGATGAAAATGTAAAAGATACTTGTGCAACTATTACAAAAGAATTACAAAATGGAAATGAATTATACGTTTCTATTTGGAATAAAATTGTAGAGGTATCGATAGAAGATGCTAAAAAAATATGCAATTATTTAGATGTAACATTTGATTTATGGCAAGGTGAGAGTGATGCTTGTCAATATTTGAATCAAGTAGAAGATATCTTAGTTCAAAAGAATTTGTTAGAAATTAGTGAAGGGGCTAGTGTTGTAAATGTCAAAAAAGACTCTGATAATAAACCAATGCCTCCAATGATGTTTAAAAAGAGTAATGGTGCTTATGTATATGACTCTACTGACCTTGCAACTATCTATGAAAGAAAAATAAAATATCATCCAGATCATATTATTTATGTAACAGATTTTAGACAAAATCTTCATTTTGAACAAGTTTTTAGGGCAAGTGATTTAGCTGGTATTATGCCATATGCTTCACTTGAACATGCTTATAATGGTACCATTAATGGTACAGATGGCAAACCATTTAAAACTAGACAAGGAAATGCTCCTAAATTAAGTGAGTTATTTGAAGAAGTAAAAGAAACGTTTATTGGATTAAAAGATACCAATAAAGAAATGAAACAAGAAGATATTGATATGATTGTAAATGCCATTATTAAATATGCTGATTTACAAAATAATCGTGAAAAAGATTACATCTTTGATATTGCTAAATTTTCTAATGTGGTAGGAAAAACTGGACCATATGTGTTATATACTTATGTCAGAATTAATAAGATATTAAAAGAAAGTAAAAAAATAGAATTTAGTCCTATCATTTATAATGATTTTGATCGAAATTTAAGAAAAAAAATCATTGAATTTGAAATAGATGTAAAGAAAGCATTTCAAGATAGAATGCCAAGCAATATTGCTGAGTATATTTACGATTTGTGTGTTACGATGAATACATTCTATCAAAATAACCATATTAATGGTCTAGAAGACGAAAAACAAAAAAGTGGTTGGTTGTATGTTTTAAAAACGGCTAATCAAGTATTAAAAGAATTGTTATATCTACTTATGATAGATATTCCAACTGTTATGTAAGGAGAGTTATTATGAAATTAAAAGACATGCCAATTGAAGAATTAGAACTTTTAAGTTATACCGATTTAACTTATAAAATTTTAAAAGAAAACGGTAAATCTATGCCAACGGCTACTTTATTTAAAGAAATTTGTGATTTACTAGAATATGGTCAAAGTGACTTTGATTCCAAAATAGGTGACTATTATACTTCATTAACAATGGATAAACGTTTTGTTTTATTAAAAAATAATGAATGGGACATTCGCGATAATCATTCTGTCGAACTTGTTATTGATGAGGAAGATGAAGATGAAGAAATAGAAGAAAATGAAACAGAAACAGAAGAAACAGAAGAATCAGAATCTGATGAAGATACTTTAAGTTCAGAATTGGACGATGATTTAGATGATGATATGGAAGACTTATCGATCGTAGATGAAGATGAATTAGAAGAATAAAATGATAAAAATAGTTTATATTAATACAAGGTGATATCATGTATTATATGAACTATTTTTTTGTTTTTTCAATATTAGGCTATTTATTGGAAACTTTTTTTAATAAAGGATTTGAAAGTGGCATTTTATATGGACCTTATACACCTGTATATGGTATTGGAGTATGTCTTGTCATATTTGTATTTCATTTTTTAAAAAGAAAAAAAATAAATCATCTCTTTACTCTTCTTTGTATTTTTTTATTTGGCTTTATTGGACTTAGTATATTAGAACTGTTAGGTGGCATTTTAATCGAATATTTTTTTCATACAGTTTTCTGGGATTATAGTCATTTTAAATTTAGTATTGGTCATTACATTGCTTTGGAAATTAGTTTATTATGGGGTATTTTATCCATTTTGATAGCCTATATTATTTGTCCTTTTTTTGATTTGTGGATACAAAAAATACCCAAGTTTTTAACTTGGATATTTTTGATTTTCTTTATTTTTGATTGTATGATTACATTATTTACGAAAGTACTCTTCTAAGGTCATTTTTTTTTCAAATATTGTAGAAGCAAGTTCAATTCCTACATAACGATAGTGCCATGGTTCATATTTAAAACCAGTTATTTTTTCTTTTCCTTTTGGATATCTTAGAATAAAGCCAAATTCATGAGCGTGATCTTTCATCCATTCAAATTCCTTTGTTTGTTCAAATAAATTATAATCGCCATTTTCACCCATCACGTCAATAGCAAGACCCGTTTGATGTTCCGAATGTCCTGGTTTCGCACTACAATTTAGAGCATAATTTAGACCCTTTTCTTGGACATATTCTTGGAATAACTTGGATTGGTACTCATAGTCTCGATAAGCAGAAACAATCGTAATTTTCAAGTTTTCTTTTTTTGCTTCTTTCCATAACTTCTTGAATGCTTCTAGGGCTTCTGTTCTTATTTTTTTACCATTATAAGCCATATCATTAGAAATTTCTGTCAAATGCTCTGGTACATAGACTGCTGGTAATTTATTATTTTTATTGACAACAACCGATATTTCATCTGGCTTTTTTATAATTTGAACGTTTTTATAAAATTTTTTTTGATTTAATTTTATAATGAAGAAAAGAATAATTAATAGTATGAAACATAGTATTTTTTTCATTCTATCACCAATATAGTATATGATAATTAATTAAAAAATATAGATGATTTCCTTATTTCGACAAATATCGACAATCAAAAATTGTAATATATTGTCGAGAGGTGAAAAGATGAATTTATTTGATACCATTTTAATGAATTCTATTTTAGTTATTTTTCCATACATTTTGTATTTTTTATATTTGATTTATGTTAAAACAGTAGACCAAAAAAAGAATGAATTATTATTAGATTTTGCTATGATTACATCCTTCTATTTTACTTTAAAATTCAATCATTCCAATTTGATTGTAACCTATGTTTTTTTAAATATTCCCTTATTAATTGCTTATTATTATCATCGAAAAATATCCATTTTATGTTTGTCTATTTTTTCTATTTTTTATTATCAAAATATCTTTGATTGTTCTTATTTTTTACTTCTATTAGAGTATTTATGTTATTACATTCTTTATTTAGAAACTAAAAACAAAAAATATTTTTCTAGTTCTTTTATTATTTTAAAATGTGTCATTTTGAGTATTTATCTTAATATGTTTTCACATTTAAATATAACGAATTTCTTTCTTTCTATTGTAATTCTAGGTATTTTGATTCAATTTATTTTATTCTTATTTGAACGCATGAATCAAATCATAGAACTTTACCTATCCATTCGCCAAATTGAAAATGATCAAAAATTATATGAATCTCTTTTTAAAATTACTCATGAAATAAAAAATCCAATTGCTGTTATAAAAGGATATTTGGATATGTTTGATATTCATAATGAAAAACATTCTATTAAATACATTCCTATTATAAAAGGAGAAGTAAATAGGGTGCTAATATTATTAGAGGATTTTTTATCCATTAAAAGATTAAATCTTCAAAAAGAAATTATAGATATTAATTATGTAATAGAAGAAGTAACTCAAAATTTTGAACCACTTTTAAAAAAGAAAAAAATTAGAGTGATATTAGAAGATGGAGAATGCTATATTGTGGGTGATTATAATCGGTTAAAACAAGTGTTTATAAATTTAATGAAAAATAGTGTAGAAGCAATTTCTTCTAATGGTTTGATTAAGATTAAAGCAACACCACAAAAAAATCAAATAAAAATAGAATTTTCTGACAATGGAATTGGTATGAGTGAGGAAGAAATTTTAAAATTAAATTATCCTTTTTTTACAACAAAGCAAAATGGTACTGGACTAGGTGTATATTTATCCAGAGAAATCATAGAAAAACATAATGGTAGTATGAAATATGAATCAAATCATGGCGTAAGAGTTACGATTAAATTACCGTATGACCCTAGCTTAAACTAAAAAAAAATAGTATAATAAATTAGGGTGATAATTATGAAGAAAATAACTTTTCTAGCTCTACATTTAGGGTATGGTGGCATTGAAAAATGTATTACAACTGTTGCGAATCATTTATGTAGTGAATACGAAGTAGAAATTATATCTACCTATCAGTTATATGAAAAGCCCGCATTTGATTTAAACCCTAAAATTAAAGTTCAATATTTAATTCATGATAAACCAAATAGACAAGAATTTTTCAATTTTGTTCGTTCTTTTCATTTCATTAAGGCTTTTAAAGAGGGAATAAAAGGAATTCAACTCTTGAAACAAAAAAAGCAAAAAATGTGTGAAGCAATTCAAAATTCTAGTAGTGATATTATCGTAAGTTCTAGGGATATTCATAATGCATGGCTTGGCAAATATGGTAAAAAAAATGCCATAAAAATTGGTTGGGAACATAATTATCATAATCACAATCAAAAATATATTCATAAAATAGTAAAATCAGTTCAAAACTTAGATTATTTTGTCGTGGTAAGTAAAGAACAACAGGAATTTTATCGTAAATTAGTCATTCCTGAATGTGTCTATATTCCAAATAGTTTAGAAAGCTACCCACAAAAATTATCAAAATTAGAAGATATTAATATAATTTCTATTGGTCGTTTATCTAAAGAAAAAGGCTTTTTAGATTTAATTCAAGTTTGTTCTTATGTGAAGGAAATATTTCCAGAGTTGAAACTTCATTTAATTGGGGATGGTCCAGAAAGAAAAAAAATAGAATTAGAGATTGCCAGATTCCACTTAGAAGATAATGTAATATTACATGGTTTTTTAAATCCATCAGAAATGAAACCACTCTTCTTGCAAAGTTCTGTTTATGCTATGACTTCTTTTACGGAATCATTTGGAATTGTTTTATTGGAGGCAGCTAGTTATGGAATTCCTGCTGTTGCATTTCAAAATAGTGGCGCAAATGAGGTAATTCAAAATAATTGGGATGGATATATCGTTGAAAAGAGAGACTGTAAAATAATGGCAAAAAGAATTGTAGAATTATTAAAAAATAAAAATCGAAGAATTATTATGGGAAGGAATGCATATAAGAAGAGTTTAGAGTACAATATAGATAATGTAATCGAAATGTGGTATCAATTACTAGGAAGATGATGATATGGAACATATGATTGGAAGTATTACTCTTTGGATTCAAGATTTTGTTTTAAATAATAATATCTTTTTAAGCCTTTTTATTGGTAGCTCTATTGTCGTACTAGAATCCATTTTACCTTTTTTACCTTTAGCTGTTTTTATTGCTATTAATGTGATTGCCTTCGGTCCCCTTTTTGGCTTTTTGTTATCCTATTTTTCCACTATTGTAGGGTGCACTCTTAGTTTTTATTTAGTGAGACATTTTCAAAAATACGCTAGATACAAAAAATTAAAAAAGTTAATTCATCAATTTGAAAAATTAAGTTTTCCAAGTTTAGTGTTAATTACGGCAATTCCTTTTACACCAGCTTTTTCTATTAATATTGCAGCTGGTTTATCCAATATTCCTTATAAAAAATATTTAATGGTTCTTATTTTATCTAAATTATCTATCATTTATTTTTGGGGATTTATTGGGACAACATTATTACAAAGTATTACAAATATTACGGTGATTATAAAGATAACAATTATTTTATTCATAACCTTTATTCTATCAAAAATGGTTATGAAATATTTTGATATTAGTTGAGTGGTGAAATGTATGAATATTAGTACGAGAAATTTAAATATAAATGATATAAAAGGCGCAGAAAAATATGGCATTATGGACAAAGAATCTTTACATAGTTATATAGGAAGGGTAATTCTAGAATTAAAATTACAAAAAGATCATATTCAAATAAAAGAAGCTCTTACTTCTGTAATATATGAAATTTTAAAACGAAAAGCTTGTTTGAAAGAAGATAACATTCTTTCTATATCAAAAAATTTAGCAGGTGGTATTGTAGATGAACTTGAAAAATATGTTTCTGTTACTAATTTAAAAAAAGAAGAAGTAGAGTTTGTAATAGAACCTTTTATTGATAAAATGGCTTTTCTTATGGATGAAGATTTAAAGAGAGTTTGTGATTCTAGCAGCTATCAAAAATTATTATCTATTTGGTTAGTAAATGATGTTATAATAGAAGAAGAATTGGCTATTTCTCGTAGAAAAGATGCAATGAAAAAATTAGAAGTCTTACCAGAAAATATTTTAACTATTTTAAAAAATATAAAAAATAATATTTCTAATAAAGGAAAAAACTTTTTGAAAAAAATGGAATCTATTCCACAACTAGACTTTTGGACTAAAGCAACACTTGGTTTTATGGCTGATTTTCTTGGAGGAAATCTTCTTAGCAAGTTAATCTATTTAGATGTTAATGATAATGAAATTATGTTAGATAAAATTAAAAGAGAAGGAATTGTGCACTTTACATCTAGTTATAATGCTGACAAAATTTTAAACGGAAATAACAATTATATAAAAGCTTCTAACTTAATTCTTTCTGGTGGTAAAAAAAGAACTTATTTTTTTGCAGGAATACCTTCTTTTAAAGATATTACAATTAATATTTATAGCTATAATGTGATGTATGGTATTAGAATTTATCCTGATAGTAATCAATTAAATCAATTAATTTATAGAGAGTACAATGATAAAGCTATTGCCTATAATGGAAATTTTCATTTTAAATCAGATCAAGTAAAAAAAGTATACTATGGATTAAAAATGAATGAAGAAAAAGAACTATTTTACGAGGAAATAACAGAAGAAGAGGCTAAAAATTACCAAATTAGTGATGAATTGAAACAATTATATAATGGAGACGGTTCATTCAAACACAAGTTGCTTTGTAATGCATATAGTTTTTATTATGAATTAGAAAATTATATCAAACTTTTAAAAAGAATTAAAAAACACGATTTTCAGATAGAACCAATAAAAGAAGAAAGTCATGTAAGATAGGAGGATGTATGGAGTATTTAATTATAATTTTATTAATTATTATTTTGATATTAGTGATTTTTTCTCTTTCTAAAAATATCAATGAATCTAATATTACCGAAAGATTAGGAAAATTAGAAACCAATATGATAAAAGAAATAGGAGAATTTAAATCAGATGTTAATAAAGATTTAAATGAAAATTTCATTAAAGTAAATGATAAATTAGAAGAACGATTAAGAATTATTAATGATGCAGTAAATGAGAGATTAGATCAAAATTTTGAAAAAACGAATAAAACATTCAATTCTGTTTTAGAAAGATTATCTAAAATAGATGAAGCACAAAAGAAAATAGATCATTTATCGAGTGATATTGTTTCTTTACAAGGTGTTTTAACAGATAAAAAAACAAGGGGTATTTTTGGAGAAGTCAATTTACAAAATATTATGTCCAATGTATTTGGTGAACATAATGATAAAGTGTATAAGATGCAAGAAAAATTACCAAATGGTACAATTGTCGACTGTGCTTTATATGCTCCAGAACCTTTAGGACTTGTTGGAATCGATTCCAAATTTCCTTTGGAAAACTATCGTAATATGGTAGATAGAAATAATGATTTAAAAGTAAGAGAAGAATCTGTTAAATTATTTAAATTAGATATGAAAAAACATATTGATGCAATTGCTAGTAAATATATTATTCCAGGTGTTACAAGTGATCAGGCTATTTTATTCTTGCCAGCTGAGGCTATATTTGCAGAACTCAATGCATATCATACAGAAATTATTGATTATGCTTATAAAAAAAGAGTATGGATTACTAGTCCTACTACTTTAATTAGCACTTTAACAACAATTCAAATTATTATGAAAAACATTGAAAGAGATAAATATGCTTCTATTATTCATACAGAACTTAAAAATTTGGACATTGAATTTAAACGTTATAAGGAAAGATGGGACAAGCTTGCTCATAATATTGACAATGTCTCTAGGGATGTAAAAGATATTTATACTACTACTGATAAGATTACAAGAAGATTTGATTCTATTAATCAGGTAGAAGTAGAAGAAATCACTTATAAAGAATAATTTAAAAGTTCGGAATTACCGAACTTTTAATATTATCTATTGTAGAATTCAACGATTAATGATTCATTAATTTCTGGATTTAGTTCGCTTCTTTCAGGAAGTCTAACATAAGTACCAGATAATTTATTTTCGTCAAATGTAACAAATTCAACACGATTATGAGTAGCTTCTAAAGCTGCTTTAATAGCTGGATGATTAACAGATTGTTCTTTAACAGCAATTACATCTCCAACTTTTACTCTGTAAGATGGAATGTCTACTTTTTTTCCATTTACAGTAATATGACCATGGTTAACTAATTGTCTAGCACCTTTTCTAGTAGTAGCAAATCCTAAACGATATACCATGTTGTCTAAACGACTTTCTAGTAATCTTAAGAAGTTTTCACCATGAACACCTTTCATTTTCCCAGCTTCTTCAAATGTTCTTCTGAATTGTTTTTCATTTACACCATACATGAATCTAACTTTTTGTTTTTCTTGTAATTGTGTACCGTAATCAGATAGTTTTTTTCTACTATTTCCGTGTTGTCCTGGAGCAGTAGCTCTTTTAGATAATTCTTTACCGTTTTCTAGAATTGAAAATCCGAAACGACGTGATTTTCTGTTAATAGAACCAGTGTATCTTGACATATAAATTTCCTCCTCTATTTATATTTACAAAACATCTGGCCTGTTTACAAAATATTAGGGAGTTTATTTGAATATCTTCGCTTTGCAGCTAAAAGTTACGCAATAAACCAATTAAGTAATAAACACATTAATATTTCTAAACAGCGCTGCTAGATGAATGCATAAGTATTATAGAAAAATATTGCTTTTTTGTCAATGTTTTCAAACTATTTTATGATAAAATTAAAAAAAATATTTCAAAAAAACAATATCTATGATAAAATTAGTATAGAATAAAGTGCGAGGTGGATAAAGTGGATACAGTAATATTAATTATAGCTAGCTTTACAACTTTAGCCGCTATCTTAATCGTTATTGTTTTATTTCTTATTACCAAGAAAAAAAATAATGATTATAAAAAACAACTAGAAAAATTGGAAGTAGAAAAAAATAAGTTAGATAGTGTACCAATTGTTCCAGAACTTACGAAAGTGGAATCTTATTTAAATAATGAAAAGTTGGAATCCATGTATAACAATTGGAAGGATCGACTAGATGTTATTCGTACCAATCAAATTCCAAAAATTACAGATATGTTATTAGAAGCGGATTATTCTTTATCACAACAAGATTATAAAAGTACTATTTATAAAATTGCTAAACTAGAAATGGAAATTTACAAAGTAAGAACAAATTCTGATTTCCTATTGAAAGAAATTAAAGAAATTACAAGTAGTGAAGAAAGAAGTAGAACATTAATTACAAAATTAAAATCTGAATATCGTACATTATATGAAAAGTTTACAAAAGAAAGAGAATCATATGGTGAAATAGCAGATGCTGTAGAAATGCAATTTGAAACGATAGCGAAAAGATTTGAAGACTTTGAAGCAGTTATGGATTCGAATGAATTTTTAGAAGTCAATGGATTAATTAAAGCAATCGACGAAATGATTAAACATATGACAAATGTAATAGATGAATTACCAAGCATTATTTTGATGTGTACCAGTATTTTACCTAAGAAGATACAGGAAGTAGAACAAGAATATGATAGAATGGTGAAAGAAGGTTACCCACTTGATTATTTGAATGTTGAGTATAACATCGAAGAAGCTAATAAGAAAATAAATGATATATATGATAGAGCGAAAGTTTTAAATTTAGAAGATAGTTTATTCGAACTTAAAATTTTAACAGAATATTTTGATTCCGTATTTAACGATTATGAAAAAGAAAAAGTAGATAAAAATGAATATGAAGAAATTGAAAATACATTTGTTAAAAAATTAAAAAAATTAAATAAATTGGTAAATGAAATTTTTAATCAATTAGATGATATTCGTACCGCTTATAATTTGTCAGATAATAATATTACTATTTTGTATCAAATTAAAGAAGAAACTGAAAAACTAAATGAAGATTATAAATCTTTAATAGACCATACTTCTAATAATACGTTTGCTTATTCTAAATTATCTAAAGAAATGGAGAATTTGAATTTAAGAGTAGCTAGTATAGAACAAAGTTTAGATTCTGTGTTAGATTCTCTTGGTAATATGCAAGATGACGAACTTAGGGCAAGACAACAATTGGAAGAAATTAAAACAATATTGAAAAAGTCTAAAAATAAAATTAAAGATTATAATTTGCCTGTAATACCTAGCAATTATTTTGTAGAATTAAATGAGGCTCAAGTGGCCATTCGTGAAATTATAAAAGAATTAGATAAAAAACCAATTACTATTGAAGTATTAAATACTAGGGTTGACACAGCAAGGGATTTGGTTTTAAAATTATATAAGACAACAAAGGAAATGACTAAAACAGCAATGTTTGCTGAACTAGCAATTGTATATGGAAATCGTTATCGAAGTGAAGAAAATGAATTAGATAAGTATTTAACATATGCTGAAAAATTATTCTTCAAAGGTGAATATCAAAAATCACTTGAAATTAGTATTAACTCTTTAAATAGAGTTGAAAAAGGCATTTACGATAAGTTGTTGAATTTATATTCAAATGAAAAATAGGAGGAAATTATGAAAAAATTAGGTTTATGTTTATTTGGAATTATGTTAGTTACTGGATGTGGAGCAAAAAAGGATTCTTTTTACAGTACATGGGCAACTAGTTATGAAATGACAGGATTTGGAACTATTACAGAACAATATGAATTCAAAGAAGATGGAACTTGCATTAGAACTTTGAAAACTAGCAGCGATATTGTAGAAAATTGTACTTATGAATGGAATGAAGATAAAACAAAAATTCGTATTGTATGGGATAGCAAATTAGATAAAGATGCTTTCTATAACTATTCTAAAACTAGTGATAATGAAATTGTAATAGGCGCTAGAACATTTACAAAACAATCATAATATAGTTTGTAGATGACAAATTTTAGTGTTTGCTATATGCAAACGGGGGGGGGGTATTTTAAATACCTCTTCTTTTTTGTTGCTATAAAAAGGAAGGATGAAGAACATGAAAAAAGGATTTACATTAATAGAATTATTAGCTGTAATAGTAATATTATCCGTGATTACATTAATAACAGTACCAATGATAACAAATGTAATAGAAGAAAGTAAAAAGAAAGCGCTAGCGTCTAGTATACAAGGACTAGTAGAATCGGCCAATTTGTATGCGATAGAAAATGATGGAGTCTATGAATTCTTGTTTGATAAGGAACATCAAGGAAGTACAAAAAAAGGAGAAAGTCTAGATTATAGAGGAACCATAGATGGAGAAGGAAAACTCTATTTAGACAAAGAAGGAAATACAAGCATATGTATTTCAAATGACAAATATTATGCATATAAAAACTATAATAGTGGAATTATCGTAGGAGATAAAAAAACTGGAAATTGTATCATAGGATTTGATGCTTTAACAAATAAATATGTAGCAATGTTAGATAATGGAACAGGAAATGTTAGTAATGTGTATTCCAAAGATGAAGTAAATAACTTAGTAGACAGTCTAGATACCAAAATAACAAACAATACAAATGAAATAACAGGTATCAAAAGTAATATAGAAGAATTACAAAGTAATTTAAATAACTATGCTTTGCAAAGCGAATTGGATAAAACAAATACCAATGTAGAAAATCTATCTAGTTTATTAAATACTCATATGCAAGATGGAATAAAAACAGAAAGAAAAGCTATGAGTGTCACTTCAACAGGTTCTAATCAATTAGTGTATACTTATGCAGTTCCAAAGTGTAAATGGTATATTTTACAGCTAACTGGTGTTTTTGCAAACTCCAAAGTTAATTCTGTAACAATCAATGTACCAAGCCAATATAGAACCGCACACTTTAATAATTCAGGAAGTTTGGTCAGCCATCCTTCTGTAACATTAATGGGATTATCAGGTGGAGTCGAAGCAAAATTTTTCGTGACATGGGCAACAGCTAATAAATTAAATGATGTTTATATTGATATTATCTATGTTGTATAAAAAAATAAAGTGTTTCGAACTTTATTTTTTTTCTAAAATTTTATCAACAATTCCATAATCTAATGCTTCTTTTGAACTCAAATAATAATCCCTTTCGGTATCTTGTTCTACTTGATTTAAAGGTTTCCCTGTATTTTTTGATAAAATGATATTTAATTTTTCTTTTAATTTCAAAATTCTTTCAGCTGCAATTTTGATTTCTGTTGCCTGTCCTTGTACACCACCAAGTGGTTGATGAATCATAATTTCACTATTTTCTAAGGCATATCTTTTTCCTTTTTTTCCACTTGATAACAAAAAGGCTCCCATACTAGCTGCCATGCCAACACAAATGGTAGAAACATCTGATTCTATGAAATTCATAGTGTCATAAATCGCCATCCCTGCTGTAACAGAACCTCCTGGTGAATTAATATAAATATTAATATCATTATGATTAATAGAATCTAAATATAGTAATTCAGCTACTACCGTGTTTGATGAAGCATCATCAATTTCACCACTAATAATAATAATACGATCTTTTAATAGTCTTGAATAAATGTCATAAACCCTTTCTCCATGACTATTTTTTTCAATAACAGTTGGTACTAAATTCACATAATCACTCTCCTAATATTATGTTAGTAAAAAAAGTCAGTAAATATTCAATAAATCATGTGACAAAATATGTATTTTTTGATAAAATGTTATTAGAATAGAGGGATAAAATGGCTAGAATGATTAAAGTAAATTATAAAAATATAGAGACAAAGGAATTTGAGGCAGGAATTACATTAAAAGAAATTAGTAAATCCTTTCAACAATATTTTAATTATCCAATTCTAATAGGAAAAGTAGATAACAATATTGAAGAATTAACAGAAGTAATCAATAGAAGTTGTAACGTTGAGTTTTTTGATAGAAGTACTGGACTTGGAAATGGTATTTATGGAAGAACTTTACAATTTATGATTATTGTAGCAATCAAACGATTATATGGAAAAGAAACAGAAATTGTGATTGATCATTCAATTGATAAAGGCTTTTACTGTATAGTAGAAGGTGCTGAAATAGATAAACCATCTATGAAAGAAATAGGGGAAGAATTAAAAAAATTATGTAAAGAAAATTTAATCATCAATAAAGTAAGTGTAGCTCGTTTTGATGCAATTAAATATTTTAAAAAGAACAAGCAAATGGATAAAGTAAAAGTATTAAAATATATTAGTAATACATATGTTAATTTATATCGAATTGATGATATTTATGATTATTTTTATGGTGAATTAGCTTATTCTACAAAAGATATTGATGATTTCTTATTAACTTATATTAAAGATAATGGCTTTGTTGTAAGTTATCCAGATACCTATAACCCAGAATGTACTTTAGATTATGTTCATCATGAAATGTTATTTAATACATTCCAGGAATACACTGCTTGGGGAAATGAAATTGGTATTAGCCATGCAGCAGAATTAAATGAAGTGGTTTCTCGTGGTGAATATGGTAAACTAATTCGTGTGTCAGAAGCTTATTTTAATAATCAACTATCCAGAGTAGCTGAAGAAATTTATAACAATCGTAAACAAATTAAACTTGTTTTAATAGCAGGACCTTCCTCATCTGGAAAAACAACTACTAGCAAAAAACTAGAAATTTATTTACAAAGCAAGGGTATTAAGACTTATCCAATATCAATTGATGATTATTTTTATGATCGTGATAAAACACCTGTTTTGGAAAATGGTGAATTAGATACAGAAAGTTTAAATGCAGTCGATGTAACCCTATTTAACAAGCATTTGACAAAATTATTAGATGGGGAAAGAGTAGAACTTCCAGAATATAATTTTGTTCTTGGAAAAAGAGAATACAAGGGGAAAAATTTACAATTAGGCGAAAATGATATGATTATTATCGAGGGATTGCATGGATTAAATGAAGATTTGACTAGTTCTATTGAAAGAAACAAAAAATACAAAATCTACATAAGTCCATTGACTCAACTAAATATTGATAAACATAATCGTATTCATACAAGTGACACAAGAAAACTAAGAAGAATTATTCGTGATAATAAATATCGTTCTTATTCAGCAAGTGATACTTTAAATATGTGGAAGAAAATAAGAGAAGGGGAAGAAAAATATGTTTTCCCATATCAAGATGATGTAGATAAAATTGTAAATTCTGCTTTAATTTATGAATTAGGAATTTTAAAAACTTATGCGGAGCCTTTATTATTTTCTGTAGCAGAAGATGATCCAATGTATAGTGAGGCTTTAAGATTAATTAATTTTTTAAGAAATTTTTTACCAATTCCTAGTGAAGAAATTCCAAATGATTCTGTGTTAAGAGAGTTTATAGGTGGAAGTTGTTTTAAATAAGTATAATGTTAAAACAATCAAACAAAATAAAATTAGAAAAGAGGATGTTATGATAAAAGTAGCAATCAATGGTTTTGGAAGAATAGGAAGATTAGTATTTAGAATTATGGAAGAAGATCCTAATTTTGAGGTAGTTGCCATTAATGATTTAACAGATGCTTCACAATTAGCGTATCTTTTAAAATATGATACATCTCATAGAACATATAGAGTAGATGAAATCTCTAGTGAAGGAAATGAATTAATTGTTGGTTCTAGAAGAATTAAAGTATTTGCTGAACTAGATCCTAAAAATTTACCTTGGGGTGAATTACAAATTGATGAAGTATTTGAATGTACAGGTAAATTTACAAGCAAAGAAAACGCTTATGCACATATTGAAGCAGGAGCAAAAAAGGTTATTATTTCAGCACCAGCTAAGGGAGATTTAAAAACAATTGTTTATAATGTAAATGAGAAAACATTGGATGGTAGTGAAGAAATAATTAGTGCAGCTAGTTGTACAACAAATTGTTTGGCCCCAGTTTTAAAGGTTTTAAATGATAATTTTGGAATTGAAAAAGGATATATGACAACTGTTCATGCCTACACAAATGATCAGGCAACACTAGATGTAGCACATAAAAAAGGAGCATTATCACGACGTGGAAGAGCAGCAGCGGCAAATATTGTTCCTTCTTCTACAGGAGCAGCTACTGCAATTGGAAAAGTTATTCCAGAATTAGACCATAAGTTAAGTGGTAGTGCCTTAAGAGTTCCTACTACAACGGGATCTGTTATTGATTTAACTTTAGAATTAAAAAGAAATGTTACAGTAGAAGAAATTAATGAAGCTTTCCAGAAAAACGTAAATGAAACATTAGGTTATACAGATGATCCAATTGTTTCCAGTGATATTATTGGTTCTACTTTAGGAGCTTTAGTAGATTCTTTGCTTACAGAAGTACTTGAAGTAGATGGAAAGCAATTAGTTAAAGTGGTTGCATGGTATGATAATGAAATGAGTTATTCTGCCCAAATGGTTAGAACTGCTAAATATTTAATGAATAAATAGTGAAAGAGATATAAGTACTTGAAAAAGTACTTTTTTTCTTCGCTTAAAATGAAAAAAAATTGTATGAAAAACAAGAGGCTGACATTAATTGAATTATTAGTTGCCATTTATAAATAGTAAACAATGAATTGATTGTATTAGTTTTATTTTAAATGATGTAATAAATTTTTACTTTTTCAGAAATTTAGAAATAGCTTGCCCTTTAGATGTTTTTCTGTTACAATAAAACTCCCAGAAAAGAGAGAAAAACTATGAAAAACACTGTGAAATATGCAATCAAACGATTAAAAATATTTGGAATAGCATTTACTATTTCTACTAATAGTATTGTTTTATTAAATGGTTGCTCTAATGATTATTATATTGAAAATTCTGATGATAGTGGGGAACCATTGGATATAACTACGGATGATTACAATATAGTTACGGAAGAAGAAACTACTATTGCTAATAATGATTATCAAACTGAAGATCAAGAAGAAGAGTTGGTGGATGAAAAGCCATTAAATATTTATTTTGAAAAATATGAAGAAGCAAATCAAAATTATGATGAGATAATAGATGATATTATTTTAACATTGGATGAAAAAGGAATAGTGTTAGATGAATCACAAGAAAATTTGGTTGATGATTTGACTTATAATTTGGAAAATAGTGATTATTCAAACAATGAATTTGAGGATTCCATAATTTCATCACTTAATGTTGAAAAGTATTTTGATGAAGCATTTACTTCAGAAGTTGCTACTGTTAAAGTAAAAGAACACGCCGATTCTAATCTGTATAATTCTTTGGAAGATGATATTTATTGGGATAAACTTTTTGATGTTGTTAAAGAAAATAATGCAAAATTTTTACAAGATGAAATTGATGAATATGATGAATTATTTGATTATCAAGCATTAAATGATGAGGATATCGTAATAGTAATTGACTCTTTCCATAAATTTATTGATCAGATTAAACTTGATTACCCAGAATTTGATATGGAAACATTTGCGTGTCATTTATCAGATTTAAAGCTATGTTATGATAATGGTGTAGATGGGAGCATCATGCATACGAACAGTGATGGATTAATTTCTATTCGTAAACAGTATGATGATTATTTTATTGATCTTTCAAAAATTAAAGATTTGTATTATCATGAATTTAAGCACTTTATTTCTGGACATTGCGATGATGAACATAAAATTGGAGCTATGATTGTTGACACAGGGCTCTATATATCCTTTAGTCCTTCTTATGAATATTCTAATGCTTTCAGTTGGAATTTTTTATCAGAGGCTACAGCTAAGCAGTTAGAAAATGATATATCTGAAAATCCATTGCCAACTTATGTAGGGCAATGTTATCTTTTAGATACAATAGAAATGGTAAATAATTTTGCTGGAGTAGAACAAGGCTCTATTTTAGAGGAAGCAATTTATCACAATCCAATTTCTCTAATACAGCAATTTACTATACCAGAAAATAATACAAGTGAATCTAAAAAGTGGTTACTTGAAAATCTAAAAATGATATCATGCTATGATTTATTAAATAATTATATGAAGTTATGGTCATACGAAATGTGTCTTGAAAATAAAGGTATATTAGATGTACCATCTTATGAACAAGAAATTGGTGAGGTGTTGGATGAATCTAACCAAAAAATGATTTATACATTAGAAGAATATGCTAATCTTCAGTTGTTACGCCTAGGGATTGTTAACCTTTCTATTATGAACCAAATTCGTGAAGAAGGAATAACACTTGATGACCAAATTTATTTATTAAAATTATTGGAATATCGAATTAATGAACAAAATAGAGATGACAGCAAACACTTTAATCTTGAAATCGGGAATACACCATATTATTATGAAAACTATGAGTCTTTGTTAACTTCTTATTTTTATTATCTACATTGTGAATATGGCATTGATAATATTGGTGAAAGATACCAGGAAATCGACTTAAACTCTTATGTTTTGTCTGATGCCTTTTCCGACTTAGAAAGAGAAAAATATTCTGCTTTATATCAAAATTTAGACATAAATTACAATGATACTAGTGTGTTGTCTGAAATAAAAGAAAGCTATTGTAAAAAAATTGGAGTTAATTAATTTTCCTTTTTTTCTTTAAATATAAGGAAAAAACAATAAAACCTTTTACAGAAAGGTTTTTTTTATGGTATAATGAACATGGTGATGGTATGCAAAAAATAATAAGCAAAATTGAAGATTATTCACTAGAATATATGATGGAAAAAAGCTTTGCCAGATATTCAAAAAGTATTATTCAAGATAGGGCTCTTCCAGATGTTAGAGATGGATTAAAACCAGTTCAAAGAAGAATTCTATATGGAATGTACATAGAAGGTCATACTTATGACAAGCCACCTGTAAAGTCTGCTAGAAGTGTAGGAGATATCATGGGAAAATTTCACCCACATGGTGATTCTTCTATTTATGATGCTATGGTTCGTATGAGTCAATGGTGGAAACAAAATGAATGCTACATTGATATGCAAGGTAATAATGGTTCAATGGATGGTGATGGAGCAGCTGCTATGCGTTATACAGAGGCAAGACTATCCAAAATTTCCAATGAATTGATGAAAGATATTAAAAGAGGAACTGTTGATTTTGTTCCAAATTTTGATGATTCTAGAAAAGAGCCCCTTGTTTTACCTGCTAAATATCCAAACTTACTAGTAAATGGTGCGGTTGGTATTAGTGCTGGTTATGCTACTAATATTCCTCCTCATAATTTAGGAGAAGTAATTGATGCAACGATTAAAAGAATTGATAGTCCATCTTGCTATTTAGAAACGATTATGGACATCGTAAAAGGGCCGGATTTTCCAACTGGTGGAATTGTAGAAGGAAAGAAAGGTATTTATGATGCTTTTAAGACGGGAAGAGGAAAAATTGTTGTTAAGTCAAAATATGAAGTAATAGAGGAAAAAAATAAAAAAAGCATTATTATTTCACAAATACCATTTGATATTAATAAATTGGCTCTGGTTTCTAAAATGTGTGAAATTAAAATTGATAAAAAAATTGATGGCATAATAGACATTAGAGATGAATCAGACAGACAAGATCCAGTTCGCATTGTTATTGAAATAAAAAAAGATGCAGATCCAACTTTTATTATGAACTATTTTTATAAAAATACGGATTTAATGATCAACTATAATTATAATATGGTGGCAATTATTAATAAAAGACCAGTTACTATAGGCATTTTAGGTATATTAGATGCTTATATTTCTCATTTAAGAGAGGTTATTGTTAGAAGAACAAAGTTTGATCTAGAATTCAATAAAAATGAATTACATATTGTAGAAGGTTTAATTAAAGCTTTATCTATTTTAGATGAAGTAATTCGTGTCATTCGTTCTAGTAAGGATAAAACAGATGCAATCAATAATTTAGTAAAAGAATTTGACTTTACTTTTAAACAAGCGGAAGCTATCGTAGTATTGCAGTTATATCGTCTTACTAACACCGATGTCACAGAATTAGAAGAAAAAGCAAAAAATTTGAATGTCGTTATTGCTGCTTTAGAAGCAATTTTGAGTGATGAAAATAGATTAAAATCAGTTATGAAGGAAGAATTAAAAGAGATTAAGAAAAACTATGCTACAGAAAGAAAAACAGAAATTAGAGATGAAGTAGAAGAAATTAAAATTGATACCGTTAGCATGATACCAAAAGAAGATGTTGTTGTTATTATTACAAAAGAAGGTTATGTAAAACGAGTTTCCTTAAGAAGTTATGATAAAGATTCTGAAACAATTGTAAAAGATGGAGATTATGTTATTGGAAGGTATAAAATTTCTACTTTAGATACCATTTTGATTTTTACAAATAAAGGCAATTATTTATACGTTCCTGTTTTTGAATTACCAGATTTAAAATGGAAAGAATTAGGCAAACACATCAGTAATATTATTACATTATCTTCGGATGAAATGATTGTTGCTGCTTTCCCAGTTTACCATTTTGAAGATGATTTATATATTACTATTTTCACTAAAAATGGTATGGCAAAAAGGACAAAATTGAATGAATTTGTAGTACAAAGATATTCTAAACCAATTAGTTCCATTAAGTTAAAAGATAATGATGAAGTAGTAAGCGTAGATATGAGTAATGATCCATTTACTTTTATTGTTACAAAAAGTGGATATGCCTTAACTTATAAAACAGATGAAATTCCAGTTGTTGGTGTAAAAGCAGGTGGCGTAAAAGCAATTACTTTAAAAAATGATGAAGTAATTAGTGGTATACTATATAATGAACATTCTGAATATTTAACAATTATAACAGATAAGAAGACTGCAAAACGTGTAAAACTACAAGAATTTGAATTAACTTCTAGGGCTAGAAGAGGGGTACAAGTAGTTCGTGAAGTAAAGACAAATCCATATGCTATTATGAAGGCCTTTATTATTCATTATAAAGAAATGTTGTTTGTTAAAACTGCAAGTGAAGTAATTGAAATGAAATTAACAGAAATTCCAATTGCAGATCGCGTTTCAACTGGAAGCAGTATTGCTAAAACTAAAATTTTAGATGTTTATCCTAAAATTGATTTAAGGGAAGAAATCAAAGAAGAAAAACATGAAAAAGAAAATATTTCTTTAGAAGAAATTGATAAAAAAATGATGACTATTGATGATTTTTTAGACAATTTGGAATAATAGTTGCCAAGAAAAGTAGGATATAGTAAAATAACAAAAGGAGGTTATTATGGAATTTTTATTTGATATATTAAAAATTTTAGGTGGTTTAATTATTGGTGTAGTGATTGGCTTTTTAATCGCTAAAAAATATATGAAAAAGTATATGAAACAAAATCCACCTATTAATGAACAAATGATTAAAACAATGATGATGCAAATGGGTAGAACACCTAGTCAAAAGCAGGTAAATCAAATGATGAAACAGATGAATAAATTTATGGATTAAAGTACATTGGTACTTTTTTCTTTTCTGAATTTATTCATAAAAGATTTGAATTTTAATTATAACTTTGATAAGATAGATGTATAAATAAAAATAGTAGTAATAAAACAATAAAATAGTAAAATAAAAAGGTAAAATGGGATCACTATTTTACCTTTTTTGTAGTTTGAAGAAATGATTTTGATGTGATAGATTTGTTACTA
>OIZF01000547.1_pt1 | contig 25932 bp, 23 predicted proteins | sample 1588471 | NCBI WGS metagenome assembly OIZF01 (sample SAMN03283279) | human gut metagenome | biome: human-associated habitat; material: feces | host: Homo sapiens | place: Peru | collected 2012
CCACCTGTATTAGATGTTACGGATGCTATTGTATTAGCGGAAAAATCCGATGGGGTTATGCTTGTTGTTAAAAATGAAGTAGCAAGTCCTAACGATTTAATAGAAGCTAAGAAACGACTAACTCAAGTTGGTATTCCTCTACTAGGATCCATCGTAATTGATGCGTAGTAGTAATTAATATAAATTTGATTTGATAAATCAAGCGTATCCATAAGGTACAGAAAGTCATGAGGTGATGTATATGAAAATTAATTTTTCCCCTCCCGATATTACAGAGTTAGAAATCAATGAAGTTGTAGAAGCCTTAAAAAGTGGTTGGATTACAACTGGTCCGCGCACAAAAGAATTAGAGAAAAAGATTGCGGCACAGTTAGGTACACCTAAAGCTGTTTGTTTAAACTCTGCTACCGCGGCGCTTGAGATGTCTCTTCGTGTATTAGGTATTGGCCCCGGCGATGAAGTAATTACCAGTGCTTATTCCTATACAGCTAGTGCAAGCCCTGTTGTTCATGTGGGAGCTACACTAGTTCTTGTAGATACCCAAAAAGATTCCTTTGAAATGGATTACGATGCAGTGGCTCGTGCTATTACGCCAAAAACAAAAGCTATTATCCCTGTAGATATTGCGGGGGTTCCTTGTGACTACGATCGTTTGCGTTCCATTGTAGAAGAAAAGAAATCTCTCTTTACACCATCTAATGATATTCAAAAAGCATTGGCACATATTCCTATTGTAGCGGACTGTGCACACTCCTTTGGGGCTTCATATAAAGGTACACCAACAGGTAATGTAGCTGATTTCAGCAGTTTTTCCTTCCATGCAGTAAAGAATTTTACAACTGCAGAAGGTGGAGCAAGTACATGGAAAGATATCGAAGGAATTGATAACGAAGAAATCTACAAACAGTTTCAATTATACAGCTTACATGGACAGAGCAAAGATGCTCTTGCTAAAACACAGCTTGGTGCATGGGAATATGATATCATAGGACCATGGTATAAATGTAATATGACAGATATTATGGCTGCCATCGGACTTCGCCAGTTAGACCGCTATCCGGGAATGCTTGAAAGAAGAAAAGAAATTGTTGCAAAATATGATGCAATGTGCGATGAACTTGGAGTAAAGCACTTAATTCACAGTGGAGAAAACTTTAACTCCTCACATCATCTGTACCTGACACGTATTCCGGGAATCAGTGATGAAACAAGAAGAAAAATTATCATCAAGCTTGCGGAGCGTGGTGTAAACACAAATGTTCACTACAAACCACTTCCGATGATGACAGCATATAAAGCAATGGGATGGGATATCAAGGACTTCCCGAATGCATACGCATATTATGAGAATTTGATTACATTGCCGCTTCATACTAAACTGAGTGATGAAGATGTAGAATATGTAGTTCAGATGTTTAAGTCAGTAATCAAAGAATATATAAAGTAACAGGAGAAAGAACGGTGTATAAGAGATTTATAAAAAATATATTCGATTTTTTGATTGGGTTGTTCGGATTTCCTTTTTTCTTAATTGCTTTAATTATATTTGGACCAATTATTTATTTTCAAGATAAAGGATCTATTTTTTATAACGCAGAACGTATTGGTAAAGATGGTAAATTCTTTAAAATGTATAAGTTTCGTTCTATGTATGTGAATGCTCCAGATATAAGGCTGTCAGATGGATCTACATACAATGGGGAAGATGATCCACGAGTAACGAAAATCGGAAAATTTATGAGAGATACGAGTATTGATGAACTTCCTCAAATTTTAAATTTATTGAATGGAACAATGAGTTTGATTGGACCTCGCCCAGATCCGACAGATTGGATTGATAAATATCCAGATGATATTAAAGTTTTTTTAACTGTTAAACCTGGATTGACCGGATATAGTCAGGCATATTACAGAAATAGTGCTGACGGAAATGAAAAAATGAAAAATGATGCTTATTATGCGAAACACTGTGGATTTATGATGGATGTGAAAATTTTCTTTAAAACCATAGCAATAGTACTTGGACATGATAATACATATAAAGATACTAGTAAAGAAGAAGAAGCTAATAAGCTTGTTGAAGAACTTAGAAAACATTAAAATTGAGCGTTATAAAGGAGTGCAAAATGATAAAGGAATATGGCTATGAGTATGATGCTGTGTTGAATAAAGAATTATATCAAATAACAAAAGGAAAGATTACTCATAACAATTTTATGGGTGCACTATGCTTAAGATCAGGACGAGATGCATTTAAAGTTGTTGCACGGGAATTTCAACCGACAGTTGTGTTGATGCCGGCGTTGGCTTGCGATTCTATGATTCTTCCTTTTGAAATGTATGGTCACACAGTTAAGTATTATAAATTAAATAAAGACTATTCTGTTGATATTGAATCGCTGCATTCCTTGATAGCGTATCAAAATAAAGGCTTCATATTTCTTTACATGGATTATTTTGGCAATAAGGCAATTACAGATGAAACGTTAAATAAACTGAAGGAAAAATATCCATCCTCTATTTTTGTTGAAGATAGAACACATAACCTTTTGAAGAAGAGTAATTATATTTTTAAGCCAGATTTCGTAGTTGCAAGTATTCGAAAATGGCTTAATATTCCTGATGGTGGATTGTTGTGGACAGAGAGAAAGATTCAAAATACAAAATATGGGGAAAGTCTATCTTTTTTTGAAACACGTTTAAAGGCTCAATGTATGAGAAATGAGTTTCTACAAACTGGTAATGAAGCATTAAAATGTAAATATCGTAAAGTTTTTTCTACAGTGACTGATATAATTGATGAAGAGCGATTACCAGGTCTGATGTCAGCGTACTCGTATGAAATATTAAAGAAAGAAAATTTAAAAATAATAAATGATATACGATGTAGAAATGCAAAAATATTGATCTCTGAATTAGAAGGATTTGAATTTGTTCAGAATAAAGCTGGTCTAGGAGATGTTTATGTTGCAATTCTGATAAAGAATAGAGACGCTGTGCAGAGAAAATTAGCGTCTATTGGGATATTTTGTACGATTATATGGCCTTTGAATGATATACAGAAAGCAACCTGCAAAGTAGCTGAATATACAGAAGGGAATATGCTTACGATTTATTGTGATCAACGTTATACTATCGAAGATATGAAATATGTAGCTGATTGTATTAGGAGAATATGTGATGAGTAAAAAAATAATGATTTTGGGAGCAAGTATTCTTCAGCTTCCAGCAATAGAAAAAGCAAAAGAAATGGGACTTGATGTTATTGCTGTAGATATGAATCCAGAAGCAATAGGATTTAAGGTTCCAGGAATCAAAAAAGAGATTATTAGTACTATTGATATTCCTGCAATTATTGAGGCTGCAAAGAGACATCAGATTGATGGAATTATGACTTTAGCAACAGATATGCCTATGAGATCTGTTGCAGCAGTTGCTAGAGAGATGAATTTAGTTGGTATAGATGAGGATACGGCATTAAAGGCTACTAATAAAGCTGAGATGAGAAAAGCACTTCAACTAGGGGGAGTTCCGATTCCAAAATTCTTTAAAGTATCAAATGAAAATGAGTACAAGGAAGCTGTAAAACAGTTTAGCGTACCCTTTATTGTGAAACCAGCGGATAGCTCGGGGAGCAGAGGAATTTTCGAAGTGGTTGATATCACAAACCAGGAGTTGGTAAAAAAAGCATATGAGTATTGTAAACCATATTCTAAAGTCGGAGATGTGGTCGTTGAGGAATATATGATGGGTCCAGAGGTTAGTGTAGAAACGTTAGCTGTGGATGGTGTTTGCCATGTGATTCAGATTACTGATAAATTAACAACAGGCGCACCGCATTATGTAGAAATGGGGCATTCGCAACCTACTAGACATAATAAGAAAATTGCAGATAAAATTTCTGAAGTCGCAAAAGCGGCAAATAAAGCAATTGGTATAAAAAATGGTCCTTCTCATACCGAAATCATTGTGACGTCAGAAGGACCAAAGATTGTTGAACTTGGTGCAAGGCTTGGTGGGGATAACATTACGACACATTTAGTCCCATTATCTACAGGTGTAAATATGGTTGAGTGTTGTATTAAGATTGCTTTAGCGGAAAAACCAGATATTGAACCAAAGTGGAATAAGGGAGCTGCAATCAGATATTTTGAGCAACAGGCAGGAAAAGTTGAAAGTATAGAAGGTATTGAGGAGGCAAAAAAAATCGAAGGAATTAAGCAAATTAGTATTGTTCATGGAGTGGGAGAAGAAGTTACAGAAATTATTAGTAGTGGAGCGAGAATGGGGTTCGTTATAGCTCAAGATGAAAATAGTATGAGAGCAGTGGAAGATTGTGAACGAGCTTTAGATGATCTTCAGATAAAAATAAGAAAAGAAAAAGTTTGAGGAGAGAAAAGATGAAAGTTCTTGTAGTGGCTGATGGGCATTATTATATTACACCGGAAGGAGAGGTATATGCAGATTCAGTATATGATTATAATTTTTATCAAAGATATTTAATGACATTTGACCATGTTTATGCAGTAATTAGAGCAACGCCGATAAGTAAAGCACCGAGTAATAAGAAGAAAACAAGTGGGAATGGTATTTCGTTTTTATTATTGCCACAATATCAAGGACCATATCAATATTTAAAAAAATATGTATCTATTGTAAAGAATGTGAAAAAAATTTGTTCAAGAGAAGATGTTGAGTGCGCTATATTTAGAATACCAGCAGCAACATCGAATATTGTGTGCAAATATTTTGAAAAAACGCATAAACCATTTGGTGTAGAAGTGGTTGTAGATCCATGGGAAAACTTTAGTCCTAGAGCTTCTGGAAATAAAATTATGTTATGGATAGTAAGAAGAAGTTGGACAAAATTTGTGAAAGATATGTGTTTAAAAGCTGTTGGAGCTTCATATGTTACAAAAAGTTATCTTCAAGAGCATTATCCACCGCGAGTAAGTGTAGAAAATTGTAGTTGTTGCTTTACAGAGAATTATTCTTCAGTTGAACTTGCAGATGATTTATTTGCTATTCCAAGAAATTGGACTGGAGAAGAAAAAGAATTTGTTATTTCACATGTTTCCAACAGTTTTACAGGATATGAAAAAGGACATCTTACTCTTATGGATGCAATAAAGAAGGTTAATGATAAAGGATATAATGTTAAAGTAGTGTTTGTTGGAGATGGGCCACTTCGAAAGGAATTTGAAGAGTATGCAAAAAGGAATGGAATAGACGATAAGGTTACTTTTACAGGAAGACTTGCTAATGGTAATGAGGTAAGAAAGGTTATACGTAATTCAGATATTTTTATATTACCTACACTTGCGGAAGGATTGCCACGTGCACTTTTAGAGGCTATGGCAGAGGGAATACCATGCCTTTCATCACCAACTTGTGGAATACCGGAAGTGTTAGAAGAAGAGTTCTTATATGATTTTGCTGATTCAGAAGGATTTGCAAAAGGTATAATTAATTTTATTACACATCCAGAAAGAATGAAAATTGCTAGTGAAAATAATTTGAATATGGCAAAGAAATTTTCAGCATCAATACTAAATAGCAGAAGAAAGCAATTTTATGATAAACTGAAAGAATATACTGAAAATGTTAGTTGTAAAAAGTATAATGATTAGGAAATAGAAAAGTATAAATATTTCTTAGACAGCTATCCATAAATTAGGAGCATACGAAAGGAATAACTATTAAAATGAAAGTTTTAACATTTTGTGCATATTTTGAACCAGAAATAGCTGCAAGCATGTATTTGACAACTAATCTTTTTGAAGATGCAGCAAATTCAGGAATTGAAGTAGAAATTTTTGCACCAACACCAACTAGAGGTGTTGATAAAAATACAATTGAGAAGTATAAAAAGATAAAGTATGAGGAGCGATGTAATGGCTTATTAAAAATTCATCGATTTAGTATGTTGCAAGAAGGAAAAGGGGTTCTTGTAAGAGCATTTAGGTATATATTATTAAATATGGCTTTTATTTGGAAAGGATTATGGACGAAAGCAGATATATTGTTTATTGATAGTACACCACCGACTCAAGGGTTTATGGCAACTCTGTTAAAGAAGATAAAGCATATTCCGATGGTATATAATCTCCAAGATATTTTTCCAGACTCACTTTTATATACGGGAATTAGTACAGACCGCTCCTTGATGTTCAAAATTGGACGATGGATGGAACATATTACATATAAAAATGCGGATAAAATCATTGTGATTTCTGAAGATTTTAAGCAGAATATTATGAAAAAGGGAGTTCCGGAAAATAAAATAGATGTAGTTTATAATTGGGTTGATGAGAAGTCAGTATATCATGTGGATCGAGAAAAAAATATTTTGTTTGAAAGATACAACATTGACAGAAATAAGTTTTACATTGCATATTCTGGAAATATTGGTCTTACCCAAAATATAGAACTTTTAATTGAAGTTGCTAACAAAATAAAAGATTTTAAAGATATAGGTTTCATTATTATAGGTAATGGTATGTTTAAAGCAGAATTAGAAACCCAGGTTGCAAGAAGAAAACTAGATAATATTATTATATTACCTTTTCAGCCATATGAGGAAATTGCGAATGTTTTTAGCATAGGAGATGTTGGCCTTATTATTTCAAAACCAGGAATAGGCAATAATTCTGTGCCGAGTAAAACATGGAGTTATATGGCAGCAGAAACGCCTATTTTGGCGTCGTTTGACGCAGAAAGTGAATTGTGCAAGTTAGTTAAAGAAAATAATTGTGGTATTTGTGTTGATGCTGGAGATGTAGAGAAATTTATAGAGGCAATACTTCAAATGAAAAAACTTAAAAACAACGATTTTGGAAAAAACGGAAGAAATTATATAGATGAAAAATTGTCAAGGAAAGTTGGTACGGAAAAATATATTACGATTATTAAAGAAACAGCTGAAAATAATTAAGAAAGTATCTGATTATAGCATTAAATAATAAGTAAGAAGATAAGATGACAAGTAGAAATTTAATTGTCTAATAAATCAAAAAAAATTAAATTAAGTGAAAGGATATGTAATGAAAGTAAAAAAGAAAGAAATAGTAAGAGATGTATTGTTTTTACTAATTTCTTTAATATCAAGTGTCATATGCTTTACTAGTAATGAAGCTGGGTATTCATATATGTTTATATTGCCACTTGCTTTTAATATGTGCTTTTTGGTAGGGTTAAAAAGTATAATTGGAATGCAAGGCAGTATTTTTTGCAATGTTTTTACTATGATTGCATTTTTACGATATGTAATATTACCTCCAATTACTGTACATACTAAATATTATTTGGCATATACGAAATACACACCTACATCAAATGAGAGAAACTTTGCAGTTTTTTTAATGGCGTATGAGTTAATTGCAGTAACCGTGACAATTGTAATTATGTATAAAAAAGATAAAGCATTATCTGTGGGTCAACTTATTAATGGGGGTTATAAATATAGATATGAAAAATGGCATGTAGTTACAATATTAACTATTTTATTAATATGCATAGTTTCTTTGCTGAATTCAGCGGTTATTTCTCAATTTAATTTTATAACGCCTTCGCTAACCAATGCACTTAATTATAGTGATAATTATAGGTTTTATGAAGATACATCAGCAATGGTTAAATTGTTAGCTATAGTTTTTAATGTTTTTTTAACGCTTATATTTATCAATGCAATGATTAAATATGCAATTAAGTACAAAAAGACAAATAATTACTTTTACTTTATTGTTTCAACGGCTTGCGGATTATTAAATATTGTAATATATCAAGGTGCTAATAGATCAGCGATGATGATTAAAGGAATTGCAACGGTCATATTGTTGTTAGTACTTTTCCCTAAAAAGAAGAAACAGCTTTTATGTTTTTTTTCTATTGTAATATTTAGTGTTTTGATTTTAATATCAAGTGCTAGAAATCATGATGTTTTATCATCCGCACTAAAGATTGCTAAAACATTAGATGAATATGTTGCAGGTCCAGAAGATGTTGCGGTTGCTATGCATATAGATAAGTATAGTGGAAATGCAGGAAAATTGATACACTTTATATATGATCTATGCAGACCGATTATAGGGCTAGGATCGTTGATAAAAACGGACACGATTATGACTACACCTGAAATGTATAATTACGTTATATATGGTTCAACTGAAGGAGCATCAATACTTCCGTTTATCGGTCAAGGCTATTATTATTTGGGATTTCTACTTGCACCTATATTAGAGATGGTGTTCGTAGGTATTGCAAATTGCATAGAAAAGAATATGAAAAAAGGAAGAAATTTATTAATGACGTATTTTTGGATATTTATTGTTGTTAGAATGGGATTTTTCATGGCTCAAAACAGTTATATTCAAATTAATTCGTTATTTGTTTTCTATGTAATTCCTGCTTTGATATTAAAAGTAAATCATATATTGATATCACAAAGAAAAGAAGGTATTAGAGATATGGGGGATGGTAATTAAAATAGGGCATTTAAGCGATTGCGTTAATATAATATGGAGGAGAAGTCGAATTGTTCTGCTTAAAAGTTGATGAAAATAGAATGATAATTCGATGTATGGAAATTAGATGAAAGATAAATATATAGAATATATCAAATATGAATGCTTTTCAGATGTTGGAGTAATAAAAGGTCTGGTTCGTGCATTTTTTGTGAATGGAATGTATAATGCAATAATGTATATTAGATTGTATCAAATGCTAACTGAAAAGAACTCTTTTTTGGCGATACATTTTAAAAATTTATTAGTAAAAAAGTATGGGATTTTTATCGGGAAAAAAACAAAAATAGGAAAAGGGTTGATATTACCACATCCGTCTAGTATAGTATTTGGACAAGATGTTGTTATAGGAGAAAATGCACTGATTTTTCAAAATGTAACGATTGGATCGAAGATAGTTGGTGGAAGAACGGCATTTTATCCTCAAATAGGTGATAATTGTATATTATGTTGTGGAAGTTGCGTTTTAGCAAATGAAAAAGAATTACAGGTTGGTAATAATTCTGTAATTGGAGCTAATTCAATACTGTTTGAGAGTGTAGGTGATAATTCGATATGTGTGGGAAGTCCGGCAAAAGTAGTCAAACAAAAATAGACAATATATATATAATTTCTATGATTAAAAAGATTGCAACAATTATATTAGGGTTGCTAGTAACTATATTAATTACCAGATATTTAGGACCAACTAAGAAAGGAATATATGCTGTTGTCACAAATTATGTAAGAATTGTAGTTACAGTTGCCATGCTGGGACAAACCGTAATTTATCCATATATACTAAAAAGTAAAAGTGAATTAAGAAATGTTCAGATAACAGGAGTTATAATAATGATTATAGTAGAAGCAATTGTTTGCTTTAGCTTTTTGGTATTAAAAAGGAAATTGGTTTCAGTTGTGGAATTGTCGGTATTTCTATTTCCGTTCCAAATATTACAAGAATATATATCAGGAGTTATGCTTGTTGAGAATTATCAAAAATATAGCATTACTTCAATTATATCCAATATTATTCAGATAGTTTTTTGCAGTTTCTTGTTTCTTTTTACAAAATCGAATGTACTTTTGATATTATTCACTTTTATAGTACGATATATATATATAATTATTGTTTGCTGGAAAGATATAGCATGTTATATAAACTTAAAAAAATTTAGTATAAAAAAATATATAAATTGCCTTAATATGGGAATAATCCCAATGTTTACGGCATTACTTGGTGTTATTAATTATCAAATAGATGTGATTATGTTACAATGGTTACATATTCCGTATAATGAAATCGGATTATATTCAACAGCGGTTATGGTTTCAGAGACTGTCTGTATGTTGCCAGATGCATTTAAGGAGGCTATTGCATCTAAAAATACTAAGGAAGATTGTAAAAATGATGTAGTGTTACTGTCAAAGATATCGTTATTTATTGCAATATTATTGATTGTTGCATTTGGTATAGTTGGAAAAATTGTTTTAAATATTGCATTTGGTATGGAGTATGTTGGAGCATATCAAGTAGTAATAATATTACTTTTCGGTAATATTCCTATGATATATTTTAAAATAATTGGAATTTATTATCAGACTAATGGGCGATTCATTTCGCAATTTATTATATTATCAGTGTCTGCAATACTTAATATCGTTTTAAATATTATTTTAATACCTAAACTAAGTATTATTGGTGCAGGAATCGCATCTGTTGGATCTTATATGATTGCAGGAGGTATTTACATGATGCTAATGTGTGTAGAATACCATGTCAATTTTAAAGAGTTTATTTTGGTGAAAAAAAGAGATTTGACGTATTTAAAGAGTATAAAAAATAAATTATTGAAGAGGAAATGAAATGATAGCTAAATTAAGTAACCAATTAGGAAACCAAATGTTTATATATGCTGCCGTAAAAACAATTTCACAAACGAAGAATTATTCGTTTAAGTATGTTTTAGGGGATACGTATATTGTAAACTCTTTTGATAAAAATTATGGTAATACAATATACAGTATTTTCCCAAACACGAAACAAGATTTATGCGAAAATCTTCCGAAAATATATGATATATATAATGAGCCATATGAAACAAATAGAGTTACTAATTATAATTTGGATGCATATGATGTTTTAGATAATACAATTATGTGTGGACTTTTTCAAAGTCCATTGTATTTTGAGAGTAATAAAAAAAATGTGAAAAATTGGTTTATGTTTCCTGAGGAGATAAGACAAGATGCAATTTCAAAAATGAATACTATAAAAGAACAATATAAAGGAGATAATATTGTAGCAATTCATTTTAGACAAGGTGCAGATTATCAGAAATTGGGATATGCAATCGGAAAAAAATACTATGTAAATGCAATAAATAAAATTATTTCAATATTAGGGGATAATTGCTTTTTTGTTTTGTTAGGAGATAGATTACCAAAAAACATTTCAAAACTATTTCCTACAGGAAATTACTGTAATGTACGAGGAAGTTTAGCAGAAGACTTATGTTTTTTGTCAATATGTAACAATTTAATTATTTCAAATTCTACATTTGCATGGTGGGGAGCTTTCTTATCGGATGCAAATATTATTATTCGACCATCGACATTCTATACTTTTGGAACGTCGAGTGCACCTTCAGATATTTTTCCAAAAGAATGGATTTCCGTTAAAGCTACTCGAAGTACTCATGCAAAAATGAGTGGAATGTTATTGCAAACTGTGGAGTCAACAAGGTTAAAGATTAAAGAAAAGTGTCCAACTTTATATAATAAAGTAATGAAGTATATTTATAAAATTGCTGGAATAAAAAGGTCAGAGTGAGATATTATTAATATTACTATTTAAAATGAGAATAAAAGTGTGTGAAATATATAAAGCCATATCACCAAAACGTATGTTTAAATTTTAAATGATTTTAAAGAATTCTTTAATAGAGTTGTAACTTGCTTATCTATAGAATAGATTATTAGGAAAGGAAAAATATGCAAAATCAATATCGAAAATTGAAAAATCTTTTTTTACGTCAGAGTTATTTAGATGCATGGGAAGATTATCAAAGAAGTGTTCGAAAATTAAGTTTCCCACAATGGGATCATATAGTATTAACAGCTTCGAATGAAGCACAGGCAGAATCATTTCGCAGGCAGATTAAATGGCGTCAGGAGAAAGGTGTATTGCCACTTTTAACAAAATATATTGTGGTTCCAGACCCGGAAGGGAAACGAATAGGTTCCGGTGGAGCAACACTGCAAGTATTAAAAGTATTGTCAGAAGAGGAAGGTCTGGAAGGAGATTTTCACAATAAGAGAATCTTAGTGATTCATTCTGGTGGAGACAGTAAGCGTGTGCCACAGTATTCAGTATGTGGTAAATTATTTTCACCTGTTCCAAGAGAACTTCCGGATGGAAGAGCATCTACTTTGTTTGATGAATTTTTAATTGGAATGGCGGGAGTACCGTCCAGATTTAAAGAAGGCATGTTAGTACTATCCGGCGATGTACTTTTGTTGTTTAATCCATTACAGATAGATAATCAATTTAACGGCGCCGCTGCGATTTCAATTAAATCACCAGTAGAAGTTGGCAAGGATCATGGTGTATTTTTAAATGATGGAAACGACTATGTAAAGAATTTTCTGCATAAACAGACAGTAGAAACACTGCTGGAATATGGCGCAGTTAACGAGCAGGGAAGTGTGGATATTGATACAGGAGCGGTATTGTTTGATGTGGATTTGATGGGAGCATTATTTTCATTGATTGGACGGAACGGAATTGTAATACCGGAGAAATATGATCAATTTGTAAATGAACGTGCCCGTATCAGTTTATATGGAGATTTTTTATATCCATTAGCTGAGGATTCTACATTGACACAGTTTTATAAAGAAAAACCAGAAGGAGCATTTTGTGATGAATTATACCAGTGCAGAACAGAAATCTGGAATAAGATTCATGAATATCAGTTGAAATTAATCTGTTTATCGCCAGCAGAATTTATTCATTTTGGAACTACAAGAGAATTACATAGTCTGATGACGCAGGAATTGACGGATTATGAGTTCCTAGATTGGAAACCACTTGTTTTAACTAACCGTAATTTAGATACGGAGCAGAATACGAGTGCATTGAATTTATCTTTGTTAGAAGAATCTGTAGTATTGGATCAGGCGTGTTATGTAGAAAATAGCTGGCTTCAGGGAGAAACACATTTGTGCGAAGGTGCAATTGCATCACATGTACAATTGAAAAATGTGGAAATTCCGGCATATACAGTAATGCATGGGGTGAAATTGAAAGAAGATGGGAAATATCTAGTCCGCATTTACGGAACGCAGGATAATCCGAAGGATTCACTTGAAGAGAATGGAAGATTTTTGCAGAATGATTTGCAGGAATTTTTGAAAAATAATAACCTGAATGTAGAAGATGTGTGGAATGGAAAAGACCATACTTTGTGGAATGCAAAGTTATATGTGTCATATCCTACTTTGCAGGAAGCGGCAGAAGGTGCGTTGCTGATTTCACGTATGAGCAGTGGAGCTGCAAGCGAAGCAGAAGTGAAACAGTGGAAAGAAAGTACACGATATAGCTTGCAGGAGAGTTTTTTACTCGGAGATACTTCAGATTTTATCGAATGGAACGAAGAATTGGAAAATAGAATTCTGGTAGACAGATTCTTGAAGAAAATCTTGAATAATGAGCATTATATTGATGCATTAAAGGTGTTTGGAGTAAATGAGATTAATGAAAAACAATATGTGCTTTTGATGGAGATGGCTCAGAAGATGCCGTTTTCAGAGAAAATCCGTGTGTATTATGCAATTTCTCGTTCAATGAAATATCAGGCTGTGAAGTATGGAAAGAAATCATATGATGAGATAGAAGCACTCTGTTTTGGAGAAATTCAGAAACAGATTTTTGCAGAAAGTGTTGTGAATCAGCAAAAACATTATAAGATTGCGCAAGATGAAGTGAATGTGAGTCTTCCGGTTCGTGTAAACTGGGGAGGTGGCTGGACAGATACTCCGCCATATTGTAACGAAAACGGAGGCGTAGTACTAAATGCAGCAATCCAGTTAAACGGAGAGAATCCAATCGAAGTAACAATTCGCCGAATTAAAAAGTTACACATTGAATTTGCAAGCGAGGATTTCGGAGCATTTGGTAAGGCTGAAACAGTTGCGGAGATTCAAGATTGTCATAATCCATATGACTCATTTGCGCTTCATAAGGCAGCATTGATTGCATGCGGGATCATTCCTATTTACGGAGAAGCTGATTTGCAGGAAATTCTACAGAACATGGGTGGCGGAATTTATATTTCGACTCAGGTGCATAATGTACCAAAAGGCTCAGGACTTGGAACAAGCAGTATCTTATCGGGAGCTTGTGTTCGTGCATTCAGTAAGTTTTTAGGAGAAAACTGGACAGATGAGGAAGTTTATGATCTTGTGCTGAATCTGGAGCAGATTATGAGTACCGGCGGTGGCTGGCAGGATCAGGTTGGTGGATTGACACCGGGAGTGAAATATATTACTTCAAGACCAGGAATGAAACAGAATCTGAAAGTAGAACATGTTGAGTTAGATAATGAAACAAAAGCAGAACTAGATGAGCGTTTTGCATTAATTTATACCGGACAGAGAAGACTGGCTCGTAATCTGTTAAGAGATGTAGTTGGCGGCTATATTGGAGGAAATAAGAATTCGGTTGAAGCATTGGAAGAGATGAAACGACTGGCAGTGATGATGCGGTTTGAGTTAGAGCAGGGGAATGTCGATGCATTTGCAAAATTACTGAACCAGCATTGGGATGCTTCTAAGAAATTGGATTCTGGATCTACTAATACATGTATTGATCAGATATTTGCTTCATGTGAAGATTTAATAGATGGTAAATTTATTTCAGGTGCCGGTGGTGGCGGATTCTTACAGGTAATTTTGAAGAAAAATGTTACAAAGGAAGACTTGAGAGTAAGATTACATCATGTGTTCCAGGATTCTGGTGTGGATGTATGGAATAGTACATTTGTGTGGTAGTAGCTTATAAATGGCTAAGGTTGCAAAAACAACTGGAGACGTAATAAATATGAATTTAAAACTGGTCTATGACGACCAGTTTTAAATTGCAATCCGCACTTTAATGCGGTGAAAAGTTAAAGCGACGGATCAAAATTATATAATCCAATTTTTGATAATATATTTGAGTATATTTAATATCAATAAGAATATAAGATATTTTAGTTTCAGTGAATATATCGTAGTAATTAATGTTCATCTAATTCATCATCGTGATTTCCATCACGCCAGTTTTGGGAATGTATACATAGACATAATGTGATGACAACACAAAAAATAGAAAATACAATAAGAAGTGTAATTACATTAAAAAGAATCATAGACTTACCTCGCAATTAAAATTTTTAATAGATACATTATAAAATTAAAAGAATGAAAAAATTGATGAATACTGTAGGAAAAATCAAAAGAATATAAGAAAATGGAATCGATTGTTAAAGAAGAAATGAAGTATAGAATGAATAGTGATATACATTTCTTTAATATCCTATGGATTCAAAATATATCACATATAGAGACGAAAATCAAGATGGAAATATAGAAACAAAAGATCAATAAAAATATAAATTAAACCTTGCAAAAATTTTGAAACAAAATTTGATAAGAAATATACCTATACGAAAAAAATATTTGTGAAGTTGCACATTTCAAGTTAAGATTAGCTTGTGTTTTTATATAATCTGTTTTATATTTAAAATACATAAGTTAAGTATAGCTTTGGGGAATGGATAAATGAGCGAGAGTTTAAAAACACAAATAACAGCAATTGAGAAAAATGTTCCTTGGACATATATTTATTTTGTTCCTCAAAAATCCTGTAAAGATGTAGATGCGATGTTTAAAGAAGTATTAGTATTTTGTTTATTGTATAGGATGAGAGAAAAAGATGGATACAGTTGATATGTATAACAAAGGATAAAGGAAAGAAAAGAATGAGGAAAAAGAAAATTTTAGCACTGGCACTTAGTGTGGCATTGGCAGCATCTCCGGCTATGTATGCTATGGCGGAAGATGAGCCAATTCAGAATTCAGCAGATACTGAGAATACAGAAGATTCGGAAGAGATAATCGCTGATAAAACGGATGAGAATGTTCAGATAGAAGAACAACAGGATAGTGGAGATGATATTTCTGCACAATCAAGTGAGCAGGGAAATACGGAACGAATGGTGACAGGTGGATACATCCCGAGTGAATTAGATTATAATACACCGGTATACAATAGTGAAGGTGAGGCAGTACGAGCAGCAGTGAATTTACCAACTGTGTATCCAACGAATATGGAATGGTTTAAATCAACATATCCGCAAGTGAGAAATCAAAATCCATATGGTACTTGTTGGGCGTTTTCATCTATGGGTCTTGCAGAATTTGATTTGATTAATGATAGTTTATATGATGGCACTGGCAAATATAATTCATCTATAGATTTAAGTGAACTGCAATTAGCATATTTTACGTATAATTTTGTTCAAGATCCATTAGGAGGAACAGCAGGAGACAGTGCAAAATATTATAAAGAGAATGCTACAGTTGACTATTTGAATTATGGTGGTAATTACGAAATGGCGTCCAGGAGATTAGGTCAATGGATTTCAGCTGTTGATGAAGCTACAGTCCCGTATGGAAATGCATCAACTGTGCTTTCAAATGGTATGGATGATAGTTATGCATACAATAATGTAAATACACATCTGGAAAATACATATTGTATTAACATAAAGCAGAATGTTTCAGATGTGAAGCAGCAGATTATGGAACATGGTGCTGTAGGAATTATGTATCAACATGCGTATAGTGGCATGAATTATATCAACAATACATATTATGATACGGATACAAGTGGTGGTGGACATGCTGTTATGATTGTTGGATGGGATGATACATTTTCGAAAGATAAATTTGGTGGAACGGCAAAGCCATCAACAGATGGTGCTTGGTTAGTACGAAATAGCTGGGGTACGGACAATTTTGACTATTTCTGGATGTCATATGAAACCGCTTCATTGGCGGATACAGCATGGGTATTTGATTTTTCAGCAGAGGATGGTTATGACAATAACTATCAGTTAGATGGGGGGATTAGTACCTGGTCAAGCGGTTATAAAACAGTAGCAAATATTTATAATGTATCAGAAAAAGAAGGGGTATCTTCTGAAACGTTAAAAGCTGTTTCGTTATCATTTACGCATACCGCAGAGGTCAATTATACAATTGAGATATATACGGATTTGAAGAATTCCAATAATCCTACAACCGGAACGAAACAAGAAGTTGCTACAACAACAGGTACAACAGCATATGCAGGAGTTTATAATGTTCCACTTAATAGTGAAGTTGAATTAGCACCTGGAAGTAGCTTTGCAGTAGTTGTAAAAACAGATAAAGCTAGCATAGATTATGAACAAAGTACTGGAATTGTAAATGAGAACAATCAAATGATATGGGATTGTTCAGTTAGTCAGGCTAATCAGAAGAGTTTTTATGGTAATGATTATAATAATTTTTGGGCATGGCCATGGGGAAATTATTGTATAAAAGCATTTACCTCAAATAACTTGGAAACAAAATATTCAATTACCTATGATTTAAAAGATGGAACAAATAACTCAGAAAATCCAGACTTTTATACATCTGGAAATACTGTGATTACATTAAAAGATCCGACGAGAGATGGCTGTGTATTTGAAGGTTGGTATACAGATAGCGGATATACCAATAGAATTACAGAGATTCCGGCGAATGCAGCGCAGGATTATACACTGTATGCAAAGTGGTCGAGTGCGACAGGGGAAAAGGTAAAGCAATATAGTTTGAGCCTAAATGGTGCGATAGAAGTAAATTTATATGTTGAACTTACACCAGAAATTTTAGCAGATGAGAATGCATATATGAAATTTACACTTCCGGATGGAACAATTACAAATGTTAAGGTAAAGGATGCATTACAACAAGGAGTGTATTATATATTTCCTTGCAAGGTAGCCGCTAAAGAGATGACAGATGAAATTAAATCGAAGATGATAGTTGGCAATAAAGAAGGAAAGGTGTATACTTATAGCGTTAAAAGTTATGCAGATTATATTTTGAACAATGCAGGACAATACAAAGATGTAGTAACTCAATTAATGAAAGCACTATTAAATTACGGGGCAGCATCGCAAGAATTATTTGAATATAATACAGATAATTTGGCTAATGCTAGCTTAAGTGATAAAGATAAGGCTTTGGGGAATATAGATTTTTCACCATATCGATACAGTTTGGTAAAGAATTCATCAGTAACAGGAATTACATGTAGTAGTAGTGCTTTGATATTGGAATCCGAGACAACAATACGACATTATTTCAAAGTGGACGATGAGTATAGCATTGATGATTATGAATTTAAGTGTAAATATAATTCTGAAGAAAAGATAGCTGAACCAAAAGAAATAGTGAAAAATAATGTAACATATTATTATATAGATACCCAGAATACAAGGGCTTATAATTTGAATCAGAACATGGTAGTTACGATTCAGAAAAAAGGACAAACTGGAGAAATGATATTAACATATGGGGCATTTAGTTATGCAGATTTGGTATCACAAATGACAAATCCAGATAAGAAGTTAGTTGATGTGACGAAAGCAATGTATTGGTATTGGAAAAATGCAAGAGCTTATGCAGACAGTGTAAATTAAAGAGAAAGAGGTGCGCAAAGTGAAAAAAGAAATGTATGAAACACCGGAATTAGAATGTATTAATGTGACAGAGGAAGATGTTATTAGGACAAGTGGGGGAGAAGGGGGAAATATAACACCACCTGTACCATTTCCAGGTGTCTAAGTGATAGAAAATTTAGAATGAAAGACAATTAGAGGTGGACGAATTGTCCGCCTCTTTGGTTTAAGAAAGGAAGATATGAGAAAGAAAAAATATATTTTTCTGGTGATATTGGTCTTGATCGTACTATTTGGAGGTATATATTTACAAAATTTGGGGAAAGAAACTGGAAAAATACAAGAAATAAAAACACAAGAGACTAATCAACAAAATACAGATAAGAAAAAAGAAAATATTCAAAGCAATAGTAATTCAGATAGTATAGAAGATACAAGTAAAAAAAAGGATGTTGATGAAACAGAGTCGGTTGAACTTAATCAGAACATAGAGGATACGAAGACTGAAACAGATATACAGAAACAAGAGCATAAGAATCTAAATCAGGAAGAAACACAGCAAAATGAAAATAAAAGAAATGAATATAATGAAAAGAGTGAAGAAAAGCAGGAAACACAAATAGATTCGTATTCGGAACTCCCGGCGATTCCGATGGAAGAGTAAAGTCTTATAAGAATAGAGAAAAAATATGCAAAGTACGGAAATGAGGCAGTTAAAAGATAATCAAAATATAGTAGCAAGCTACATCATATATTTACTAACCTGTGCATTACATAATAACATCCCATCGGAAAAACCATTGGAATGTTCATGGGGGGTGCTATATGATATTGCCAAGAAGAATAATGTAGACAGTGCGATAAGTCCTGCAATTCAGAATTATAAATACGATATACCGGAAGAGATTGCGAAGCCATGGAAGGCAGCAAAGGATATGACATTATATCGTCAGCTTCGTTTTGATATGGAACGAGAGCAAATTTTGCTGAAGATGGAAGAGCAAGGTATCTCATATCTTTTATTAAAGGGAATTTTGGTGGCAAACTATTATCCAATTCCGGGCATGCGATGGTTTTGTGATAATGATATCTTATACGGATATGTAGAGCCCAATTCGAATGGCGGTTACCGATTCAAAGGGAATAGCGAGAGTGAGCGAAAGCAAGGAATCCATACATCAGAAGAGGTTCTATGTTCTGTTATGGAGGAATTAGGATATACAGCAGAGCATATAGGTGGAACGCATGATGTATATTATAAAGCTCCATTTTTCAATTTCGAATTACATCATCGTTTAGCAGATCTACAAAGTGAAACAGAAGTGTATTATCGTAATCCATGGGAACGTGCGATTCAGCAAGAAAATAATCCGTTGCGATATTATTTTTCGGACGAAGATGAGTATATCTATCTGATTACGCATGCACATAAACATTTTTCGCATGCGGGATGTGGAATACGTACATTGGTGGATGAATATGTAATATTGCAGAAAAAAACTTCAATGGATTGGAACTATATTAGAGCTGAATTAAAATTATTAAAGCTTGATACATTTGAGTTACAATTGAGAGAAGCTGCATTACATGCATTTTCTGAAGATGAGCAACCAACTGAAGAAGAGTGGAATATGATATATTTCATGCTTGGAAGCGGGACATATGGAACATTAGAAAATCGGGTGAATCAAAAGTTAGAGGAGATACAGAAAGAACAGAAAAAGGGAAAAGTGTCAGCACGTTGGAAATATGTGAAGGAAAGATTTGTATTGACGGAACAGCAAATGGAAGATGCTTATCCATTTTTCTACAAACATAAAATCTTTCGTATGGTATTACCGATATATCGAACGGTGAGAGGCTTTTGCAAACATCCACGAATTTTATTAGAGGAATTTAAGGTTTGGAAGAAATTCTAATTTATTATATGCTGCGTATATAGTTTGCGAATCACTTCTGAGAAAGTGTGAGAATATTAGAAGCAAGATAGAATAGGAGTAAAAAGAGATATGAAGATTAAGAATGGGTTTGTATTGCGTGAAGTCGCCGGACAGGCTATTGTAATCGCTGTTGGTGCGGCAAGTAAAGAATTTCACGGAATGATTAATTTAAATAATACAGGAAAAGAAATCTGGCAAGGTGTTCAGGCGGGACTGAATGAGGAAGAGATTGCACAGGCTCTGACAGAGAAATACGAAGTGGATTTGGAAAAGGCGCAGGAGGATACGCATAACATTATCCGGAAAATGTATGAGGCCGGAGTGATAGAATCATGAATCAATCTATGCAGATAGAAGAGATTCTACAGCAGAATGGTTTCTACATTAGTACAACAGTTGGAACAAGTATGTATCCAATGCTGAGAAATCGTCAGGATACCATTGTGATACGACCGGTAACGCAACCATTAAGAAAATATGATGTTCCATTGTACAAACGTCAGGATGATTATGTACTTCATCGAATTGTCAAGGTAACACCAAAAGGTTATGTGATTTGTGGAGACAATTGCCTCAATCGCGAGTATGGGATTACAGATCAACAAATTATAGGGGTGCTTTCGGAATTTATCAGAGGTGAAAAAGAAGTAGATTTGAATAGTATAGGATACAAGAGTTATTGTCGTATATGGGTAGCAACGTATCCGGTACGTTATCTGTTAAAGACGGGATACATTTTGCTGAAAAAACTTTTAAAAGGATAAAACTATGAATTTTAATGTAAAATTAGCTGATATTGTGTTGGAGATTTCCAGTAAATATGATACGCTGAGTGAATACTGTCGAGAATATTTGATAGAAGAATGTGCAAAGATGAAAGAACAGGGTGAAGAAAATGCTGTTCAACAGATTTTGATCACGCAGGAAGATATAGAGGCGGAGTATGCACGTATCATGCAATCGGAAAAAGCTATCTATACGTCACAGTATATGGAGACTTTGGCTGCACTCCGAAAAATAGCGGATGTTATGCCGACATACAATCGGTTCCTAATGCATGGAGCGGTTTTGTCGTGGAAAAATGCAGGATATATGTTTACAGCACCAAGTGGAACCGGAAAGTCTACCCATGTAGCTCTATGGAAAAAGTATTTGGGGGATGAAGTGAAGATTATAAATGGTGATAAACCGATATTAGCAGTGCAACAAAATGAGATTAGAGTTTATGGAACACCATGGGCAGGAAAAGAGCATTGGCAGACGAATACAAGTGTTCCGTTGAAGGGTATTTGCTTTATTAAACAAGGCAATGAAAATAAAATTCGCACTATTACACCGAAAGAAGCATTGCCGATGCTTATACATCAGGTATATTTTACAGAGAATCCGGAGCAGGCCGGAAAAACAATGGAATTATTAAATCAGTTATTTCAGTATGTGCCGATGTATCAATTAGAATGTGACATTTCGGAAGAAGCAGTTCGTTGTAGTTTTGAAATGATGACCGGGGATAGATATTGTAAATGATAAGAAATGAAAAATCAAACAGATCAGTGATTAGATGGCTGAGCAAGGTCGCTGGCTTGAAAAAATTATATATTATCTTATTGCTGGTGATACAAATGCTTCTTGGAATGATTGGTGTAGGGTATGCAATTATTTTAAGAGGATTGATTGATGCAGCGGTAGCAGGGGCAAAGGCAACATTTTTTAAATGGATTGTATTTTTGGTTGTGGCAATAATTGTTCAGATTATTTTAGGGGCATGGAATCGATTCTTAGGAGAGTACGCTGGTGCATCGATGGAAAACCGATTTAAGGAACGATTGCTACAGTTCCTTTTTAATCGAGATTATGCGAGTGTAACGGCAATTCATTCTGGAGAATGGATGAATCGGTTGACATCCGATACTGTTGTTGTTGCAAATGGCCTAATACAGATTCTTCCGGGAGCGGCAGGTATGCTGATAAGACTGCTTGGAGCTATAGCAATGTTTCTCGTTCTATATCCAAAGGGGACTTATGTTCTTGTGCCGGGAGGAGTTCTTTTACTTGTAGTGACGTATGTATTTCGCAAGAAATTAAAAGGACTTCATAAACAAGTACAAGAAGCAGATGGCAGTCTTCGCGTATTTCTGCAGGAATGCCTGTCAAGTATGCTCGTAGTCAGAACATTTGCACAGGAAAAGCAAGTTGTACAAGAGGCAAAAGAAAAAATGAATCAACATAAAGCGGTAAGGATGAAGAAAAATCATTTTTCTAATCTCAGTAATGTTGGATTTGCCGGTGTGATGAATGGGGCGTATGTGCTTGTGGTAGGAATATGCGGATATGGAATATTAAATGGTTCGATATCCTACGGGACATTGATGGCAATGATTCAGTTGTTGGGACAGATTCAATCCCCATTTGCAAATATAACCAATTATGTTCCACAATATTATGCGATGATCGCAAGTGCTGAGCGACTCATGAAAATTGAACAATATGAAGCAGATATGCTAGAAGCCGAAAAATCACTGTCCGAAGTACAGAGATTTTATCAGACACAATTCCAAAGCATACAGTTTAAGCAGGTACATTTTGCATATAAAACAATGGATGACAAAAACAGCGAAAGAACTATGGTATTGCAAGATATAAATCTTGAAATTCCAAAAGGAAGCTGTGTTGCATTTACCGGTCCGTCAGGATGTGGAAAAAGTACCATACTGAAGTTGATGATGGCACTTTATCCAATTGACGGAGGGGAGAGAATATTAAAAACTACAGATGCAATGCTTCCGCTAACAGCAATGTGGCGCAGAATGTTTGCATACGTACCGCAAGGTAATCAGTTGATGAGCGGAACAATCCGAGAAATCATTACATTTCGTAATGAACAACAGATGAATGAGGAAGAAAGAATAGAACAAGCCTTGAGTATTGCCGATGCTGCAGATTTTGTAAGCCAACTGCCAGATGGAATCGACACCATATTGGGAGAGCATGGAACCGGCTTGTCAGAAGGTCAAATGCAGCGAATCGCAATTGCCAGAGCTGTATTTGCTGATAATCCAATTATGATGTTGGATGAATCTACCAGTGCTTTGGATGAGCAGACCGAGAAGAATGTGTTGGCTAATCTGCGCAGTATGACGGATAAGACAATTGTGATTGTGACGCATCGGAAGGCGGTGCTAGAGATATGTGATTGGGAGATTCAGTTTCTTGGGGATGGGAGTGTTGAGAGGAACATTTTGTTAAGTTAGAAGAGACTATCTCGTAGATGAATTATTTGTAAACATAGTAGTTAACTATGACTAGTCTAAAAGATAGGAGGCGTTTTTTATAAAATTAGATTTGAGAGATTTACATATGGATATTTTAAAACATAAAAGGACATATGATGTGTTTGATTATTCTCATAATGGAATACAATTTAGCGTCATGTTTGATGTGAAATGTACTCCGTTTAAACTGATTCTTGTGAAAAAGAGAAGTCAGCAATATCTTATTTTAGATGTTATAGCTGGTTATAAAATACATACATACTTAGGAGAAAAATTACAAGTATTAAAAGATATGTTGGAGTTAAAAAACGGAAAATCCAGATTTTCTACGAATCAATTTTTTAAAGAGTTTAATGAAAAGATACCGCATGCTATACAAAATAAAAAAATATCTAAGACAACAATTAGTCGTGTATATCATTGTGAAGAAAGTGAAAAAATTTATATTCGTGAAATGCGTAATTGGGATGAATATCCTGAATTAGGAAAGCATGTTACTAAAGAAAATAGGGAAAAGACAAGATTGCTATATCCAGAAATTTATGAAAGAATTAAAGAAAAAAATATTAGTGTATTTTATACGGATAAAGGAAAATCAAATGTAAATCAGTAAAGGGCGTTACATGTTTTTTTGCTGAAATGATTGTATGTTCACTATGAAGACGTAGTAGAACTTTAGTAAATGTTCTCACTTTAAGTGATAATTTTTCATACTTAAATACGCAAAATGAATCGTAGGGTAGCAATATCCTTTTCTGCTTGATAATGTAACAGCGTAACCGAGTGAAAAGGTTAAAGGATTGGCGTTTAGGTCATCATGATTGAATATCAAAGAACAAACATCTCCGGAATCACAGGAAAGCAGATGGAGAAAGGTGCAAGAGGGGGATGGGAAAAGAATGAAAATGTTAATATAAATAACAGGAACCGAAAGTTGACCACATTGGTGTCAGGCACCAATGGTAGGTAGCTATCATTAAGATAAGAATTATGATATACTAGAAGAGCCGGGAAATTATGAATTTCTTGATACAGTTCTCGTATTGCGTCTCTAGATAAATAATTCAGGCATGGCAAACAGACAGATTGGGGAATCTGCCTACTGAAAAAATATCAAGATATGAATATTTTATCGGTATTGGAATGTAGTTGCAGTCCTTGCTCTTAAGTAGCGGGGATTGCGCCTGTCGGGTCTTACAGCAATTAATTCCCTACCTATTAAAGCAATAACATCAATGGGCGGTGAGGCACAAGAGCGTCTCAGAAATTCCGTACATATAGCGATAGCTATGCTGAAATTTATCCGATAACTATACTTCCGATCCTTTTTTTCAACAACAATTGCGCCAGTAATCAGTTCACAAAAGTTATAAAGAATGAGTTTTGCATAGATTTCTTGGATTACTAAATCCTTTTTTCTACTATGGAAGAAAAGAAGTCCTGCGGCATACTTTATGTCACGAAAAGATGTTTCGATTCCCCATATGCCGATATTTTAGAAATGCCGACTTTTGACTTTCTGAAATATTAGATTTATAGGACTTTATAAATATATCGGCATTTCTTACTATAGAGATGTAACCAGTTATCACTATAGTAAGGGAGGTCGTGTATGGTAAAATCCTACTCATTACTAAAACTATTAACTGATCAGCTCATGGATAAGCTTAGCGATAGTGATAGTTCCGTTTTTAAGGATGATGTGGTGTTCAAGTATGCCAATGACGAAGATACTATCAAGCGGCTTTGTGGATTGAAATAAATGCCGATAGTTTATTACCCGTGCCTGACATTGGGTCAGGCATGGAATCTTATAGAAAATTTATCGGCAGTTCTAAAATATCGGCATATGGTCTATTATGCCGATATCTGCATAATATTCCAACGCATATTGTACAATTCCCGTAATTCCTCTGTGCTAAAATCTTCTTTTGGAAGATTGGTATATACGACTTCGGTGTTCCCATTTGGAAGGACAAAACTCACAATCCGAAAAGAGATGTAGTATAAACTTTTACTTTTAGGGTCGAGGTAATCAAAAGTTCTATTTGCAATAGTTTTATACACTTCAGGCTCTGCTTTAACAGTCTTTGTGTTTTTTCTGGTAAGCCATCTTTCGAAAATGATATCATACTCAGGCGAATCTGGGAGTTTAATTGTAGCCAACATACTACGCGGGTTCGATTCTCTAGCACGAACTAGAAAATATGCATTGTTTTCAATGGCATGTGCAAACACATTGAATGATACAAATCCCCTATCAGCAATAAATAAAGGTTTTCGCGTAGGATTAGTAGCCGTATAATGATCTATTATGTCACACATTGCTATATATTCATTGATATGATTCAATGGTTGGAGAATTACATCAGTATACAAATGTGATAATAAATTGTAAGCAGCATTCAGATGAATCATATTAAATCCTTTATTGTACCGATCGGTAACCCGATAGGTATCG
>OIZF01000551.1_pt1 | contig 25716 bp, 19 predicted proteins | sample 1588471 | NCBI WGS metagenome assembly OIZF01 (sample SAMN03283279) | human gut metagenome | biome: human-associated habitat; material: feces | host: Homo sapiens | place: Peru | collected 2012
GCATATTGTATAGTGTTTCGTTACCGTGAAGGTTGATATAACTTGGGTCAAAGGCTGAAAGCCAATCAACGAGGAGAATTCCTCCGGTTAGCATTAATTTTATCCTGACAATATCGTGCCTCTGCTTGGTTTCCTGCACGTTCCGCACAACGTTTCTGATGCATTAAACCTCTTTCAATACGGTCACGTTCATCCAAAGCCTTGTTTATGTCATCTTGACGGCGAATATTATTCTGAACAGAAGTATCCATACCACCCGATATCGTGTTACTTTCGCTTGGCTCATTCATTGTTTCTGAGAATAAATAACAAATAGCTATAGCTACCAGAACTAAGAGGGCAATAATTATTGTTGCACTAATACCTAACCACGAAAGAATAAAAACTACCCAACCATACTTTTCAATGAACTGACCAAGACGAGGAACCAGACCAAGGATGCCAGAAAACCACCAAACAGCAAGTACATAGACACTAGTATGAAAGGTTCCGCCTAGGAAATTTGCTAACCAATCAGGAAAAGATAAATGTGTGATTAAAAAATCACTAAATGGTTGAAAAACATTGTAAAGAAGACCATAAGTATATTTCAAAGCTATAATCGTCACTACAACAACTAACAGCCACTTACCAAATTGCTTCATATTTTAACCTCTAACATACATTAACAGGATTAGTTTACTTTATAATAAAAATAACTATCATCAGTTGTGCCAATTAGCGACTGACCAGCCCATATACGATCCTTGTTTTTGTCTGATTGGTCATCTACGTTATCATTTGATGAGGTAACAGCACTCGTTAAGGATACACCTGTAGGAAGAAATGCCATAGCTGCACCACCAGGTCCTACGCCTGATTTTGGACCAGTACTTGCAGTGAGGTAGCCATCTGTAAATTTCGCATATTCAGTCGTTACCCTCTCTTTATCACTAACCAGACCGTTATTATCAAAAGTTAAGGTATCACCTCTACCATTTTTCCAAGTCCCAGCAACACTAGAGAAATCACCTCTTTGAATAGCATTAATATCCATGCCAGACTGTTTAGCATCAGACTTGCTTGAACTACTTTCTTTACTACTAGAGTCATTCTTAGCTTCATTTGTACTAGTCTGACTGTCATTGGAAATACTAAAATCTTTCCATGACTCTTGACCTAGTTCAAATAAACTAGCACCATTAAGACCAACTAGACTTGTGCCATCTTTTGTATCTGCCATACTAAAGTCAACAGACTGTGTCTGATTGAAAACTCCATTCTTAATTTCATAAGTTTCTGCCTTAGCTTCTGGTCTCATTCTCTGAAATTGTTGGCAGTAGATGGTACCATCACTATAAATCTTCATATCAGACAAATAACCACCCTTAGCATAAGTCCCAGCACTAATAGCAAACACAGGCTGATCCGTATTATTAAGATAATAAATAGCGTGTACTCTTTCAGGAGACCCAATTAGAAGTTCATCCTTACCATCCTTATTAATATCAGAAAAACTATATTGAATAGTTTCACCCGCATTAACTGCATCAAAAATAATATTAGTTGCATAAGCTTCGTCAGTTGCTAAACTACTAGGAACAGAAGATACACTTTTATTCACAATAATCGGACGATACATGTCTAAAACAGATGCATAGAGTTTTTCGTTATCCGCTTTTTTACTAGCACTACTTGAGGTTGAAGAAGTCTCATTTTGTGACTCTTTCACTTGAGAGGTTGTTGAAGTCGAATTTTTTGTTTTCGGCTGTGATGTTGGTAGCTTCTGGCAAGCGACAAGTGGCAACAGACTAGACAACAATACAAAACTTAATAATTTCTTTTTCATAATACCCTTTCAAAAGGAACTACCTAGCACAATCTAGGTAGTTCCTCTTTTATTATTTTTCTTTGGTTAATTCAGCTTTCAAACCTTTAGCAGTCAAAGTCAACTTATCACCGTCCAAGGTATAGTCATAGGTGATTCCTTTATCTGATTTCATAGTCTTATTCTTCTTATCAATGGTAAGTTCTTCATCTTGAGAAGAACTCATTCCTAAAAAGTTTGCCTCTGAGGTCATGGTTGCTTTCTTACCATCAGACTTAAGTGTCACTTCAACTCCCATAGTTTTTCCCTTATAAGTTCCCTTAGGACCTGAACTACAGGCTACCAAAACAAGACTCATAGCTAAAAGAGAAACACCTAATAACATTTTTTTCATATTTTTCATTTTACAATATCCCTTTTCAATAAATATGGTGTAAAGTCAACTTTATCCACGACGTTTACGAGCTGTCACACCCGCAAGTCCAAGCATGCCTAGTCCTGCTAAAAGATAAACTGCTGTATCAGATTCACCAGTTTGTGGGAGTGGCGCTTGATAGTCAGTCGTACCACGGCGGTTTACGACTGCTTGCGTCGCCTCTGCTGTTGCTACTTGAGCTGCAGAAAATGATGTTGTTTTAACTTCATTTGTTGAAGACATAAATGCCGGAAGTCCAACATGTGTACTTGAGTTCACACGATTAGACTGGGTACCATTCACATCCTGTCTTACTTGTTTAGCTTTAGCATCACGCTCAGCTTGTCGGCGTAGCGCTTCTTCTTTTGCCTTTCTTTGAGCCTCTTCATAAGCAATACGAGCATCATAGGCAGCTTTCAAGTTAGTATACTTAGTGCCACTCAATGCCGTTTGAGCTTTTGCATTCGTTAACACTACCATTGCTTTGTCATAGGCAGCTTGAGCAGCTTCTTGTGCTGTCACCGCTTGGGCATAAGCTTGTCGAGCGGTTTCAAGATTAGCTTTAGCGGTCACAAGTTGCTCATAAGTGGCTTTTGCATCTATTACTGCTTGCTCAGCGTCTTTCAAGGCTTGTTCAAGTTCAGTTAGTTTCGCTTTAGCGATAGTTGTAGCAACTTCACGTTGTGCTAATTCTTGATTAGCTTCAGCCAACTTACTTTGTGCTGCTGTCAAAACATTTACAGCTTCATCTCGAGAAACTTTTGCCATATCTAATACAGCGACCTTTTCGGCATGTGATGCTGTTACAGTTGCCAATGTTTGTTCGGCATTTGTTAATGCTGTTTGAGCATTTATAAGCTCTGCTTTGGCTGTTGCCAATTTAGCTTCCGCTTCAGCTGTTTGACGTGGTGTAGTAACCAATGCATCATATGCAGCCTTCGCTTGTTCAAAACGTGTTTGTGCAGCTTGTGCTTGTGCTGTAGCTGTTACCAATGCAGCTTGCGCTGCACGGTCTGCAACTTCTGCAGCTTGCTTATCTGGAATTACCAAATCAGGTACATTCTTGCTAGCATCTAGCAATGGTCCACCTGTTCTCTTATCGGTCAATGGTGTGCACAATACATGCGTTTCAATCATTGGAACGGTACCAAAGCCCTCATCAGTATGTGCAACTGTGAAAGAAATACCCACTGATGGTTGTGTTACTAATGAAATTGCATGCCCATAATGACCATTTGAACTACCTTCATAAATAAATTGGTTTACATTTTCAGCAACTAACTTGTACAAATCAGATTTTGTTAATTCAACTTTATCACCAATCTTATATGTACTATTACCGTCAGAATCTAAATCATATGCTGAATCTGGAATATCACCTGATAAGTTTTCGTAAGCATTAGTCGTGTTGTTACGGTTATACCAGTATCCCATTTCTTTCGCAGCTTCAGTGATGGCTTTGTAATCATGTCCATTAAATGGGTCATGATTCTTATCATATTTTTCAGCTACCAATGTTGCAAATTTAATAGTATCAGTGTTCACAACTAGTTTTGGTTGCCCAAGTTGTTGGCGAACATCATTAACCAAATATGCGAAATATTGGCTCAATTCTGTTTGCAATTCAATTGGAAGATTAGTTACATCATATTTTTGGCCAGTTGTATCGGTGACAAATGTAGATAAATATGTTGTGTTCAAATCGCGTGATGCTGATTCTGACGCAATAACTTTTTCTAAGTCTTCATCAGACATTGACCCGAATGCATATTGCTTAAAGTTTTGTTTGAATTCATCAGACATTACAACATGTGTTGGGTGATTGAATTCTGCATCTTTAAGCGCTTGTGCTGTTTCGTCAGCTTTTGCTTTTGCTGTAGCAACTTCACTTTTTGCAACTTGTGCGGCTTGGTCTGCTTTTTCAACATTGATTTCAGCTTCTTTTGTATCAGCATCAAGTTTTGCATCATTTTGTTTAGCTGTTTCAACGGTCTGTCCAGCTTGTGATACTTTATCGGTCTTCTCAGCCACTGTAGCTTGTGCATCGACGACACCTTGTTTAGCTGTTTCAACTTCTTTAGCACTTGTATCAACCGCGGTTTGTTTCTCAGACTGAATCTGTGTCGCTTCTGCAACTGCTTTCTGAGCTTGATTCACATTACCTTGCGCTTCATTAACGGCTGCTTGGGCTTGCGACTGACTAGCTGCTTTTGTAGTTACATCTGTTTTTGCCGTTTCAACAGCTTCTTTAGCAGGCTGTACTTTAGCTTCAGCTGTTGGGATAGCCTCTTTAGCAGCCTGAATATTAACATCTGTCGCTTGGGCTGCAGCTGTTTCTGCTTGTGCAACAGCATCTTGTGCCACTGTAGTATTTGCTTTAGCAGTGTCTAAAGCCTGCTTTTTACTGTCAACCACAGACTGGGCTTTTGCTTGGGCTTCTTGATTCGTATCATAACTTGCTTTTGCAGATGCAACTTGCTCTGCAGTAACTGGTTGAGACTGTGACTGACTGACAGTTGTCGTAGTAGTATCAACACTATCAGCATGTGCTTCTTGACTAATGATACCTGTTGCAAAGATAGCTGTCGTCAAAGAAACTGAAGAGATGATTTTCTTAGAATTCATCATAGACTCCTTTTTTTCATATTAATACCCCATTAATTAAAATACCCCACTAATTATCCCCCCCCCGAAAATTTGTCAAGACTTTTTTGGGTATTTTTTTAAAAATTTAATAGCCTTTTTAAGCTGTTTTAAACGTTCAAAATGTTTATATTATAACACCTTATCTACTCATGTCTTATTTACAGAAAACAATTATGTTTTTTCTTTCTAATCTAATATTTATATTTAAAAATAAAAAGGGATTCTTAAAGTGAATAAAATATGAATAAATAGGACTAAATAACCTTGTTTTGTTAAACATATTTTTAGCATTCTGTTTTTATTCTTAATAAAAACAAAGAACCGACTTTCGTCGATTCTTTTTTCATTATATGAACCTATCCTCAGACAAGCATATTGTATAGTGTTTCGTTACCGTGAAGGTTGATATAACTTGGGTCAAAGGCCGAAAGACGCTCGAGAAGTCCATCATAGTCGTTCTTATCACTAAGAGCTATACCAATGAGAACCGGACCTTTTCCTTTATTAGCACGTTTGATGTACTCAAAACGAGTGATATCATCATTTGGTCCCAAGATATCATTTACAAATTCACGAAGGGCACCAGGACGTTGTGGGAAGTTAACCACAAAGTAATGCTTGATACCATCGTAGATAAGCGCACGTTCTTCCATCTCTGGCATACGGTTGATGTCATTGTTACCACCTGAAATGATGCAGACGATGGTTTTTCCTTTAATCTCATCTTTGATCACTTCCAAAGCTGCCACTGATGCCGCACCTGCGGGTTCTGCAATGGTACCAACCTTAGAGTACATATCAATTAGGGTTTCTGAAATCAATCCTTCATCAACTCCCAAGAGGCGGTCAACATATTTACGTGCGACTTCATAGGTCTTGACACCTACCTTTTGAACAGCAATCCCGTCCGCAAACTTATCAATTTCTTCGAGTTTTACAGGATAACCACGGTCAAAGGCAGCACGCATACTACGAGCACCACTAGCCTCAACACCAATAACCTCCATAGACGGTGCTACATCCTTGATATAGGTAGCTACACCAGAGATAAGGCCGCCACCACCTACTGGAACCAAGATACTATCGAAGGAAACACCTTCCTCTTGAGCCTGCTCATAAATTTCATAAGCAACAGTTCCTTGCCCCGCTTGGACATTATAATCGTCGAATGGATCAATGAAAGTCATCCCTTCAGACTTGGTATATTCCTGCGCTGCTTGGGCAGAAGCATCAAAGGTATCTCCCACCAATTTGATTGTTACAAACTTGCCACCAAAGAAACGGACTTGACCAATTTTTTGGAGAGGTGTTGTTACTGGCATAAAGATGGTTGCCGGAATCTTCATCTCGTTACAAGTGTAGGCAACCCCCTGAGCATGGTTTCCGGCTGATGCACAAACCACACCACGCGCCTTATCCTCATCACTCAATTGATGGATAGCATAGTAGGCTCCACGCAATTTGAAAGAGCGTACCTTTTGCATATTTTCTTTTTTAATATAAATGGTCGCCCCGTATTTTTCAGATAGGTAGCGATCAAAATCTAGTGGTGTGCGTTCCACCACGTTTTTTAAGACTTCATTAGCCTTTACGATATCATTTGCAGTAATCATTGGCTCTCCTTTGACACAATATTCAAACTATTTCTATTGTATCACAATTTTCAGAAAAAATAGCAGCCAGTATAAAGAAAACTCCTTGTTTACACAAAGAGTTCTACTTATTATTTATCAACTTTTTTTGACATCAAGAAGTTACGAAGAGCTGCAAGGGTTGCCGCACCTGCAAGGACAATAGCTGTAAGGATAGCTACAGCATGTTCTCCCCACTTGTGAGATTTTGCTGTTTTAGCAATTGTAGCCTTAAGATCTTCAGTTGTTCCTTTTTCACCTGCTTGCGTCGTTGTCTTACTTGCAAGGTTAAGATCTTGACTACCATTGTAAGTATTATCTGACGAAGCTGTATTGACAAGGTCTTGACGGCTACTGCGAGTATAGCTGACATTTGTTGTAATGCTATCAATCATCTCAACAATATTTCTGATTGTTGTAGCATCGTACAAGCCACCCTCAGTATCTTTCAAGATAGATACTGCTAATTTTTCAATAGAAACTTCTGAAGAAGCTGCTACCATAGAGTGAGATTCTGAGCTTGCTGTTTCTGAATATCTTGCATAGTTGCTAAAGAGTGATGCTGCTTCTGTAATCGTTTCAGAAGTACTTGGTAAGGTTTCTGAGACGCGAGGAGCTACAGAGAGTCTATTCCAACTATTGATGTTTTCTGATAGTCCATCAAGGATGACTTCCTCTGATGTGCTTACTGTTTCTGAAATCGCCGAAGTCACTTCTGAAGTGCTCACTTGACTTTCTGATTCTGTCAATGAAACAGCTGGTTCTTCAACTACTTCTGATTCTGAAACGACTGTGCTGATTGAATTCTCTGATTCAGATGCTGAAGTCTCTGAAGTTGATGCTTCTGAGATAATATCAGTTTCTGAGACCTTCGATGATACTGTTGTGCTTTCTGATACTTCTGACGGAGCAACTGAGACAATTGTGCTTGTAGTTTCTGAAACAAGGCTAGTGCTTGCCTGACTCTCTGATTCTGTCAAAGAAGCCACTGGTTCAACTACTGCATGTGATTCTGAAATTGCTGTCGTCGTTGAAATTGCTGACTCTGAAGTTGATGCTGCTGAACTATTTTCAGTTTCTGATGCTTCCGATGATACTGTTGCACTTTCTGATACTTCTGATGAGGCTGTTGAGGCAGCTGTGCTTGTAGCCTCTGAAGCTGGTGCAGTGATTGAATCTGATGCTACTGTACCTTGATCCGTATTAGATACTGAGTTGTCATCTTTCTTATCATGTGCGGTCTCTGACACAGCTATCGCCACTGGAACAGCTGCTGAGTTTACTAACTCGTCAACTGATGGTGCTGGTTTAGTTGTTTCATCGAGTTTAGGAGCTTCAACAGATGGTTTCGTATCAGTTGGAGCCTCTGAACCTTTATTTACTGTTGTATTTTCTGATTTAGCTGTTTCTGAGCTTGCTTCAGATGTTACGGTATTATCTACTTTCTTACCAGCTTGGTTAGTAACTGGTTTCAAGACAACAGGTTCTACCGGTGTTGCTGTTGTGTCTTCCTTGATATAGAGCATGTTCCAAAGAGTTAGTTTAGGAACTGAAATGACAAGCACTGGTTGACCATTTTCATCTGTTTCAAGGCTTGCTTGTGCCTTCTTCATGCTTGAAGTTGCCCAATCATCTGGTGACGTCACATAGACTTGATCAGCAATTTTAGCTGCTTCTTGGGCTGTTTTACCTGCTAGGCTAAGACGAACTGTGAGATTTTCTTGTGCGTCCGGTGTTTTATTGTCCGCATAACCCTCTTCATTATGCCAGCCCGCATTGATGCCCATCATGTTAATCATTTGAACAGTTGAGAAACCTTTTCCTGATTTAGCAAATGTCCAAACTTGATCTCCTGTTACACCTAGAGCATCTTTAGAAAGGATTTCACCAGAAGCATTCTTGGTAGATACAGACTGAGTGCTGTTAGTCACACCCTCACCACGGAGAAGATTTTCATAAGCAGTGATAAACTGTTGGTAATTGTAAAGCTTACGAATAGTGTCCTTAGCTACACTGAGGTATTGCGTTGGGTAATAGGCACTTTGAAGAACGTTAAGGGCTGCATTAGCATTGGCAAGGGCTGCAATGGACATGTGATAGCCACCGGCTGCAGCTACTGTCGCATCTACGAGAAGTGTCGCATCAGCTTGCAATGGTTTACCAGCAAGGGCATCTTTACCCGCACCGTTAGTTGCTTTTCCGCCAGGAACAGTATAGTCAATACCTGGTTCTTCCATGTAGGCACCAACGATAAGTGATTTACCAGTTTTATTGCGTACCATATCGATACGTGCTTTCAAATCACCATAGGCAACCTGCATACGTCCTGGAATAACTGAACCACCGTTTGTCCAAAGCTCATTATAAACAACATCTTGACGTGCCTTGGCTAGTTTATCATCATTACCACCATTAACATCATTGATTGTGATGTAGTACTTTTCACCGATGAGGTCTTTCATGGCATTAATAAATGACGCATATGAATCAGACATCATGTGTGAGTCAGCCTCGTCTGTGCTGTTACGGTGCTCATAATCAGTCACACGGTTGTCACCAATTGTATCACCTTGCCAACCATCGAATCCCATACGATCCATAGCTGATTTCATGACACCTGCGATGTATTTTTGCCAATCTGGATTCGCCGGATCATAGTAAACTTGAGTTGGGTTATCACCGATAGTGTAAGTCATCGGTTCACCCTTCTTACCAAAGCTATCGTAGAAGTTATAAGCCAAAGCAGCAAGTGGAAGGGCTGGATTCTTTGGATTTGAATCTGCTGAAATCATGTTATAAAGCATGGCAACAGCACCTGACTTATGAACTTGGTCAACCAATTCTTTAACAGCCTTAGTGTCAACCTGAGTGTGACTCCAGGTATTCCATTTTTGAACAAAGCTATCGACACCCTCTGGGAAAGGATCTGTAGCTTCGTTATAAGCATCATAGAAGAAATATGAGTTGATATTCATAGACTTCATGAGCTCAAGCTCTTTACGGTAGGCTTCAAGATTTTTAACAAGAATACTGTTTTGATCAGTTGGCGAACCTGCTACGATACCGTAACGTGGGAAAACTGTCCAATCATCTTCAACAGACAAACCAGCACGCTTGCTTGACAAAGTACTACCAGATTTATCGTTGACACTGATTGTCACCAAGTAACCTGTATTGTTTGTCAACCACTCTGACGCTACTGTCAAGTTTGAAACCTTAGCTGAAGCTCCTGCCGCTAGCGTAAGGTCAACGTTATCTTGACCGATAATTTCTGAAGCATGTTGAAGTGTCAAGTTGACAGTCATCGTCTTAGTTTCTGCTGTTGGATTAGACACAACAACGGAATAATTAATATCACCATCTGTCTTGCTATAAGCTGCTTTTGTTGTTTCTGGATCTGTCAAGTAGGCATCACCATTCAAGTTTTGCTCTGTCACTTCTGTAACTGGTGTTACTTGAGCAGTTGAATGGCGTCCTGCTTCAGTAGCATTATCAGATGATGATGTGATGGTTTCCACAGCAGCTGACTCAGGAGCTAGTGCTTCACTGGCTACAAGCGTTTCTGAGCTAGCACTCTCTGCTGGCACAGCTTGTGAAAAGATTGTAGAAGCTGTCGCTGTTGTTGCAGTATCTGTCGCAACAGCAGCAGATGATGGACCTACTTCTGTTGTCGCTACTGGAGCAACGGCCTCAGTTGGTACCACCACCAAGTTATCTGCTTCAGTTGTAATAACTGGTTTTGTTGCTTCTGAACTGACCACGTTATCTGCCTTGGCAACCTGATTCATCCCTAGGACACCACCGGCTACAAACAAACCTGATAATAATTTAGTTGACGCTACTTTCTTTGACATATCTCTCTATCCCTCTAAAAAAGTTTAAATCACCTCGGCGTTTCAAATTATCACTATTTGTATTTGCATGCTGTAAACTCGAGTTATTTTTAGTTTCATAAAAATCGCTTGGTGTTTCTTATGAAACTAATGTTAACTTAATCTTTTTTGTAAGACAAGGGAATTTCCGGTAATCCTCGTAAACGGTAATTTTTTCATCATGAATGGTCAGGTTTTTTCAGAAATTTGAGAACAACATTTTCTAATTTCATTAAATATTCACTTGATTCAGTCTACTTAAAATGACAAAAATAAATCCCAAATAATGAAAATCCATCACCTAAATAGTTCATGTGAGAGAATAAAAAACCACCTCTCACACAAGGCGAGAAATGGTTTGTTTATCGATTTTTGGTATCTAAAATAATGGTCACAGGTCCGTCATTGACCAAACTAACCTGCATATCTGCGCCAAAGCGTCCTCTTTCTACAGGAACATGAGTTGACAAGGATTGGTTGAAATCGTCATAGAACTGGCTAGCCATGTCAGGCTTTGCAGCACCCGTAAATGCTGGTCGATTCCCTTTTTTCGTATCTGCAAAAAGCGTAAACTGAGAAATCGACAAAATCTGACCGCCAATATCCTTAACAGAAAGATTCATCTTGCCATCTTCATCTGAAAAAATGCGCATATTGACAATCTTACGAACTGCATACTCTAGGTCCTCTTTGGTGTCCTCTGGACCAACTCCGACCAAGAGTAAGAGCCCCTGTTTAATAGCACCAACCGTACAATCCTCAATAACTACAGAGGCACTTTGCACGCGCTGAATTACAATCTTCATCGCAGTAACTCCTTACCCATTCGTACGTTTAACACTGTAAACATCAGGGATAATTTTAATCTTATCCACAAGACCAGTCAATTCAATAAGGTTTGCAATTTCAAAGCTAACGTGAATATTGGCAAACTTCATGTCCTTAGTCGGTTGTGCATTGACCGTAGCAATGCTCTTGGTCGTATTTGACAAGATTTGAAGAACATCATTCAACAGACCAGAACGGTTAAGGCCATAGATGTCAATCTCTGCCAAATAAGATTTATTGGCATTACGTTCATCCCACTCCACTTCGATTAAACGTTGCTCATAACCTTCTTGACTCTTGATATTATTACAATCGGAACGGTGAATAGCAATTCCACGGCCCTTGGTGATATAACCTTCAATCTCATCTCCAGGTACTGGGTTACAGCACTTAGCGATACGCATGAGGAGACCTGAAGCACCTTGAATGATGACGCCATTTTCACTCTTAACCTTGAGAACTTCTTTCTTCTCAGTCTTAACTTCGCCACCGTTCATTAGCTCTTCAGCTTCAGCTTTTGCCTTCGCACGCTCTTCCTCACGGCGTTCTTTTTCTGTCAAACGATTGAAAACAGCAGCAGCACTAATTTCACCAAAACCAACAGCGGCATAGAGAGCTTCTTCACTACGCACACTCATACGAGGGAGAATTTCCTCAATATGTTTCTTGTCTAGGTACTTATTGGCAATATAGCCATGCTCTTGGAAGTAGGCAATCAAAAGCTCACGACCCTTGGTGATAGAGGCTTCCTTGTCCTGATTTTTAAAGAATTGACGAATTTTATTTCTGGCCTTGGTGGTCTTAACCATCTTAATCCAGTCACGGCTAGGACCAAAGGAATTGGCATTAGTTACAATCTCAACCACATCACCTGTCTTGAGTTTGGCAGTCAAGGGCACCATACGGCCATTAACCTTAGCACCTGTGGCCTTCTCACCAACTTGGGTATGGATGGCATAGGCAAAGTCAATAGGTCCTGAATCTTTAGGCAGTTCCTGAACAGCACCATTTGGCGTAAAGACATAAATACGCTCTGAGAAGATATCCTCTTTAACAGAGTCAACAAACCCCATAGCATCACCATTTGAGGCGTCTTGAAGTTCAACAAGATCTTTAATCCAGTTCATTCCCAAAGCAGACTCTTTCGAATCTACCTTGCCCTTGATACCTTTCTTGTAAGCCCAGTGAGCTGCAACCCCGTATTCGGCAACTTGGTGCATTTCCTTGGTACGGATTTGGATTTCAATAGGTCCTTTTGGCCCATAAACCGTTGTATGGATAGACTGGTAACCATTGGATTTAGGATTGGCAATATAGTCTTTAAAACGGCCAGGCATCGGACGCCAGAGTTCATGGATGTATCCCAACATGGCGTAAACATCACTATGCGTCTCCATGACACAACGGATGGCAATCAAATCATAAATTTGATCAAAGCGCTTTTTCTTGTCGCGCATCTTACGATAAATAGAGTAGATGTGCTTTGGACGACCATAAACATCACCAACAAGTCCTTGCTCAGCTGTGTAAGTCTTAATTTTATTGACAATCTCGTCCACAAGTTCCTCACGCTCACGACGTTTTTCCTTCATCATGTGAGAAATCTTGTAGAATTCCACCTCATTAAGGTAACGGAAGGACATGTCTTCCAATTCCCATTTGATACGACTAATACCCAGACGGTGGGCCAAAGGAGCATAGATTTCCATAGTTTCGCGAGAAATGCGCTCTTGCTTATCCTTACGAAGATGCTTAAGGGTACGCATATTGTGCAAACGGTCGGCCAATTTAACCAAGATGACACGGATATCCTTAGACATGGCCATAAGCATCTTACGGTGGTTTTCAGCCAACTGCTCCTCATGGGACTTGTACTCAACCTTACCAAGCTTAGTAACACCATCCACGATATTTCGTACATCCGTACCAAAATCCGCTTCCAAATCATCAAGCGTTTTTTCGGTGTCTTCAACGACATCGTGTAAGAAACCACAGGCTACTGTCACTGCATCAAGATGGAGATCTGCCAGGATACCTGCCACTTGAATAGGGTGAATAATATAAGGTTCTCCTGACTGACGAAATTGCCCACTATGAGCATCTGTCGCATAATGCCAGGCTTTTTCAACTAATTTCAAATCATCTGCTGACATGTAGGCCGAGCAAATGTCTAAAATTTCTTCTCCTGTTACATTTTTATCTTTAGCCATGATTTCTTCCTTCGCTTCTTTTAATAACCTTTATTTTATCACTTTTACAAGTAAAGAAAAAGAGCTAGATAGGCAATTCTTAACCGCAAGGAGCTAACTTGAAAAGCACAATATCTTGTGTTAGAATGATTGAACAAACACAAGATATAGATAGAAAGAGGACGCTTATGTCTCAACTTACCCTCGTTTATATTAGTCTAAGCGGTAATACCCAAAGCTTTGTCAAACGTATGTCTGACTATCTGTCCCTCAACCACGGGATTGAATGTCGCCAAATCAATATTAAAGAGCTTAATCATGAAACCTTCCAAGTAGATGAACCCTTTGTCGCACTCTTGCCAACCTACCTTGAAGGAGGAAATGGCGTTGACAATGGAGATGTTGAAATCCTAACCAATCCACTGGGTGACTTTATCGCAGCCCATGGCAATCACGAACGTTGCTTTGGTATCATCGGTTCTGGTAACCGTAACTTCAATAACCAGTACTGCCTAACCGCCAAACAGTACAGTCAACGTTTTGGCTTCCCAATGTTGGGAGACTTCGAGCTACGCGGCACACAGTCCGATATCGAACGTCTGGCACCTATTATCCTAGAAGCACAAAAGAACTTTAACCAACGCTAAAACTAGAGCAAAAAAGCCCTGTCAGGGGCTTTTTCCTTTGCTTAATTTTTTTCGTGTTTTTTGATTCCAAAGAATCCAGCCAAGGTCATAAGAACCAGACCAGCTAAAGTTGCTGACACAGATTCGTCTGAACCAGTGTTTGGCAAGGCCTTAACTGAACTTGAACCTTGGGCTTCTTGTACTTGAGCTTGAGGCAAGATAACGACTTGAGCATTTGACAATTGGATAGCTGGGGCAGGTTTAGCCACGCTAGCACCTACAGTAGCTTTTGGTGTCTCACGCTTAGTTTGATCCGCTGTCTCAGAACCTTTTGGTGACTTCTCAGATTCTTTCTTAGTCGTATCCTCAACTTGATTTGTCTTTTCCTTAACAATCAAGCGGTACTCTGCAAATCCTGCTTGTGTTGATGGTCCTACATAACTAATGGCATCCTGACCAGCAAGGTGGGCACGCGCATTGTCAGATGAAGCAAAACGGATATCTGCATTCGTAATATTAGGGACGAAACTCCAATTTCCATCGGCAGTTGGGTTAATTGTCTTCTCGCTAACGATATAATCAATGATGGCCTGACGATTCTCAAGATTGAGGAGGCGTTTTTCGGCAGCATCTTTAACACCAGGGAAGTTACCAGTCGCACGATAGTTGTTAGTCACGACAAGGAAAGTCTGATTCAAATCAATAGGTTTACCTTGATAAGCCAAGTCACGAACACGGCTAGCGTCTGGGTTAACCAACTTACCTTCGCGATCGTATTTGTTAGGTTGTGTCAAATCGAATTTATAAGTCAACCCATCAATCACATCGTAATTGTATGAGCGATAGCTACTGTTAATGAGTTGCTGTGGTTCTTTGCTGTTAGGATCAATTTGATTGAACTGTCCTGCAGACATTTCCAACCATTCTTTAATTTGTGCTCCAGTCACTTTGAGTAGGGCAGTAACATTGTCGTAGAGGTAGAGGTCTGCGACGTTCTTAATGGCCAATGGACCAGCTGGAATATCGGTATAGTAGGTCGCATCCCCACGAGTCCCTGCCTTGAAAGGTGCTGCAGCTGAGAGGAGTGGAAGATTCTCATCTGCTGTTCCCGCTACTTGTTTTTTAGCATACCATAGTTGTGCATTATTAACGATTTGAATAGATGGATCATCCTGAACCTGAGCAAAGTAGCTAGTAATTGGTGCAGTAGTCTCACCAACTTCCTTACGAACATAGTTGATTGTTCCATTATGGTCATGAGCTGCCATGTCAATTAAGTCCTTGTCCGCAACATCTGACTTAGTATCAATCTTTTCAAGCTTAGCCTTACTGTTAACAACTTTCCATTTGCCGTCCGTGTAAGTCAATTTGACATCCATGATACCTAGATGATCTCCGAATTTACCAGCCATAACCACGGGCTTCCCATTGATGAGACCATTGACATCATCTACACCAGGGTATTTTGCATAAAAACTTGTGCCATCTCCATTTGGGAAATCAGCGTGAGAATGCCCTGTCGCAACAGCATCAACGCCTTCGATACCAGCAATTTGGTAACCTTCATTTTCCTCATTCTTAGTGTATTCATTGTCACCAATACCAGAGTGAGCAGCAACAAGGATAAAGTCAGCTCCTGCAGCCTTCATCTTAGGAACGATAGCCTTAACAGCCTCCATTGGATCATCAACAGTTACCTTACCTTCAAGGTTGGCCTTATCCCAAACCAAAATCTGTGTTGGAAGGACACCAGTAATACCGATTTTTAGTGTTACCTGTTTGCCGTCCGTATCAGTAAAGGTCTTGTTAACAATCTTATAAGGGTTGTAATAGTAATCACCGGTCTGAGCATTACGCACATTAGCATTGATAATGTTAATCTTAGCAGCCTTAACCATACGATCCAAAAATTCTAGACCATAGTTAAACTCGTGGTTTCCAAGCGTTTCGGCATCATAACCAAGCATCTCAAAAGCCTTATACATAGGGTGAGTCTCACCTTGGGCAACAGGATCAATCAAAGCCTTATAAGTCCCAAAAGGAGTTCCCTGAATCGTATCCCCACTGTCCACTAAGACTGTATTTGGATTAGTTTCACGGGCTTTTTTGATAAGGACAGCAGTTTTAGACAAACCAACTGTTTGAGACGGCTTATCTTGATAATAATCATAGTTAACCAAGTTGGTATGAAGGTCTGTTGTTGACAAAATCTGCATATCAACGGTCTGGCCCTCATGAGCAGGCTCTGTAACAGTTTCAGCCTGTACTGGCACTGCTGGTGTCACCTGATTGGCATTCGTCAAAACAGCACTGGCTTCTTGACTCGCTTGGGTTGTTGAGGTATTAGCTGATGGCTCTGTAAATGCATTTGTCGCTACTGTTGTTGGTGTAGCAGAGACAGTCTCTGTTCCTCCTTGAACAGCTGTCCCAGAAGTTCCTTGTCCTGATACTACAGAAGTACCACTATCTGCCACAGTTTCGGTAGAAGTAGTTGATACAGGTGCCGTTGCTTCATCAGCTTGCCCTACGACTTGTGGCACAGTCAAGAGAGTAAAAAGGCCCAAAACCACAGCGGATTGAGTCACATAACGATTCGTTTTCATTAAAAATCTTCCCCTTTTATAAAGATAATACAATTATATTAAAACTAAATAAGATTATCAACTTTTTTAGAATTACTCGATTTGTCATACAAAACCAATGGCAAGATGCAATCTTAGCTTAAAAGTGTCAAATACAAAAAAAGTTGGAACAAGGCCAACTTTCTCTTATTTATTCAATTCTAGGGCATAACTCACACTACTCAAAGCGTAGAGAGGAGCCGTTTCCGTCCGCATAATACGCGGTCCAAGGCCAATTTTAAGGCCACCAGCTTCTTCAAATGCATCAATCTCAGACGGAGAAATACCACCTTCTGGTCCAAAGATAAAGAGAATTTTCTGACCACTCTCTACCTGAGCCAACTCACGAGCTAGAGTAGCCAACTCGCCTGCTTTGGCTGTTTCCTCATAGGCGATAAAAATCTTATCAAAATTATCTAATTCTGATAGAAATTCTCCCTTCTTCTCGAACAATCTAACTTCTGGAACACGATTACGCTTGGATTGTTCTGCAGCTCCCAGAGCAATCTTGGCAAGCTTATCTTCCTTCTTGGCAAGCTTCTTACCATCCCACTTGACCACAGACCAGTCGGCAGGGAAGGCCCAGATAGCCTGAGCTCCAAGCTCTGTTGCCTTTTGTGTCACCAGATCCAGCTTATCTCCCTTGGGAAAGCCAGAGGCAATGGTTACAGATACAGGCATCTCAACATTATCATTTAAGTCTTCAATCACTTCAAAGACATGATTCTCACGGTCAGTCACACGTGCAAGACGCTTGATACCGTCTTCAAAAACCAAGACAACCTGATCATCCTCTGTTAAACGCATAACGTTAAACATATGCTTCACAGTATCCTTGTCTTTTATGATTACTGGATTTTCAACCTGCCCTTTTATAAAATACTGTTGCATTTAGCCTCCGATCACACCTGAAATATCATCTGTCTTCTTGAAGACACAAGCATTCCACTCTCCCTGAACCATGTGAGTTTCTAGGAAGAAACCAGCTTTCTCAGCCGATTCACGCACCATATCCCATTTTTCAGAGATAATCCCTGACATAATCAAATAACCTTCATCCTTAACCAAACGGTAGGCATCTTCCGTCAGATGGATGAGAATATCCGCCAAAATATTAGCCACGATAACATCAGCTTCTTGAGTTACACCCTTCAAAAGATCACCTGCAGCAACGTGGATATTTTCCATGCCAGGATTCATATCAATGTTTTCCTGTGCCACTCGAACCGCCACATCATCAAGGTCATAGGCATAGATTTCCTTAGCTCCAAGAAGAGAGCTAGCAATCGAGAGGACACCCGAACCAGTTCCCACATCAATCACCGTCTCGCCACCACGAAGCACCTGTTCGAGTGCAAAAAGACTCATCTTAGTCGTTGGGTGTGTTCCGGTTCCAAAGGCCATGCCAGGATCTAGCTTGATAATCTTCTCACCTACTGATGCCTCATAATCCGTCCATGACGGTACGATAGTCAAATCGTGGGTAATGCGAGCTGGTTCATAGTACTTCTTCCAATTCTCAGCCCAGTCTTCTTCAACCAATTCTTGAGTAGCCAAGTGAATATCTCCAGTTTCAAGACCAAAATCCGTCAACTCAGCCAAACGCTCATTAACCTGCTTAGTAATAGCCTCGATATCTGCTGACTCCGGATAATAAGCCGTAATTTTAACCGTCTCAACCTGTTCAACCTCAGGATAAAGCTCACCAAAACGGTCCGCATTTTCCAAATAATCTGCACTATCATCAATAGCCACACCTTGACTACCAGATTCAATTAAAATATTAGAAGCCGCCTCTTCGACCTCACGATTAACCTCAATCGTTAATTCTTGCCATTTGTCCATATATTATTTTCTTCCTTTTCTGATAAATAGTCTTTAAAGCGTTCCTGCAACTGGGGAATGACACCTTCTGCTTTTATAAAATCCTCTACAGACATTAGTTTAAATTCCTGCCCCTCGTCACCAAAACGAATCTCACGATACTGCTCTTGGCTAATTCGGCCAACCACAAAGACAGCTGACCTATCTTTATCCAACATACTAGGATAGATTTTCGACCAAATAATCGATTCCTCTGTCAAAGTCAAGCCCAGCTCCTCCCAGACCTCACGTTGAAGACATTCAAGAGGCGTTTCTTGACCTTCTCTTCCACCACCTGGCAATTCCCATGTATTTGGCCAAGGAATATCTGGTTTATTATCTCTGAGAATGACCAAAATACTTTGCTCTACGAGTAAGGCAGCCTTAACACCTGTAAAATCAAACTGATTTTTTAAATAAGCATCCATCCCTTTTCGCTCCCTTTAATACCTCGGATAAGCAAAAAATTCCTTCTCTTCAAGTTGAGCTTTCCCTTTTTCGAAAGCTTCTTTGTCCCAAACCAAACCAAATTCCTCAGGTCCATCATCAGATAGAAAATCCATCAAGTCACTCAATCCTTCTGTCGCCACCTCATTCAAGGTCTCCGCAAAATAGGCCAAAAACTCACGAGATAGACCTTTCTTAGGTTCATATGGGATTGTCACTAGGTAGTCCTCTTCATCAAAACGTGATTTTGCTGGATTGTAAAAGAGTACGTAGTCTTCAAAAATAACATCTTCATCAGATACTTCACCCTTATCATCAATAGTCTCCACATTGCTACTGTTTTGCGCTTCTAGGATAAAGGTTACTTCCACAGCGTGATTCTTTTTATCCCAGTCCATCGCGAAATCATAGTCCAGGTGCTTATCCAATTCTTCTTCTAATACTGACAAAAAGCCGAATTTAGCCATTTGTTTTCCTCGTTCTTTCTTATTATTCCCTTTATTTTAGCATAAAAGGAGCCAATAAAAAACAGAGTAGGCTGTCCCACTCTGTCCTAGTTTATTATTTAGCATTTTCAACCGCTGCTGTCACAAAGGCAGTGTAAAGTTCTTCAGCATGGTTTGGACGGCTATGGTATTCTGGGTGGTATTGCGCTGCCACAAAGAATTTCTTGTCTGGGAGTTCTACAACTTCCATCAAACGATTATCTGGTGACACACCTGAGAATACAAAGCCCTCAGCCTCAAACTGTTCACGGAACTTAGTATTAAATTCATAACGGTGACGGTGACGACGTTGAACAACTTCTTGGTTGCCATAAGCTGCAGCTGCCTTAGAACCTGGTTTCAACTTACATGGGTAAAGACCGAGACGAAGAGTACCACCCATGTCTTCAATGTCAATTTGATCACGCATAATATCGATAATTGGATATTTTGTGTTTGGATCAAGCTCAGCTGAATTAGCGCCATCCAAGTGAAGGACATGACGAGCAAACTCAATACATGTCAATTGCATACCAAGACAGACACCCAACATTGGCACATCATTTTCACGTGCATAACGAATAGCTTGAATCTTACCTTCAGTACCACGTTGACCGAAACCACCAGGCACGATGATACCATCAGCATCAGCCAAACGAGAAGCAACATTTTCAGCAGTCAAATCATTAGCATTGACCCAGTCAATATCAATGGCAGTATCATTCGCCAAACCAGAGTGTTTAAGTGCCTCAACCACTGACAAGTAGGCATCGTGAAGCTCCACATACTTACCAACAAGGGCAATCTTAGTTGTCTTCTTAAGAGTAAGTACCTTATCAACCATAGCAGACCATTCTGTCATATCTGCAGCTGGAGCATCCAGTTTCAAATGATCACAAACGATTTGATCCATACCTTGAGCCTGCATATTAAGTGGCACTTGATAGATATGTTCCACGTCGAGTGATTCGATAACAGCCTCAGGTGCAACATCACAGAACTGAGCCAATTTATTCTTGATTCCTTGACCAGCAGGTTGTTCTGTACGAATAACCAACATATTTGGTTGGATACCCAAACCACGCAATTCCTTAACAGAGTGTTGCGTTGGTTTTGTCTTCATTTCACCAGCAGCCTTCAAATAAGGAAGAAGCGTTGTGTGGATATACATAACGTTGTCAGAACCAACATCAGCCTTCATTTGACGAAGTGCTTCAAGGAATGGGAGACTTTCAATATCCCCAACCGTACCACCAACTTCAGTGATAATGACATCTGAATCAGTCGTTGTCGCTGCACGCTTAATCTTGTCTTTCAAAGCATCTGTGATATGCGGAATCACCTGAACAGTCGCACCAAGATACTCCCCTTTACGTTCCTTACGCAAAACTTCGCTATAAATCTTACCAGTAGTCACGTTAGAGTATTTATTAAGATTGATATCAATAAAACGTTCGTAGTGACCAAGGTCAAGGTCAGTTTCAGCACCATCATCAGTAACATAAACTTCACCGTGTTGGTAAGGACTCATTGTCCCTGGGTCAATATTGATGTAAGGATCGAATTTTTGAATCGTAACCTTAAGACCACGATTCTTAAGCAAACGTCCAAGACTTGCAGCTACAATCCCTTTACCAATTGAAGATACCACACCACCAGTGACGAAAATATATTTTGTCATGTTAACTCCTTATAATATTATTCAAAACAACTACAGATAGTAGATTGATTACCCACTCAGATAATCACGACAGCCCTTTCCTAGTACCTGATGGGAGCGGTACAAAGTACCTCACCTTAGACAAGTCTAGTAAATGACTAAAAACAAAAATGACCCCCAAGAGTTTCACTCTGGGAGCCTTAATCATGACCTCTTCAAAAGAGGTGCCCGATAAATAGTCTAAACTATCCAAGACCATTTGTCAATGAAAACTTAGTCGTTTGACTCATCCTCATAGTCATCGTCATCATCTTCTTCTGACAACTCAACATCATCCAAATCATCATCTGGAATAATTTCATTCAACTCAGAGTCATAAGATTCCACTTCGGCTTTCTCATCATCTTCGCTATCGTCGTCATATTCAAGACTATCAGAATCAGGTGTGAAGTTTTCGTCTTCTGGATCATCGTCATTATAATCGATGGCATCTTCATCACCATCCATGAAGGCATTAACTTTCTTGTTCTTACGTTTTGGTGCATTTTCATCAGTATCTTCCAATGTGATGACCTCTTCATCGATTTCATCAATTGCATACCATGAACGCAAGCCCCATTTGTTATCACCTAGTGGAATGAAACTTCCATCCGTATTCAAATCTGAATAAAAGAATGGCAAAGCATTGCGGATATCAGCATCCGATTTTTCTAAGTAATTTTGAATTTCATTGACCAAATCATTGAAATACATTTCATTATCACGACCACGTGTTTCTAAGATAGCACGGGCCACTTCAATCATTGATAATTCACTTTTTTCTTGTCCAGCAAATACGTCTAGTTCCAAAGTGGTTCTCCTTCATTCTTACTCAAGCTAGTTTCCATCAGAAATAGCTCAGCAATCAATTTTTCGCTACCTTTTATTTTACGCTAAAAAGAGTCAATAGTCAAAGCATTTATAGAAGAAAAAATCAAGTCTCAACAGAAACTTGATTTTAGTCATATTATTTAACTTTTGCTGTGCTTGTGATAACTTCAACAGCTTTCTTCATAGTGATATCGTGTTTAAGCATTTCAGGTGAAAGAAGTGCAGAAACTTGTGATACTTCCATGTTGTACTCAGCTGCAAGATCATTGATTTCTTTTTGGATTTCTTCTTCTGTAGCGTCGAATCCTTCAGCAGCAGCAACAGCTTCGATAACAAGGTTAGTTTTCACACGTTTGTCAGCGTCAGCTTCATATTGTTTGTGAAGATCTTCTTGAGTTGTACCAGTGATTTGGAAGTACATTTCAGGAGAGATACCTTGACGTTGCATGTTACCCATGAATTCGTTCATAGCACGGTGAACTTCGTCTTCAACCATTTCTGCTGGCAATTCAACGATTTCAGCGTTTTCAACAGCCAAATCAAGTGCAGCACCTTCAACAGCGTCATCATATGCGATTTCTTTAGCTGCTTCAAGTTCTTTACGGTATTTAGCTTTCAACTCATCAAGAGTTTCAACTTCATCGTCAAGATCTTTAGCCAACTCATCATCAAGAGCAGGAACTTCTTTAGCTTTAACTTCGTTAACTTTAGTAACAAATACAGCAGCTTTACCTGCAAGATCAGTAGCTTGATAGTCTTCTGGGAAAGTTACTTTAACTTCTACTTCATCACCAGCTTTTGCTCCAACCAATTGGTCTTCGAATCCTGGGATAAATTGACCTGAACCAAGTTCAAGAGAGTGGTTTTCACCTTTACCACCGTCAAATTCAACACCATCTACTGAACCAACAAAGTCGATAACAACAGTGTCGCCATTTTCAGCTGCACCTTCTTTAACGACCAATTCAGCCAAGTTTTTGCGTTCGTTTTCAAGCTTAGCATCAACTTCTTCATCAGTAACTTCTTTAGAAGCCTCAACTGAAACTTCAAGATCTTTATATGCACCAAGTTTTACTTCAGGTTTTGTAACAACTTCTGCAGTAAGTGTCCAATCTTGACCTTTTTCAATTGATTTTACATCAATTTTTGGTTGTGCAACAACATCAAGACCAAGTTCAGCAATCGCTGCTTCATAAGCTGCTGGAAGAATTGCATTCAAAGCATCATCGTAAAGAGCTTCTTCACCAAATTTTTGGTTAAATACGGCACGAGGCATGTGTCCTTTACGGAAGCCTGGAGCGTTCAAATTCTTTTTAACCTTGTTAAACGCTTGATCCAAAGCTGGTTGAATTTTATCTTGACCGATAGTGAATGTCACCACACCACGGTTAGTGGCTGTGTTTTCAAATGATACAGACATGTAGTCATTCTCCTTAAAATTTTTTATAGATACAGTTTAGTTTACCATATTTCAAAGCCTTTTAAAAGTTTTTTTCTCCAATTTAATCACAAGAAAATCGTTAGGAACTGCTACTTTTTCAAATTTTTGATAAACTAAAGCTATGAATATTTTACAAAGATACATCCAACAATTTAATTTTGAAGAGACCCTAATGGTACTCATTACAAAAGGGATTAAGCTCCTCATTCTTCTCATCATCTTTCTTCTTAGTAAGAAGATTATCAACTTCCTTTTTAAACATACAGTCGGACGCTCTCTAGCTTGGACAATTCAAACACCTGCTCGACAAAAAACCATTGAACGTTTACTACACAATTGCATGAACTACGTGCTATACTTTTTCCTTGTTTACTGGCTTCTTAGTATCCTTGGGGTTCCAGTATCTAGCCTCCTTGCTGGTGCAGGACTTGCTGGAGTTGCTCTTGGTCTAGGAGCTCAAGGCTTCCTATCAGATGTCGTTAATGGTTTTTTCATCTTGTTAGAAAACCAATTTGAAGTCGGTGACTCAGTTGAAGTAGGACCCGTTACAGGCCTTATTTCAACCGTAGGTATTCGAACTACTCAAATTCGAGGATTTGATGGAACTCTCCACTTTATACCTAACAGAAATATCACAATTGTATCCAACAAATCTCGAGGGGATATGAGAGCTCAAATTGATATCCCAGTCTATCCGTCAACCGATATCAATAAGGTGACAAGCATCATCCAAGAAGTAAATCAAGAAAACATTGAAAACTATCCTCAAATCTGTGGAGCACCAAATATCATTGGATTAAGCACAACTCCTTCTGGACAACTGGTATTTCGTATTGATATCTTTACAAAAAATGGACAACAAACTCATATCTATGCAGACTTCTTGAAACTTTACCAAGAAGCCCTAATCAAAGAAAATATTGAACTTCCAAGATTTATTGGAAACCCTATAGCAGTAAAATAAATTCATTACATTAAAAACACTTCAAAAGATAGATAAGATAAATCTACTTTCGAAGTGTTTTTTCTATGACTTATACACAATAATACTAGTTCAGCTTCTATATTCAGAATTAATCATCTTCATTGTAAGGATCAAAATCAACCATCCAAAATTTTAACTCTCGAATCATCTTTTTTCGACCTCTAAAACACTCCCCAGCTAGCAAACGGTCTAACTTAGTAGCATCTTCCGAAGACAACTGATTACGGAAAGCATTAAGCTGCTCATCATAAACAAGCCTATCAACAGCATCTAACTCTTTATTCGGAAGACAAAAAGCAATATCTGAAATTTCGATATAACATTGTCGATTAGCTTGTCGTTTTACCGACTCCTGCCTTCTAACCTCATCATTAAGTCTATTCCTAAATTTCGTTTTAAAATAACGCCGTAACTTATCATCATCAGACTTTAATTCAGGAAACTTTTCTAAAAGCTGATAAAGCGTCATCATAGCCTCTTGCTCCATATCAGCAAGGTCCCAAAGTTGGATGAAATATTGTCTACTAGCCTTAAGTACAATCGGCCTTACAACTTCATATGCATGAACAAAAACTTCTTGTTCCATTCAACCTCCTATTAATAGATATAATTTTTGTAATTAAATTAATTACGAAACCTATTATAAGAGATAGATAAGAAATAAAATAGCGACATATATGTCACTATAAAAGGTGATAAAAACAAAAAAAGCTAGACCTACGTCCAGCAATGAAACCTATACTCCGCCAGTAGGACTCGAACCTACGACATCATGATTAACAGTCATGCGCTACTACCAACTGAGCTATGGCGGATAAACGCTAAGCGACTACCGTATCTAACAGGGGGCAACCCCCAACTACATCAGGCGTACTAGGGCTTAACTTCTGTGTTCGGCATGGGAACAGGTGTATCTCCTAGGCTATCGTCACTTAACTCTGAGTATTCTCAACTCAAAATTGAATATCTATACTGTATCAAGAAACCAAATCGTTGTCAATATGTCTCAGTTACTTTCTTTGGATAAGTCCTCGAGCTATTAGTATTAGTCCGCTACATGTGTCACCACACTTCCACTTCTAACCTATCAACCTGATCATCTCTCAGGGCTCTTACTGATATAAAATCATGGGAAATCTCATCTTGAGGTGGGCTTCACACTTAGATGCTTTCAGCGTTTATCCCTTCCCTACATAGCTACCCAGCGATGCTCTTGGCAGAACAACTGGTACACCAGCGGTAAGTCCACTCTGGTCCTCTCGTACTAGGAGCAGATCCTCTCAAATTTCCTACGCCCGCGACGGATAGGGACCGAACTGTCTCACGACGT
>OIZF01000552.1_pt1 | contig 25715 bp, 14 predicted proteins | sample 1588471 | NCBI WGS metagenome assembly OIZF01 (sample SAMN03283279) | human gut metagenome | biome: human-associated habitat; material: feces | host: Homo sapiens | place: Peru | collected 2012
GAATCTCCGGAGAATGCTTTCCACTGGGAGAAGACCATCGGTCCTATCGAGGAGCGTCCGGGACACAAGAACGTCAACTGGCGTTATCGCACTAGCGATGGTATGGGATTTGATGAGTATCTACAGCTCGCCGAGGACTTGAATGCCAAGCCTCTCTATGTAGTGAACGTAGGTTTGTGGCACGGCGGTTTGACACCAGTGGATAGCATCCAGCCTTGGATAGACGAGTGCTTGAATGCCTTGGAGTATGCCAATGGTCCTGTCACCTCTAAGTATGGTGCCTTGCGTGCCAAGAATGGTCATCCAGAGCCATACAACATCGAGTACTTGGAGATTGGTAATGAGAACAACCAGCCAGATCCAGCCGCACAAAGCGACCACTACTATGAGCGTTTCAAGAAGTTCAAGGATGCCGTCTTGGCTAAATATCCGAAGATGCACTTGATTGGTAACGTAGTGGCTTGGGGCGATGACAATCCGAAGTGGGGAAGTCAGGAGAGCGTAGAGTTGCTCGATGAGCACTACTATCGCAACCCAGCTTGGTTTGCCGAGAACTTCAACAAGTATGACACTTACGACCGCAAGGGCAGTGAGATTTATGTAGGCGAATATGCCGTCACACAGGGCTTCGGCAATATGGGTTCGCTCGACGCAGCCCTTGGAGAGGCTGTGTATATGATGGGCATCGAAAACAACTCCGATATCGTGACGATGGCATCATACGCTCCTATCTTTGCGAATCTCAACAACCGCATGTGGGCTCCAGATATGATTCAATATACTTCTGACAAGGTATTCGGCACACCATCTTACTATGTACAGAATGTGATGACGAACAACGTGGGAACTCGTGTCTTGCCAGTAAAGCAGGAGAATCCATATACATACGACAACGTGAAGGTAAAGCCAGGAGTTTGCCAAGTAGGTATGGGTACATGGAACACCCAGGTATCCTTCAAGGACCAAGGCTACACCGATGAGAAGGGCAACGCACTCCCAGCTACTCTCGAACTCACCCCAACCGACATCCATGGCGCATGGAAGGTAGAGGGCGATGAGATCAAGCAGACCAGCAACGACGAGTCTTGCATCCGCTTGAACCCAGGCAAGATTACCAGCGACGGCTATATCTATAAGGTACGTGCGAAGAAGAATGCCGGCAATGAGGGCTTCCTTGTTATCTTCAACTACGTGGACGAGAGAAACTATTGCTGGTTGAATCTCGGTGGATGGAACAACACTCAGCACGGCATCGAGCAGATTGTGAATGGTGCAAAGGGACAGGTTGCTACTTGTCCTGGCAGTGTAGAGACAGGCAAATGGTATGACATCGAACTGAAAGTAGTAGGCGACAGCATCTTCGCCAAGATGGACGGCAAGGAAATCTTCGCCACCAAGCTCAAGGGCAACACCCATCCTGGCATCTTCTCTACCGCTACCCTCGATGAGAAGACTGGCGAGGTCATCGTCAAGATAGCCAATACCAGCACAGAGAACACCACTGCCAAGGTAAATCTCCAAGGCAAGAGCATCCAAGATGGCAAGTTGATTCGTCTCTCTGCCAAGAATGGTTTGGAGGAGAATACCATCGACAATCCTACCAATGTCTATCCAGTGGAGAGCTATATCACCACCAAGAAGGACGGTGTGGAGATGGAAATCCCTGCCAATTCGCTCAATATCTTGAGATTGAAATAAAGAAGAAACGATATGAAGATGGAAATATGAATCGTCAATCTTGAAATAAGAACAATGCAATATATGACGATAAATAAAGATGATAGAAGAATAATAATTCATTATTAGTTAGAAAAAATGCGGCAACCTGCGTGATGCAGTTTGCCGCATTTGTTATGTTATTCCAGTGTCAGCCAACCATCCTCGGTCCATTCTATTCTCTTCTGAACCAAGATACTGGCTCCATTCTTCGCCACACTATAACCATGGCAGAAGAAGACATCGCCATCTGAAAACGAATAGGCGGAGCAATGACCAAGCGCCTCATATTCCTTCTTGTCACCTTCCAACAGCAAGGTACCACCACCTTCGAGCATCGGCTTGCCGTCTCTGTCAAGATAAGGACCAGACACATTCTTGCTTCTGCCCACGGCTACACGATAATTGCTCTTGATGCCACGACAACAGTAATCCCAACTCACGAAGAGATAATAATACCCACCATGTCGCATGATGAAAGGAGCCTCGATGGCATTGGTACCAGCAAACTTGGAGGTAGGATTAGGCTCCGCCGAAGCATCCCCAACAGCATGACGGCGAGCGATGGTTTGAGGCTTAGCTCCCTTCTTCGGGTGCATCGTCTTGTCGAGCGGTATCAGCTGAATACCATCCCAAAAGGAGCCCCACGTCATCCAAGGTTTCCCCTTCTCGTCGATGATGAAGTTGGGATCGATGGCATTCCAGTTGTCCCGATTGCCACGAGAAGCCACGATGCAACCCTCATCCTTCCATCCATCTTTGTCAGAGAGACACTTGTTGCTGAGCAATCCGATGGCAGAAGTATTCTTGCCAAAGGTAGAGCAAGAATAGCCCATGTACCACTTACCCCGATACTTCACCACATCGGGTGCCCAGATATGAGTCTCAAAGCCAGGCACGCTATCGTGCGTCCAAGCCGGAATCTTCCCATTGGGCAATACTCCCTCACGGCTCAAAGTCCAGTGTTGTCGGTCGGTGGAAGTCATCTGAGTGATGCCGTGCCCCGTGCAATAGAGGTAATAGACGCCATCCTCATAAGCCATCACTGGGTCGTGGACGAAAGGAGTATCCACCACGACAGGAGCTTGTCTTGTAGGCGCGTATATATCAGCCTCATCCTTTGCCAGAGCACAGAAACTCCTATTTACAAAAGGAGCAGCAACTATCATTGCTGCTCCTAATAACATACTTAGTTTATTCATCCTAACTTATACCTATTTATGTGATAAGACTTGGAGTCGATATTACTTTTTCTTGCCCCAATAGCTCTTAGCGCCATTCAAGCCTGAATATACGATGGTAACCTTACGAGGAGAAGCCTCCCAATCCACCTCACGCTGTACCTTCAACTCTACGCCGTTGCAGGTAAGTGTATTGGTTTGGGCATTGAAACTCCAAGCTGCACCCTTCCAAGCACCCGAAGTAATCTTGTGATCGTCGCCGAGCACCATCTCAGAGGCTGTACGTTGTTTGCCATTGCTATAAGAGAGGTCGATATGTTCCCAAGCACCTACCAACTCCGACTCACTGATCGAAACCTGTGGCACTGCGCCATAACGCTCAGGCATCACAGTAGGCCAACCATTGCTTTCCCACTGGATAGAGCGAACTCCACCCATCATGATGGCATTGCTATAGGCGTTGCCACCCACATTGGCAGGGAAACGCTGCTGTGAAGCATAGTACCAGTTTCCATTGCCATCATCGAAGACTGCGCAGTGGCTGATACCTACCCATCCATAGCCCTCACTGAACTTGTAAGGATGAGTGAGCACCGTAGGATTGTTGTTGGCTCCCTTAGAGGCATCGGTGACAGCACCATTGAGCGTCTCATAAGGACCATCCACCTTGGTAGAGCGGAGCACACGGGTATTGTAAGGAATATCCAAGGCATCGTAAGCCAAGAAGAGATAATAATAACCATCGTGGTAAACAATCTCTGGAGCCTCGGCACCTTGCCAACGACCACCATTGGTACGAGTGAAAATCAACTTGCCGTATGGTGCAATCTCAGCAGCTGTACCGTATGACTTAGGAAGTTCTGCCAAAGTCTTACCGGTCTCAGGGTTCAACTGCACGGCAGCGATACCGCTATGCCAAGAACCATAGATGAGCCAGTGCTCGCCCTCTGGAGTGATGATGAAAGAAGGGTCGATGGCATTGAACTTGAAGTAAGCATTCCAATCACCCTCGGAAGCACGGTTCCAGTTGGTTCCCTTATCAGAAGAAGAACAGATAACAAAGCCCTTGTCCTCCCAATTATTGGATGCAGGGTCGCTAGTCTCCATCACACCGATGAAAGCACGCTCCGTCCAAGAGCCATCATAGGTAAGACCACCCGTCTTGATATAGTTGTTGACGACGATGCAATAATACATACGATAGAGGTGGTCGTTCACCTTGCGAGCACATGGTGCCCAATAGCCATACGAAGGATTCTCGATTGGGGCAAGACCTTGCTCGGCACGTATCTCGTTCAACTTGGTCTTTACCCAAGCTGGTGCCTCTTGCATGGTAGCGCCCAAGTACTCCCAGTTGACGAGGTCCTTGCTTCGACGAGCATGGAAGTGTCCGTGTCCATCGTGGGCATTGCCATAGCTGGCATCTGTCTGATACATATAATAATAGCCATCGGCTGCCTTCATCACAGATGGGTCGTGTACATTGGCAAGATTCCAGTTGGCACGCTGATCCCAACCCGCCATGCTCACATAGTCATCCACGTAGGCTGGACAGATGTATTCAGACAATTGGTCCTCCAAAGTCTTGGAAGGAGTCGTAAACTGCTTCTGCTCTGTATAGACCAAGTTGTCACCGATCAGTGCATACGCCTTCACATAATAGGTGGTGTTAGGCTGCAAGTCACGGAGGGTGGCAGAGAAGTCACCTGTCATCTCGCAGAGCGTCGCATTGTCTATCGTTGGCTCGGCGGAAGTACTGTAGCAGAAACCCTTCTTGATGAAGTTCTGCATGCTAGCCGCAGACAACTCAGCCGACAGGCTTGCCGAAGTAGAAGTCACCTCACCTATCGTGAGATTGCTGACAGAGGCAGTGTTGTCTATCTTGTCATCGTCGCTGCAGCCTACGATGAATAGGCTGCAAACGAACATCATTATGATACTGAGATATTTCATTGTCACTTAACTTTTTTAAGGTTTATTCCTGTGTATCTGAGTTATTGTCGCCAGAGGCATCTCCTGTGCCCTCATCACCAGCGGCATCATCCTTCGTGTTGTCACCGGCGATTTCCCAACCTGGGTTCTGTCCCAACATAGGAGCACGCTTCACCTCATTGGCTGGTATTGGGAAGTAGTTGTTCTTAGGCGCATTGAAGACGATGCGGTTGTTGGTCTCTGCCTTGCCGTATGTGAACACTGGCGCATTCACTACATCATCACCCGTCACCTTGACACCATAGAGGTTGTAAATCTGCTCGTAGCGTGGCTTGTTCACCTCGTTGGTAGCAGTAGCATTGTAGTACAACTTCCAACGGCGAACATCGAGGAAGCGATGATCCTCGAACGACAACTCGATGCGGCGCTCATTGCGGATGCGCTCACGCAACTCACTCTGTGTCATACCACTGTAGTCTGGCATACCAGCACGACTACGTATCTGGTTGATGTACTGATAAGCAGCATCAGGACCTTGTGCCTCATTGAGTGCCTCAGCGGCATTCAATAGAATCTCCGTATAACGGAAGATAGGCCATGCGTGCAAGAAGGTAGTTGGGTTCTTGCAAGAGATATTGTTAACAAACTTCTTCAGATAGTAACCTGTATAAGTACCACCCATGGAAGAACTGTAGTCGATACCAGCCGCACCCACATTGGAAGAGATATCAATGTTGCGCTGCTCGCCATCCGTAGCGACACCCCAAACAGAGTTCTGGTGGAACACAATCTGGTCGAGACGTGGGTCACGATCCTTGTAAGGATGTTGCTCATCATAGCCACTACCCTCCTCGTCGATATGCTTACCATTCTTCATCTCGAAGCAATCCACGAAGTTCTGGGTAGGATTGGTACGACCATTTCCACTGAAGTTACCAGTAAAACCTACAGGCAAGAGTACCTTCTCTATTTGGTTGGTACCCGTCAGACCACCCCATAGAGAACGAGACAAGATGAACTCTGGGTTCTGGGTAGGGTTGGTGGCATTGGAGAAGATATTGTAATAGTCGTGCTCGGCATCACCAGTATTCAAGAGATGATACTTGTTGACCTGCTGCTCATTCTTGTTGATGAAGTCGGTGGCAGCTGTAGCAGCATTCTGCCACAAGGTCTTGTCACCACTCTCATTGTAGAGGGCAGAAGCACGATAGAGCAAGGCACGGCTCTTGAGTGCATAAGCCGCAGCGCCATTCACACGTCCCCAGTTGGAGCCTTCGTCGGCATAGCGGAAAGGAAGCACGTCCTTCACCTTGTCACACTCGCTAGCCACCCACTCCAGAGCCTCAGCGGCAGGAGTACGTTTCATGTTCATCGCTCCAGCATCACCCATATCGAAGATGATAGGATTGCCATCGGCATCCTCTGCGACGATAGGGCAATCGCCAAACCAGCAGATGAGGTCGAAGTGGAAGATGGCACGCAACAAGCGAGCCTCTGCCATATTACGGTCGTACAAGCAGTTGTCATCGCCTTCCTTGGCATTGTTGCCGATGACGTCCTTGCGAGCCTGCTTCATAAACTGGTTGCACTTGCGGATACCATAGAGGTCGGTATTCCAGAAGCCCAACAATGGGTGGTCGGCTGCTGTATAGGTATCGGTAGCCACCTTAGGATAATAATGCAAGCCCCAGGAGGTGGTGGCATTGTCTGTCATACAGTCGCGGGAAGCACCGGTGAACTGGTCATCGGCGTAAGGGGCGAACCCGTCTGGCAGGTTGGTATATATATTGGCAAGGAAACCACGAGTCTGAGCCTCATCCGAGAACACCTTGTCGCTGGAGAGGGAGGCATCATACTCCTTGTCCAGGAAGTCACTACATGATGTAGTGATGCTTCCTGCTAACATCAGCATGGCTGCTGACAGAATGATATTGATCTTTTTCATTTTCGTCTCAGTTTTAGGAATCGTTAGAATTCTACGTTTACACCAAAGGAGAAGGAACGTGTCTTAGGATATGCCCAGATGTAGTTGGTTGGGTTCTCAGGGTCGAATCCCTTGCCCATGTGACTCCAGTTGCAAAGGTTGTAACCGCTGAAATAGACACGGCACTTGGTCATGTAGAGCTTGGAAATCAATGCCTTTGGCAATGAGTAACCTACCTCCACGTTGCGCAGAGAGAGGAAATCACCGCTCTGCAACCAGATGTTGCTGGAGTTGTATGGGTAGTTACGATCCACATTGCTGAAGCTGGTGGAGAGACGTGGGTACTTGGCGTTGATGTTGCGAGGGTCGTTAGGGTCGTCGGTGTAATATCCCCAAGTCTTGGTAATCTCATGGGTAGAGGTACCACCCCAACCAAAGCCATAGTCCATATTCTCACGACACTCGATGGTACGGTTGAGATAAGCGGTCAAGACCACACGAGCATCAAAGCCGAATGCCTCAAAACCGACATTTACGGTAGGCAAGAGCTCAGGTATCTTGGAGTTGCTGTAACCATTAGCCACCTGGTCGTATGTATCAATCTTGCGGTCGCCATTCACATCCTTGAAGACGGCGTTACCCAACTTATAGATGCCGGCTGCACTGTAAGGGTACTTCTCTGGGTGAGCGATGGCATCCTCATGACTCGTAGGAATCAAGTTAGGATCGCTTGCCCATTGATCCAAGATAAACATAAACTGCTGACCGATGCGCTTGCCTGTCTTTGCCTGGTAAGCATAATCAGGAGTCAACTCATCCATCTCCGTAATCTTGTTGCGGTTCCAAGTCAACTTACCTTCGATATAATAGTTGAAGTTCTTGCCGATATGGTTGCGATGACCGAGCGATACTTCCCATCCCCAAGTCTCAGCCTTACCATAGGAGTCTTGTGGAGCGGTCAAACCGAAGAGTGTAGGCACAGTGGCACGATCGACCAAGATCTGTGAACGCCACTCCTTGAAGTAATCCACGCTACCATAGAGTTTCTTATGGAAGAGGTCGAAGTCAACACCCATATTAAACATAGCAGACTTCTCCCAGATATTGTTCAAGTTACCTGCAGTTGCCTCGTAAGAACCCTCGATGTAGTTCTGACCCGTACCGAAGTTGTAGCCATAGCCTTGGGCATAAGTACTCTGATAAGGATAGCGAGCCACACCGGTATTAGCTTGTCCGGCAGTACCATAGCTAGCACGTACCTTCAAGAGGTCGAACACCTTCAAGTTCTTGATGAAACTCTCCTCGGAAGCAAGCCAACCAGCAGACAAGCCATAGAAGGTAGCCCAACGATTGCTTGGTGCATAGTTGTCGCATCCCATGCGAGAGATGTTGGCACTAGCGATGTATCGGTCGTTATAGACATACATACCCTGAGCATTCCAAGAGAGGTAACGGTTGGAAGAGTTCATGCCACGTACCACATTCTTGTAAGTACGCATGAAAGCCTGTGCATCAACGAGATGCTTGCCAAACTTATGGTTATAGGCAAGACCAAAACGGGTGTTGATATTATAGTAATAATCACGAGGAGAGGTCGTAGGGTCTGGCAAAGCCATGAACGTACGTACACGTTGGTACTTGTAGTCATCCACACTCTCCACATTGTCCTGGAAGTTGTAGTAGTAACCATCGATGTCGGCTCGCTGAACCTTCTGGAAGGTCTCGTAAGAGTCGAAGCTGACCACAGCCTGTGCCTTCAATCCTGGTACAAGGGAGTCGAGATGACCCGTGGCAGTCACGGTCGTATAGAGGTTACGACGACGGTTCTGCTCGATACCACGACCTGCTATCTGGGCAGCACCATTCTTGCTGTCGGAAGTCGTAGGGAAGAAGAACTCTCCGTTAGGACAATAGACAGGATAGATAGGAAGGTTCTCGCCTGCACCCCATGTGAAGAGGTTCCATACGTCGATACCTGGCTGCACGATGTTGTCGATACGACCACCGAGGTCGAGACCTACCGACAAGAACTTGTTGACGTTCAAATCGACATTCACACGAAGGTTGTAGCGGTTCAAGGTCTCCTGACTGTTGTAACTGCCGCTGTACTTGGTCCACTTGGTGTCAAACAAACCTTCCTGACGGAGGTAAGAGAAACTCACGTAGTAGCGAGCACGATTGTTACCACCGCTCAACTGGAGATTGGTGCGATACATCGGAGCAGCATCACGGAGCATGGTGTCATGCCAGTTGGTATTGAAGTACTTGTACTTGTCCATGCCTGTCAACTCCTCGCCATTGCATACCTTGCGATACTGTTCGATGTCATAGTCAGAGAACTCAGGGCTCAAGCCATCGAGATAGCGAGCCTGGTTGCGAGACAAGGCGTAGTTGTATGAGTTTTGGCTCTCAGGGATGCCTGCGATGGTCTGGAAGCCCACCTCCTGGGTGAAGCTCACCTTCATTCTGCCAGCCTCACCACGCTTGGTGGTCACGAGGATGACACCATTGGCACCACGCATACCGTAGATGGCAGTGGCAGCCGCATCCTTCAGCACGGTGATGCTCTCGATAGGGAAAGCATCGAGGAAGGAGAGGTCACGCTCCACGTTATCCACGATGACCAGTGGAGAGCGAGCACTGCTGTTCATGGTACGGATACCACGGATATACATATCGGTCTCACTCCATCCTGGCTCCGACTGCGACTCGTAGGTCTCCACACCCGTGAGCGTAGAGGTGAAGGCATTCTGGAGCACGGTGACTGGGTGCTTCTCCAACTCAGAGCCGGTCACCACTGAAGTAGCCTCGGTGACAAACTTGCTTGGCTTGGAAGTGAAAGCCACAGGTGCCAGGTGGTCATACTCATTGTCCTCCTGCAAGGTGACGTTCACCTCGTTTTCCTCCATGCCTACCTTGACATGCTCGTCCTTGTAACCGAGGTAAGAGATATAGAGGTCATCGCCTGGCTTCACCTTGATGGTAAAGTTGCCATCCGCATTGGTGAGGGTCTTACGCAATGCCTCATTGATGTTGACGATGGCACCCGTAACAGGCTTGCCATCGGCATCAACTATTTTACCATGTATGGTTCTACCATCATTGACTGCGAGAGCAGTTGAGGCAGACATGGTGAGCACAGCTCCCAACAAGATACGTGCTGCGCTTGGTTTGAAATATTTTGCTATGATATGTCTCATAATATAATCCAGTATTTATCATTCTTACTCTATAGAAGATACACTCTTCGGAAGATGCTTACTTCCATCCCTCGTTGTTCTCGAAGGTAGATGGGAGCTTCCACATCTCTGCCTCTGGAATAGGATACAGGTACATCTTGTCGTCGAAGACACGCTTCTGTGCCACCTTGCGAGTATAGACATCCTTGCCATTCTTCTTGGTCACGTTGACGCCATAGATGTCACGCCCCAAAGCCTGCTTGGCTACATTCCAACGGCGTACATCCCATGAGCGATGCTCCTCGAATGCCAACTCTATCGTGCGCTCCTTGTGGATGAAGTTGCGCATAGCCTCTTGTGAGTTGAGGTCGGTGCGGTCCTTGACATCTCCCGTGATACCGGCACGATGACGAATCTGGTCGAGCAAGTTGCAAACCTCTGTCTTGTTGGCTGCGAAATCTACCTCGTTCAGTGCCTCGGCATAGTTGAGCAAGATCTCTGCATAGCGGCAGATGATCCAGTTGCGATAGCTGGCACCTGCATGGTTGTTGTTGAGGATGACCTCTGGCATATACTTTCTTACGTAATAACCAGTTGGTGTGGCATTGGCATTGCCCACTGGATTGTCGCGTCCACCGGCTGTCACGTCGATGACATTGGTCTTGGTGGTGGTAGCCTGTCCCCAAGTCACACCATTGTACAAGATACTGGCTGCCAAACGAGGGTCACGGTTGGATACCGGTGTGGTATCATCATAACCACTGGCAGTGTTGACAGTAGGAGCAGCCACGCCATTGACTGTATTATTATAAAGAGGTGCGCCCGTAGCATCATAGCTATTAAAAGGTGCGCTACCATTTGCCATATCATACATATCCACGAGGTTCTGGCTAGGACAAAGACCGCCGTTGCCACCCTCGCCCACAGGAGTATCAGCAGACACTGCGCCCCATCCGAATGTACCATCGTTGCGATAGAAGATCACCTCGTTGTTCTTCTCGGTGAAGCCATTGAGCAAGATGGCATTGGTGTAACGCTGCACTGGTGACAGGTTCTCACCATAATACAGACCATAGTTCTGACCATAGTCGTCGATGAAGCTCTTCGCCATGTCGGCTGCGTCTTGCCAAGTGATGCCACTCTCGGCAGACCATCTAGGGCTTGCCATATAGAGGTAGATGCGGCTGAGCAACGCTCTGACGATAGGCTTGCTGATGCGACCCTGGTTGCCGTCGATGTCGCTGGTAGCCTTGTCCATCACCTGCGCCTCGCACTCCTTCAACTCAGGGATGATGAAATCCACCACCATCTCCTTCATCGTAGGACGAACGCTATAACCTGTGAGCAAGTCACCATTAGGGTCGAGCACTTCCTGAACCACTGGCACAGGACCATACTTCAAGAACAAATCCCAGAGGAAGTAAGCACGGAAGAAACGAGCCTCACCCTTGATCCAAGACTTGTGCTCCTCATACTGCTCCTGGGTATCATCGGTACTCTTAGGCACCTCGTCGATACGCTTCAGGGTGGTGTTGCACTTGCGGATGCCACGGTAGCGGCTCTCCCAAGAATTGGTCAACTCTGCCGCTGCGGCATCGGCGTAATAGTTGCCGATGTTGAAGCCCACACGAGCACCACTGGAGGAGATGCTGCTCTCAGCCAAGTCGGTAGCTGCATCCAGCCAACTGTTGCCTACCCTGTTGCATCCATTGAGCAAGAAGTTGTAGGTATCGAAATGGAACTGCTCCATCGTTGTCCAACTGCTGAATGTCTGGTCGCCCGTCAACTCATTGCTAGGTTCCTTGTCGAGGAATCCGCCGAAGGCATCCTCGCAGGAGGTAAGAGCCATGCTCGTAGCCAGTACCATTGCAGCTGATAATATATATTTCTTCATTGTAGTCATCTTTTAGAATTTGATATTTACACCAAAGTTCACAGTCTTCATGATAGGATACTTGTTGGAGCCAGAGCTTTCTGGGTCAACCAAGTCGTCCAAGTGATCCCAAGTTATCAAGTTGTTGGCATTCACAAACAAGCGACACTCGCTCATCGCCAAGTGCTTGATCCACTGCATTGGCAAGGAATAGCTCAACTCGATGTTCTTCAATCTCAGGAACGCACCGTTCTTCAGGAAGAAGGAGTTCTGCTGATGGTTGTTGTTGCCAAATGAGTCATAGTGCAAGAGTGGATAGGTGGCGTTTGCCAAGTTCCATTCCTCACTCATGTTAGGATTCCAACGACCCATGTGAAGGCTCTTCACCTTACCGCCGTTGACAAACTCATACATTGCCTCTGCATCATAGTAGCGTGACACATGGTCAACGCCCTGGAACATTACGTTAAATCCCCATCCCTTATAGGTAGCACCCAAGGTGAGAGAGTATGTGTTCTCTGGGATGTCGCTCAATCCGATGAAAGTCTCGTCACGGCTGTCGATGAAACCATCGCCGTTCATGTCACGATACTTCAAGTCGCCCACCTTCACGTCACCATAGGTTGACTTAGGGAAGTTAGGGTCTGCCAAGTCGGCTGATGTGACATAGCCATCACATACCAAACCGAAGAACTGGTTGATGGCGTGTCCCTCACGCTTGCGATAACCTGTCTTGCCTGCTGGCTCATCCATGTTGACAATCTTGTTCTTGGCATGGCTGAAACTGAAACCTACGTTGTAGCGGAAGTCCTTGCCAATGGTATTGGAGTGGTGAAGCTCCAACTCGAAACCTTGGTTGTGTGTCTCACCCAGGTTACCTGCTGCCATCGTGGTACCTACCCACTCAGGACGGCTCTGGTAAGAGGTCAAGATATTGTTGCGCTTCTCATAGAAGTAGTCGAAGCTACCGAAGAGCAAACCATTCAAGAAACTGAAATCGACACCGGCATTATACTTATGTGCCTTCTCCCAAGTCACGTTGTAGTTAGGGTACTGGCTCTCATAGATAGTGGTAACACCCTTGGTACCAAAGCGATAGGCATTGGCATACTGCACCCACTTCTCCTCATAGAGGAAGCGCTGGCGTACACCGTTCACCAAGTACTGGTCGTTACCGACCTCACCATAGCTGGCACGAATCTTCAAGTTGTCGAGCCACTTCTCTGTAGGCTTCATAAACTTCTCGTTGGAGAGTCGCCAACCGAGAGAGAAAGCTGGGAAGAAACCGAAACGCTTGCCCTTGCGGAAGTTCTCTGAACCATTGTAACCGAAGTTGACCTCTGCCAAGTAGCGATCGTCATAGCCGTAGGTAGCACGACCTACAAGACCCTGGTAACGGCGAGCCAACTCTGCCTGATAGCGGTAGTCGTTCTGGTTATAGAGCAACATACCTGTCACATCGTGCTTGCCAAACTTGCGAGCATAGTTCAACTGACCCTCGATATAGAGCTTGTAGGTGGTCGTCTGGTCATCACCTGCGTAAGCCAACTGAGTATCAGAGTTGTACTTGTAATAAGAATCTACGATATTGAAGTCGCTAGCACCGCGGTTCAACTCGTAGGTAGCGAAGTTGGCGGTAAACTTGCGATCGTAGTAAGCATTGTAGTCGAAGCTGACCATCGCACGAGCAGAGAGACCTGGGGTCAACCAGTCCATCTTGTAGTTGGCGATGAAGTTGGTCTCGTTGATGGTGTTGGTGGCACGGTAGAAACCTGCCTTAGCCAAGCGAGCCACAGGGTTGTCCTGATACTGTGATGAACCGGCATAGAGGTTACGTACGGTGCCATCATCGTTTCTCAACTGATAAGAAACTGGGAACAACCAACCTGGAGTATGGTTCAAGTTGTAGAAGGTCTGAGAGTAAGAGCCATCGAAAGCCTCGTTGCTGTTAGGCCCCTTACGCTCCTCGAAGCGAGTTCCGAAGTTGACCGACACGGTCAAGTCCTGGGTCAAGAGGAAGTCCAAGTTGGCACGGAAGCCGATACGGTTATAGCTCTGGTTGGACTTGTTGCCATACTGGTCCTCGCTGAAGTTCTTGAACAAACCTTGCTGGTCGTAGTACTCAGCAGATACGAAGTAGCGCATACGCTTGGTACCGCCCTGGATATTAACGTTGTAACGCTGAGCTGGCGCAGAGTTGCGGAGCACGGCATCATACCAATCTACATTAGGATAGAGGAGTGCATCGTCTCCTGAAAGCTCGCCTGCACAGCTCTTGCGGAACATCTCGATGTCGTGCGCATTGTACTGGGATGGCTGACCGTCATTTGCCAAAGCCTCCTCCAACAAGCGTACGCTGTCGTAAGAGTTGAGGTAAGTATCACCACGAGTAGGTGAAGACCACTGCCAGTTGGCTGTCAAGCTCACCACAGGCTTGGCATCCGTACCACGCTTGGTGGTAATCAATACGACACCATTGGCACCACGCACACCGTAAACGGCTGTGGCAGAGGCATCCTTCAATACGGAGATGCTCTCGATGTCGTCAGGAGCTATCTGAGAGAACTCACGCTCCACACCATCCACCATGATCAATGGTTGGTTGTCGCCAGCGAAAGAGGCACGACCACGGATGTAGAGTTTCATGTCGTCGGCACCAGGAGCACCAGAGGTCTGGGTGGTGACAAGACCAGCCACCTTACCAGAGAGGGCCTGAGATACGTTGGCAGATGGAGACTGGAGCAACTCCTTGTTGCTCACCTGTCCGATGGCACCTACCACACTCTCCTTCTTCTGATGACCGTAACCCACTACCACGACCTCGCCAAGGCTCTTGTTCTCGTCCTTGAGCACCACCTTGACGTGGCGTTGGTTTCCTACACGGATGTTTTGGGCAATCATGCCGATGTATGTAATCTTCAAGGTAGCCTTCTCGTTCTTCACTTGAATCTTGAAGTTACCATCGAAGTCGGTGACCACACCATTGGTCGTCAACGCCTCCATGACGGTGGCACCGATGATAGGCTCACCCGTCTCATCGGAGACATTACCCGTGACGGTTATCTTGTCCTGCGCTGATGCTCCCAATGTGAGGAGCACCAGTGTAAGGGTCAAGAATAACTTATGTAATATGTTATTGTTCATTGCTTATTCTGTTTATATGATTGATTTATGCTATGACTATTTATAGACAGGAGTATAGTAATAACAGTTATCAGCATCCATCTTGAGGTAAGAGCCATCCACTATCAAGAAGGCACGAGCCATGTCTGTGCCTATCGTCTGATGGTACATTTCCTTATAGACAGTACCATTCTTACAGGTAGCGATAGCGGTCATATAGATTTCCTCGCCTTCACGCTTCAACTGGATGTTGACCTTAGCACCTTCCATATTGGCACGGAACTCATCCCAGTCGCCATAACCTTCATTGGTGACATTCTCGGCAACGTAGGTAGAGGCTTTACCACCCCAACCATAAAGGTCGCTACGGATGACAAAGTGCTCTGCATAAGCTGGTTCATTACCACGTACATCATCGGTTGCCACACAGAGGTTCCAATTGTTCCAGTTGCCCACGCCAGAGGTATGGTTCTCGAAAGAGAGGTTCAAAGCCTTGCCTGCTGGTATCTGGAAGTAATCAGAGAAGCTTGTCCACCATCCTGCTGTACAATCAGATGTACCCACCTCCTTGGTTGTCACCTCTACTGGGGTTGAAACGAAGCAGTCTGCCGTGTTCATCTGGAGATAAGAGCCATCCACTATCAAGAATGCACGAACGACATCCTGTCCGATGGTCTGATGATACATTTCTTTATAGACATGGCCATTCTTGCAGGTTGCTGTAGCCGTCATATAGATTTCATCACCTGTACGCTGAAGAGTGATATCGACAACGGCTCCTTCCATATTGGCACGGAACTCATCCCAATCGCCATAGCCCTCGTTAGTTATGTTGGCTGCATCATAAGTGGAAGCATCACCACCCCAACCATAGAGGTCGCTACGGATGACAAAGTGCTCTGCATAAGAAGGTTTATTATCACGTACATCATCTGTTGCTACACAGAGGTTCCAGTTGTTCCAGTTGCCTACACCAGAGGTGTGGTTGGTAAACTTCAAGTGGAGAGTAGCACCTGCTGGGATTCTGTAATAGTCAGAGAAACTTGTCCACCATCCTGCCGAGCAGTCAGATGTACCGATCTCGGTAGTAGGAGTGCCATCGGCATTCACGTACTCCACGTAGTTGAAGTTCTCCTCACTGCCACCACCATTGCCACCAACGGTCTTGTTCCAGTCACGCTCGTTCATCTGATTGCGAATCAGTGTCACGTTGTCCACTGAGAGACTACCATATTCAGCAGTACCCAACTGGTCGCCCGTTGTACCTATATATAAATAAGGTAGAGCCTGGATGCTGTCGAGCAAGGTCTGATAAGAGAATGTGGTGGCAGCTGCACCTTCTGGCTGATAGCCCGACAGACTCTTCTTGCCATCCACGTAGAGCTGATAACCCTTCTGTCCCAACTGGAGTGCCACGAAGTGCCACTCGTTAGGAGTGAGGATGCCTGTCTTGTAAGTGTCAGGATCGTTCTCATCCAAGTCAAGGCTCTGCAACTGTCCTGACTTGGTATAGACCAACTGTCCGTTAGGGGTGAAATAGAAGCGTGCGCCCTGTGCATCATCAGAGCCAAAAGAGAAGATAGGACGCTTCAAGTCCATCTCCTCGCCCTCAGCGCAATCCACCTTCACTGCGAAAGTGATGGCTGCGCCGTTCTGCAACTTCACGTTGTTGAATGGATTGGCAATCTTTGCTGCGCCCGTACCATTCAGATGCAATACGTTACTACCAAGATAGTCATCGTTGACTACCTCGCACACCTCGTTGTGAATCACCATGTCGGAGAACTCAGGCTTGTCGTCTGAATACTCAAAATCGTAGGTGTTCACGACCTGACGCTCTGGATAGACCTGATTGCCTGCGGCAGGATCCTGGTCTCCCCAATCGGTACAAGCGGTGAAACCGAATGTGACCAACATGGCACCAACTAATGAGAATAAAGATTTTCTAATCTTCATAATTAATGCTTTTAGGTTGTTGTTTATACTTTAGGTTGTTTGATTCCTTATTCAATTCTTCCTTTGACTCTTGGTTTGATTCTTCTTCCGATTCAAATTAGAGAATGATTCGGTGGCAAAAGTACAATTAATAACAAAATAGGAGGTGGACAAATACAAATAATAGGTGGACAAAATGCGTCAAGCCTAGTATTTATGCTGCTTGGCGCACTTTATCCACCTACTGTGCTCCCCCACACACAAGAGAGCGGTCGGCTTGACCTACATCAAGTCGTCTCCCGATAAGAGGAAGGGGAAACCCCATATTGCTTGGTGAAGCAACGGGTGAAATACTTAGGGTCGTTGAAGCCCACCCTATAGGCTATCTCCGTGATGTTGCGGTTGGCGACATTCTCCACGATCATCCTCTTGGCAATGTCAAGACGGTAGTTGCGGATAAACTGCGAGGTAGGATTGCCCGTCTCCACATTCAGTTTCTTGCTGAGAATGCTTCGGTTCATGTGCATCGCCATAGCCAGCTCCTGTACACCAAACTCTGAGTTGGCATAGTTGGCCTCCATCACTTCCATGACAGCCTCCATGAATGGCTTGGTCGTTTTCTCCACCTCTATCTTGTCTGCCTCGATGGTCTTGTCCTGACTTTCCTGGTAGCGTTTCTGCGTCTCCAGGATAGACTGGATGCGAGTTTGCAACTTGCCTGGCTCATCACTCTCCCTCAATGCCAACTCTATCGGTCGATACAAGGCTTCCACCTCTCGCTCGCGCATTTTCTCCAATCTCTTCAGGTAGAAGTATCTCGCCAATGCCACCATACAGAGGATGACGATGCAGAGGAACCACCAACTCTTCCAGAAATAAGGAGTGACAGTGACGGCGATGGAAATCGTCTGCTCCTTGCTGGAGGCGATGGAAGGCACGTACTTCACCTCAAACTCATAGTCGCCTGCCGGCAAAGTGGTGTATCTGACGCTATGCTGACCGGGGCGAAGGTTCACCCACTCATCCTCATAGCCTCTCATGCGATAGAGATATACTCCCTGCGTCTCACTGCCATAGTTGAGCGCAGAGAAATGGATGGTAAACGACTTGTCGCCCTCATGCAGGGAGATTTTCTTGGCGATGGAAATATCCTCGTCGAGATAGTCGCTGCCAGCGAAGACCGGTTGATTATCCACCGACAGCTCTGTGAAGCACAGGCGCTCCGTCTCCTTCACCTTGCGATTGACACCGAGCAACCTCATCATGCCTCGCTCCGTGCCCAGGAAGATCTCGCCCGATGCACTGCGGACGGTTCCATTGAAATAGAACTGCGAACAGAGCAAACCATCCTCCTGGAAGAAACTACTGAACACTCCACTCTTCGGATTGAAGGTAGAGAGACCATTCTTGGTGGCTATCCACAGCATCCCATTGTTGTCCTCCACAATGCCCATCACCGCATTGTTGGCAAGTCCATCGGCAGTGGTATAGTTCTTGATATGCTGCTTGCCGTCCTTGTCACGCCTGCGGCAATACATACCATAACCATTGCTGCCCATCCATATCTTGCCATCCTTGGTCTGGCAGAAAGACAATATCTTGTCGAAGACACCACTCTTCGGATTATCGAGTTTATAGGAATGATAGGTGACGGCAAAGTTGCGCTGGGTTCCTCGTCGGGATCGCAAATCGACCTCCACCATGCCCTGGATGCAACCCATCAGCAGTTTGCCATCCCTCGTCACCAGACTGCCGATGCAGCCACGGATGTCGAGGCAATGAGGGAAAGGTTCTTCCAGCTGCCGCTTTTTGATGTCATAGAAGAACAAGCCATCGTTGGTGCCTATCCACATTCCGTCATTGATGGCATCGTAGGCAAAAGCTCCCACGAAGGAGAGCAATTCCTGATACCTATCGCCCACCAGCAGGCGTTGCATCTTGCCCGGTTCGCCGAGCGGCATCACAGCCACTCCGCCCCCCCATGTGCCTATCCACAAGTTGCCATGCCCATCGGCGGCAAGGGTAGATACACTGTTGTGCGGCAATCCAGAGTTGGCGGTTGTATAATGAACGAAATTCTTGGAATGAGGAGATAAGGCGTTCAGTCCTCCCTCCACGACACCGACCCAGAGGGTGCCATCGGGAGCAGGAAACATGGCATTGACCGCATTGCGGGCGATACTGCCAGGATTGCGTGGGTCGTTCTGGTAGAACTCCAACTGCAAGAGGCGTGGCGCCAACTTGGTGATGCCTCCCGTCTCCGTGCCCACCCATATCTGTCCGTCCTTGGAATAGAGGCTATTCACGAAGTTGCTGCTCAGTGGTCCGATGGTGCTGGTGCTGTTCCAGTGCTCGATGTCGCCCGTCTTGTCGTCGAGGATATCCACGCCACAGAGCGAACCTATCAGGAGTTTGTCGTCTGGCGACACCGCCAAACTAGTAACCACCTCGTGCTGCAAGGAGTGGTCGGTAGGCGAACAGTGGTACTGCTGCTTGGCGCTATTGTATAAGCCACGGTTGGTAGCGAGCCATATCTTGCCATGGTAGGAGATGACGGCAAAGGCATAGCGATTCTCCAGCGGAGCGAACTCCGAGGTGATGTCCCTAGCCACCAGGCGATTGCCCTTGGCATCAAACTCGCTCACCTTGCCATTGTTGCACATCACCACCGTGCCTCGGTGATAGACATCACAAAGTCCGAGGTCGGGAGCATTGGAAGGATAAGAAGTGCTGAGCACGCTATTCACCTCGCCCTTCTCATTGAATCCGATACGGGTGAGGCGATTGAAGGTCACCATCCATAGATTGCCCTTGCTGTCGCAATACATTCTCAAGCACCGCTCCTTGAAAGTCTGCCCCAAGAGATTGCGCACTTGCTCATTCTCGCAAGGAGGCTCCACGGGCTGCAAGGTGGTGAGGTCGAGCACCTGCGGTCCTTCCTCAAACGCTATCCAGAGTCGCTTGAAGTGGTCTTCATACACGCTTCGGCAGCTGTTGCTTCTCAATCCGATGCGCTGGGTGCCCAACCCGAAGTTGACAAAGTTATAACCATCGTAGCGCACCAATCCTCCGCCGTGCGTACTGATCCACATGAATCCGAAGGAGTCTTGGAAGATGTCGTCGGCGAAGTTGTTGGGCATGCCCGAAGCCATGTTGAGATAGCTTACGTTATACATACCGGGCATTCCACCTTGAGCCATACAGCCCAAGGCTATCATCCATAAGACAACGAAGGTGAATAACTTTCTAATCATGATTGATGATGAGATTACATACTATAAAGACTCCAATTCATGTCCATTTCAAAACTTTGCTGCAAAAATACAAAGAATAAATGAAACGAAAGAAAAAATTGGCAAATAAATAGATACACAATGGGAGATAAGCGCAAAGAAAAGAATGAAAAGCGCTTAAAAAGAAAAAAAGACCACCCATTACAGGGTGGCCTTATGCCAGGTATTCGAGACCTCATCATACTCGATGTAGCCTCTGTGTTTCCATACTCGCAAGGTGGACTTGCCATCTCCCCTCCTACCTTGCATCGCCCGTATGCTCACAAACTGATCGTAGGTGAACTCGTTAGGCAAGAGGGCTAGGAGATTCTGCGGTGCAGCACTCACCTGCTCCTCCTCGGCTAGAATTTCCTCCTCCAGCTGCTTGCCGAAGAAGCGCATCTTGCACCATAGGTCCATCTGCTCGCTCCATCTCACGTAGTCGGCGATATCCTTCGACCACTTGCAGCCCCCTGCCACATAGAGCACCATCGCCTTGAGGTAGGCTATCACGTTGGCACGATAAGAGAGGATGCGGTAAGCCTCACTCTCATAGAGCGTGGCACGACGGTCGTTCTCGGCAGTCAACTCCTTGGCTAGCTTCAACGCCTGCGGACACTCGACAAGACCGTTTGTCGCACCCAGACGAAGGAGATAAGGACGAAGTTCTTCGGTGAACTTGTCATCATAAATGCCAAAGACAGGAAGCGTGGGTTCGAGGGGCTTGATGATGGTGGAGAGATAGAGACGGGAGAGCGTTCCATCGTTCACTGCCTTCTGGAAGAATCGATGGGCATTGGGGATGGTGGTCGAGGCATTGAAGTTCCATCGCAATGGGGCTATGCCCGTGATGGCGTCCACGCCCACACGTTCCTGTCCGTGATCAGCATTGTCGAAAGCCTTGCGGATGAGGATGCTCACCTCATCGATGGTTCCCCTGGAGGTCACCTTCTTCAGTTGCTCCACCTCATCCACACGTGTATAGACGAATCGCTGTCCGTTCTCATGAGCATCCACCACACGCTGGTTGAATACGGCATCGGTAAGGTTGTCGATGAGTATCTGTATGCAGATGTCGGCAGGTCGAGGGTCCTTCGCCTTGGTCTTGTTGGGTGGATTCTTGCGCTTCCACTCCGCCTCACGCAGTCGGTTGGGCTTGTCGGTCTCCTTGATGTCGGCGAGGATGATGTCGATCGGTTTCTTGATGGCTCCCTTGCCCACGCTCATGGGGGCGATGAGCACGTTCATGAAGGTAGGCTCGTGCTCCACGTTGTCCCAGTAGCGGAACTTCACGCCATGCAGGTGAACACCTAGCGCAGGGAACACGCCCTCGCAGACGGCTGGCTTATACATGTCGGGCACCTTGGAGGAGAGCAACTGCAAGAGTTTCGGCAACTTGCGTGGCATCTGGGGCGGCATGTCAGCAGTTCCCCCCGTGGCAGCCATCTTGGCATCCTGCCGAATAGCGGCGAGCACCTGGCACAAGCGGTAGGGCATTCCCTTGCGAGGTTCACCGAGTGCGCTCTGGATGGTACGTCGCCATTCCGCCTCAGGAAAGTCCTCATAGCGAGGTATCACCGCCTCCAACTTGGCTTGGTCGTAGTCGCAGATGGAGCGCAGGGTGACTGCCAGTTCGAAGGTTTTCACATTGCGGTCGCCCACCGTAGGATGCTTGCCTCCATTATACATCTCGAAATACTTCTCGATGATGTCGGAGTAAGGGATGCCATTGTAGGATGGTTCTTCGCCAGAGTTCTCTACCGCATCCGATGCTTCTTTCCTAGGTTCTGCCTGTTCTTTCTTCTCAGCCTGTGCAACAGAAGGAATACTTTCCAAATGATTCTCAGTACTTTCATTTTTCTCTTGTGATTGATTTTGCTCGAAAAGAGCCTCATCCAGGAAGAGCAAGTCCTCCTCGCTGGCGGTAGTGGTAAAGAATACCCTGGTGATGTCCTTGGCTCCATTGTCAAACTTCACGCCCAGCAGTTCGCTTGCCCATCTGAGGTTGAGCTCTTGGTTTTCGAGCACCTTGCTCTCGGCGATGCCCTCCAGGGTATGTCGGCGAAAGACGAGGTGGTAGCCCTTGCGTGCGGAGCGTTCGAGGAGAAGCAATCCCAGCTCATCCTTCTTCGCCAGTACTCGCTGTGGAGCGGTCGCCATCTTCTCGTCGTAGTCGGGAGCGGAAGGGTCGAAATCGACATCCATCCCCACCGTCATCGAGGGAGCCTTGCAGCCCTTGAGCTTCATATCGCCAGAAGGTATGCAACTGTAGTTCATCTGCATCAATCGGTTTTTCAGAGTGGTATCACCTTTGCGAATCGCCTCCACCAAAGCCTTCTGTCGATTGCTATTACGGAGATTTCGGTACTCCGTCGCCGTGAGAACAGGGCGCATTCTCTTCGCCCCATTCTCATAGTATATCACATGACAAGACATGATTTATCATTTATGATTTAGAAATCACCCTTGTGCCATGCAGTATGCCTCGTTGAGGAGAGCCTCATCCTCGATGATGGCACTCTCCATCTGCGCCATGCTTCTCACGATAGCCACCATCGACTTCTGGTCGGCGAAGCGGAGAGGTGTATCGGGCTTGATGCCAGATGTCTTGCTCACGAAGCGGATGTAAGCCTGGGTATTGTTGCCGTCGCTGCTCGGTGCCCAACGGGCTACGATCTTGCCGATGGTATTGGCGTGGTGCAGACCGATGTAGTTGCGGATGAGCACGAAGGCGGCACGATAGCCGTACTTGCGAGCGGTGAACTGTACGAAAGCACGGTCGCTCTGACTGGGTGCCATGCCCTGCCACTTGTTGGTGCTGTGGCGGATGTTAAGCGGATTGTTGTTACGGATGCCTCGGGTCTGTACCTGTGCGTTCTTGCGAGTTGCACTCTTGGTGCTCCCTGCTGCTTTGCTTGAAATTGCTGCCATAATCATTTCGTTTTAAATGGTTGGTAAATGTGTTACTGTAACCTTGATGATTACGGCTGCAAAGGTAGGGAGAATGAATGGGGGTGCATTCGGTGGAGACTGAGCGCCCACCCATTCACCCTGTCTCTTTCTTTCAGGAAATGCCAAGGAATAAAGGAAAAGAGAAGGAAAAAGACAATTCCCTTGGTGGGCAAAGACGAACATAGATGTTAAACACACTAGATGATTTGAACAATGAATTATAATTCTAGCTCTTCCTCACGAAGTCCTCCACGTCGGCGAGAGTCTCTATCGAATATTTCTTGCCATTCACCCATTCCTTGATCTTGTTGGCATACGACTGCTGGGTAGTCTCCGATGCGATGCCGCAGTCGTCGTGCAGAAATCGCCATGCAGCCCTGCCCGAGAAGTCCTTGGCTATCCATCCATTCCTGCGCCACACCACGAGGAAGCTTGCCACGATGCTGTTGAGCGTATCGCCCTGCTGGGTGGTGAGAGAACGGCTACCCATCTTGTGGAGGCTCAGGTAGCGAAGGAGGCGGTCTCGCTCACGGCGGCGCACAGGCTCGTTCTCCCGATAGGGATTGCGCCTCTTGCCCTGCTCCTTCCATGAGGAATCGCCCTCGACGAAGAGATAGTGCTGGCGAGAAGCCTTGGAATCGTTGCCATGGACTTCGCCATGGTCGGCAACTGCACCATCGGAAGCAGCTCCATCAGGATGCTCATCTCCCACCTTGTCCGTCAGTTTCCCATTCACCACCTGAATGCCGATGCCGCCCTGCTCCACGTTGTTCACCTCATACTCCACCTTCTTCTCCATCACGAAGTCGCCCTGCACGGTGATGCCGCCCTGGGCGAGTTGTTTCATCAGTTGTTCTATTTCCATTGTATTCCTGGTTTTTCAATTATTTTTATTTAGTAGTTGCACTTCCGCTGTCTTTGATATTTTTGACTATCACTCCAATAGCCCCTTTCTTCACTCCGTCCACCTCATTCTCCACATACTTCTGCAGTACGAAATCACCCTCTACATGTGGCTGCAACAAGGAAGCAGTCTTCATACCCAGTTTCTCCTTGAGCTCATTGACTTCCTCATCGAAAGCATTTCCGTACTGCTCGTTGGTCGTCATCAGAGGTACAAGGATGTGCTGTATGGCATCGGCGGTGAGAGGCTTGCAGTTTGTCACGAAACAAGCCACGAACTCTCTTGCCCCCGAAAGCAAAGGGGGAAGGGCTGAAGCCCCACCATCGACCAGAGGAGGCTCGACACCAGTTTTCCTCGGCCTCTTCAAGAAGACGAGTTTGCCTTGGTCCCGCAGCTGATGCTCCTTGACGATGAATTCGCCCAAGAGCCCCCGAAGCCCCTCGTATTCCAGACAGAAAGTGAGCAAGAGTTTTGAAAGAGGGCGAGCACGAGGGTCTGTATGTCGAAGGGCATGCAACTTGACCAAGGAGAGAATCAGCAAGAGCCGACCATCGAATGCCACATCCTCATCCGCCACATCAGCTTTGCCGTCCGCAACAAGTTCCTCGTTGAGCTCACGAAATATGTCCTCCACCTCATACTCCATCAAGTCGTGCTCGGAGGGCAAATGGTCAAGAAGACCATCGGTAAACTTATAGGCGAGGACAAACAACTTTACGAGGTCAAGCGCACGCAAAAGAATTCTCAGAGCCGAGTGTGTCACGAGGAACACTTGGTCCTGATAGAGTTGGTAGCGTATTTGCCGAAGATTATCTTGGGTTAATTGCAGTGCCATGACATCCTCCTTTCTATGCTGCACGATAAGGCGCAACGAGTTATTATACTTTTAAGAGTAGTTGCCATGACACCCCTCGCCTTAGGATGGTCGGGGGAGCTTTTGGAAGCTAAAACTTAATACTAATGCAAAATTACGAATAAAAAATGAAGATTCCAATAAACGTGCACTTTGCAACGTTAAAGAATAATAATTTAAATTGAATTTTAACTTCGGTTAAGACATAATGACAATTTTAATGCCTTTCCCATTCACCTATGTTCATGTCGCAAGCGTTACACCGTTACAGCGTTACAGTGATTTTTGCGACCCTCCTATATGCGAAAAATTACTTTTATATTTATATATATATATAAATATAAAGAGTATTTTAGGGGGGGTGGATAGGGAGATTTTTTACTGTAACGCTGTAACACTGTAACGCATGAAAGAAAAAGCCTAGTACGGCGAAAATAATTGCTTTTTTTCTTGCGTATATCAGATAAATGACGTATCTTTGCAAGCGAAATCAGAGAGATGGTGGAGGCTAGGTAAAGCCACTATAGACGGCTCCGATTAGTCGTAATAGACGACAAGCCTCGGTCGTAATAGACGACTAGGACAAGCCACTATAGACGACCACGGTGAAGCTCTATAGAGATGCCCACAAATACATTAACTACCATGGTTAATTATTCTCTCGTTTCGCGTTCTGTCAACGCAAACCTCCTCGAAATCAATCTGGTAAAGGCACGCATCAAGGCGGTGAAGGAAGGCAAGGAAAGCGTCATCACTTATTATATCTTGTCAAGGCATCCTTCACCATCTTACCCCATGGCTTGATGAGGTCGGGAGTCCAGTTGCCCTTCGCCTCTGCCCTTGGCAGAATCATGGAGCAGGTCTCGTCCTT
>OIZF01000554.1_pt1 | contig 25687 bp, 34 predicted proteins | sample 1588471 | NCBI WGS metagenome assembly OIZF01 (sample SAMN03283279) | human gut metagenome | biome: human-associated habitat; material: feces | host: Homo sapiens | place: Peru | collected 2012
TCAGGTTTTATCGTTCTACGCTTGTCCTTGACACTTTTTTTTTGTTTAAAATTATGGTATACTTGTCATAGTAAGGAGTTGTACAATATGGCAAAGAAGAAAAAAAGAAAAAGTACAAAAAAAGAATCTAGTAATTATAGTGTCGAATTAATAGGTATTCTTTTAATTATCATAGTAGTGATTGGAATCATTCCTAATACTGGAGTAGTAGGTAATTTTATCAGTAATTTTTCTGCATTCTTAGTAGGAACTTGGTATAATGTTTTACTTGTTGCTGTCATGATTGTTGGATTTTATATGATTGTAAAAAGAGAGACTCCTGATTTTATTACTTCTAAATTAATAGGACTCTATATCATTTCAATTAGTATTTTAATTTTGTCTCATTTAAATTATATTGACTCAGGAAAATTAAAAGGAATGGATATTATTACAGAAACTGTAAATAATTTTATGGTATCTGCAAGTAGTAGAACAAATTTAGGAGGAGGATTTATAGGCTCTGTTTTTTCAGCTTTATTTCTATATTTATTTGATTTAAAAGGTACAAACATTGTCACATGGGCTTTATTTGCTAGTGGAATTATTATGTTTACAGGAGTTTCTATCTATGACATGATGAAAAAAGCAACAAACAAAATAAAACCTCACGAAAAACATCTTAAAACAAGTGATAAAGAGGAAATTGTGAGAAAAGAAGAAAAGTATGAAAAGGAAACAAATCCGTCAAAAGATAACAAGGTGGTATATGGTTCTATTGAGGAGTTAATTCGTAAAGATACACCAACTCCTGTTAAAGAGGAATCAGAAGAAGTTGAAGAGATTCCAGCCGATTATACAGGTTATCGCTTGCCAGATATTAAGCTTTTAAAAGAACCACCTAAAAAGAAAAATATGGAAAGCACAGAGACAATAAATCACAATGTAGAAACACTTCATCAAGTATTTAGAGATTTTGGAATTGAAGGAAAAGTAGTAGCAATTAATCCAGGTCCTACCGTTACACAGTACGAAATGGAAATAAAATCAGGTACTAGATTAAATAAAGTATCAGCAATTCATAGTGAAATAGCCCTTGCTTTGGCAGCAAAGGATGTCCGTATTCAAACTCCAATTCCAGGTAAATCAACAATTGGTATCGAAATTCCTAACAAAGTTACAACTTCTGTTACCGTAAGAGAAATACTAGAAAGTTTTCCTAAAGGAGCAAAAGACTCCAAATTAATGGTTGTATTAGGCCGTGATATTATGGGAAAACCAGTATGGATGGAAATTAACAAAACTCCCCATTTATTAGTAGCCGGAACTACTGGTAGTGGTAAATCAGTTTGTATTAATAGTATTATTGTTTCTATTTTAATGCGTACGAAACCTAATGAGGTTAAATTGGTTTTAGTAGATCCTAAAAAAGTAGAATTTGCGATGTATGAGGATATTCCTCATTTATTAGTTCCAGTTGTTACAAATCCTAAGAGAGCCAATGAAATTTTGAAAAAAGTAGTTGTAGAAATGGAAGAAAGATATGAGCGATTTAAGGATACGGGTACTAAAAACATTGCTGGATATAATGCTTATGTAGAAAAGAGAAATGAAGAATCTTCAAATAAATTAGCAAAAATGCCATTCATGGTGGTTATTATTGATGAACTTGCAGATTTAATGTTAGTCGCTGCAAAAGAAGTAGAAGATTCTATTATGCGTATTACACAAATGGCACGTGCTGCGGGAATCCATTTGATTGTAGCAACACAAAGACCATCTACCGATGTTATCACAGGTGTTGTAAAAGCAAATATTCCTTCTCGTATTTCCTTTGCTGTATCGTCGAATATTGATTCTAGAACAATTCTAGATATGGTAGGTGCAGAAAAGTTAATAGGAAAAGGAGACATGCTTTACAAACCTCAAGGAGAAAATGTCCCTATTCGTATTCAAGGAACATTTATAGATGATGATGAAATAAAAAAAGTAGTAGATTATGTAAAATCAGAACAACCAGTAGTATATGATAAAAAAATGAGTATGACGGAAGAAGAGGTTGGAGCTACTACAATGGTTGATACCCCAAACTCTAATGATGCTTTAGAAGAACCTTTATATAATGAAATTGTTGAGTTTGTTGTAGAACAGGGAAAAGCTAGTTCTTCATTAATCCAAAGAAGATTTAGACTTGGTTATAATAGAGCAGCTCGTGTTATGGATTTATTGGAAGAAAGAGGCATTGTTGGACCACCAACAGGTTCTAGTAAGCCAAGAGAGGTTTTAGTAGGAGTAAAAAATAAAGAAGAGGAATAATTCCTTTTTTTCTGAGCAAAAAAATTTTGACCTTTACTAAAATCTTTGTTATAATTTAGAAAGAATAGATAGGAGTTGAAGTCATGAATAAAGAAGAATTTGATGATGAGCAAGTCTTTGTTTTTCCTGATGAACTAGAGGATGATTTAGATAATAATGTTCAAACTGCAGATGAACCGATAAATGAAGTTCCTACAGAGGAATCAGTTGAACCAACAAATGAGGTACCAACAGTAGAACCAGTTGAATCAACAAATGAGGTACCAACAGAGGAACCAGTTGAACCAACATATGAAGTACCAACAGCAGAACCAGTTGAACCAACATATGAAGTACCAACAGTTGAACCAGTTGAATCAACTTATGAAGTACCAACAGTTGAACCAGTTGAACCAACAAGTGAAAATGCAATCATTAATGAAAATCCAAATGCTCAGATTAATTTAATGTCAAATGGTGATTCGGAATCAGAAGAGATAAAAAATGACGTTAATATAGGAAAAATTAATTTAAGGGAAAATAAATCATTAATGTTTGCTTTGGTAATTGGAGCTATTATTTTAGTAGCAATATTTATATTGCCTATGATTATATTTTAAAAGGAATTTCAAATGAAATTCCTATTTTTCTTGAATTGAAAGCTTAATAATCTCATCAAAGTTATCATCTCTTAATGATATGTTTTTATGAATTTGATGACAAGATAAGCATTCGTAGATTATTTTATAACTATCTTTAAATTTTTCTATTCCAATTGGTTTCATTAATCCTTGACATGTATTTAAACGGTCTCCTGGATTAATATCTAAGTGTTTAGAATATAAACAGTATGGACAATGGTCCCTTGCGGTATAGTCAGATTTTTGAACTAATCTTCCACAATTTTCACATTCAAAACTTTCATTTATCATATTAAAAACTTTCATAAATCACTCCTAATTTACAAACTGCATTAATTATAACATAAAAAGGAAAATTTATGTTATAATATTTGTACTTGGAGAGGATAATTATGGATTACAAAGTAACAATTGATAATTTTGATGGACCATTAGATCTATTATTACATTTAATAAAAAAATCAGATATAGATATTTCTGAAATAAAAATTGAGGATATTACAAAACAATATTTAGATTATATTCAAACCATGAAAGAATTAAATTTAGATGTCGCTAGTGAATACTTAGTAATGGCAAGTGAATTAATGGAAATGAAATCTGCGATGTTACTACCAAAACCAGAAATAGAAGATGATGAGTATGAAGATAATCCAAGAGAACAATTAATAAAAAAATTAATTGATTATAAACGTTATAAAGAAATAACAAATGACTTTAAATTATTAGAAGAAGAAAGAAAACTGTTTTATACAAAACCATCTAGTAATTTAGAAATATACAAAAAAGAAGAACAAGAATTTAATATTGGAAACATAAGTCTTGATGATTTAGTATCTGCTTTTAATAAATTTTTGCAAAGAAAAGAACTAGATAAACCATTAAATACAAAAATAACAAAAAAAGAGTATTCCGTTCAGAAAAGAAGTATAGAAATTAAAAATATTTTAAAAGAAAAAAAGAAAATAGAATTTGAAGAACTTTTTGAGGAAATGAATAAAGGATATATAGTTGTTACATTTTTATCCATTTTAGATTTAGCAAAAAATGATGAATTGGAGATCAAACAAGAAGATAATTTTGATAAAATATACTTAAGTGTAAAAGAAGGTGGTTAGATGGAATTATTACCAGTAGTAGAGGGAATTTTATTTTTAGTTGGAGATGAAGGAATAACTTTAGAAAGATTAACTGAAGTTTTAGAACTTCCAGAAGAAAAAGTAAAAGAGTTATTAAGAGTTTTGTATCAAGGTTATAATTCGAATCAAAGAGGAATTCAATTAGAAGTACTTGGAAATAAATTTAAACTAACCACTAAAAAAATACATAAATCTTATTATGAAAAACTTACTGAAACAGAAATAAATGATTCATTAAGCCCAGCAGCTTTAGAGACTTTAGCAATTATTGCTTATAATCAACCTATCACTAGGATGGGAGTCGATGAAATTAGAGGAATTAATAGTGGTCATTTAATGAGAAAATTGTTACTTAGAAACTTAATTAAGGATATGGGAAGAGCGGATAGCCCTGGTAGACCAATTTTGTACGGAGTTACTGATGAATTTTTAGATTATTTTGGATTACAAAGTATTGATGAGTTACCTGAAATAGAAAAAATTGAGTCTGTTGATGAAGACACAAATTTATTTGACTCAAAATATAAAGAAGAATTGTAATGTTGAAATTGAAAGAAATACTTGCCTAAAAGGTTAACATGTTTAAAAAAATTATAATAGACTTTGATTAGTATTTACAAAAGTTGTCAAAATATTGACAGCTTTTGTATTATAGAACTGAAAGAAATCAAAAATTAGAAATACTAAAATACTGAGTTTATTACATACTAAAAGGACTTATTTATTATCAGTAAGTCCTTGAATATATGCTTTAACTAATTGTCGTTTTTCTAGAGGTAATTCCATTATATTCTTAATTAATAAGTTTAGGTCTTGAGTTCCATCTATTATTTTTAAGTCATCAACTTTCATAGGATTGCCAGTTCGGTCAAGTAAATAATCAATATTTACATTTAAAAAATCTGCAATACTAATTAAAGTTGGAAGTGATGGAATCTTTTGACCGTTTATATAAGAAATGATTATAGAATCACTTACTTTAGAATGAATTGCTACCTTAGTAATTGTATAACCTTTACCGTCTATTACTTTACCTAGATTTTTCATAGAAATTGAATTTCTAATTTGATCATAGTTTTCTCTGTCATTTATTCTCATGAGTACACCACCTAGTACAATTTTAACAACTACAAGAGTGTTTAATTTGAATTGAAAGTGAGGAGTTGTTGACACCAATAGAAGATTTAGCTAGTTCTTTTAATTTTTGGGCTTTATCTAAGGAAAAATGCCCTTTAGATGTTTTAGATAAAAGATTAGTAAAGGCATCAACACGTGTAGAAACAATATCTTTTGGACTAGGATAAGTAGAAAATAAAGCATAGTGATTTTCTTTGACTATATCAAAACAAATATAGTACATAAAATCAAATCCAATCTAAAATAATATTTTTGACACATGTGTTCCACGTAGTCTTATTTCTTGTAACCTTGTTGGAGATAAAAAGTCAAATCTTTATCCAACTTATAACCAATTAAAAATAAAACTGTGGCATTAGTCTCTAATAGAATAGCCTAAGCTATAAGGTGAGTCAAAAAAGTCCACAGTGTCGAAACATATTATATCAAAAATATTAAAAAATAAAAGAAAGAATATAATATGTTAGTTTCCTAAAATAAGAACTAACTATATTATGCAAGATGTTGATCATGAAAAAAGAAGCATATTTATTAATATTGATTGCAAAGTTGATTATTCTAATGATGATAAAGTAGTTGTGACTTGTAAATATGAATATAGGTATGATATAGTTCCTGCCTCATGTTGTTTTTCAGGTTATAATTGTATATCAGTAGGTGATGAATGGGAAGAAAAAACATTTACAGAAGAGTTTACTGATTTAAAATAAGAAAAAAGGTTATTTTTACACGTAAGTAATAATTTTTTCAAATATATAGGCATCACAAAGAAATTATGATAATATTTTGAATATTTGAATTCCATTTAGTTTTGTAGAAGTTTACATTCTACTTAAGAATGAAATTTATTTTATATGTGAGTTTTTTTTAGAAAATTTAGTCTATTTTTTCATTTTATTGAGTTATTTTTAAAATAATGTGATATAATTAATTTGTACTTGCTCGCATGGTGAAATTGGTAGACACGATAGACTCAAAATCTATTTTTCGATGAGAAAGTCTCGGTTCAAGTCCGAGTGCGAGCACCAAAATAAAAAAAACAATGACACAAATGTGTCATTTTTGCTTGATAAATAAGGATTGTGGGAAAAAATCCCACAAATATAATTATGATAAAAATTAGTGGGATTTTTGTGGGAATGGTATCAACTGATTTCAATTTTTACACAATTATTGAAATTTAACGAAACAATGCTAAACACTATGAAAATACAAGAATTTTAAGAAGTTTCAAGTGATTTCAACTAGTTTCAAAAATTATAATAAAAAATTATTATAAGCAGTAAGATTTCTAAGAATGGAATATAAGTTGATGAAAATTCTTTGATTCCATATTACAATGAAAGAAATAAAAAAAGAGTTAGAGTTAGTAAAGTAAATCAAGATATAATGCTTGATCCTAGATTCCAAGAGATATTGGCTACCAAACTGATGGAATAACATTAGTATATGTCCGTAGAAAAATCTTCAAAAATAAAAAGTTGTAAATATTTAATTAAGAATGTAAAGAATATATTAAAAATAGAAATCCTATGACATTGATTATTACTCAATTATTATTTTTAATACAAAGGATAAAAAAGAATAAAATATAATATGGATGATAGATTAAAAAAATTAAATGATATAAAAGTTGAAAATTTTATATGGGTTATCTATATTGGAATTATATTATTAAGTTGGTATGCTAATGATAAAGAAAGAAAATATTTATTATATAATGATCAAAGAAGCAAAAAAGAATATCAAAATTTATTAATTTTTATATTTACTATTTTAGTATTTGTTTATTATTACTTTGCGAAAGATAGTTATGATAGTTTACAGAATATTAATGAAGATGATTCAGATAAGAAAAAGGGATTACTATTTGCCTCTTTTATAGGATCTGTTTTAATTTTAATTAGTGGAATTATATTTTTAGGCATTGCTATATTAGATGAAGAAATAGATGTCGAAATTGCTTTTAATTAATAAAAAAATGTGATATAATCTTTTTGTATTACCCCATGGCCAAGCGGTAAGGCACTGGACTCTGACTCCAGGATCATTAGTTCGAATCTAATTGGGGTAGCCAAGATTATTGTTTCCATTATAAGGAATTTATATATATAAAATGATAAAAGTTATGAAATGTATAAAATTATACATAAAATTTAAAAAAAGTATTGCTAAAATAAAAAAAATAGTATATACTTTAATAGTCGTTAAGACTTCATTTGGGCCTATAGCTCAGCTGGTTAGAGCGCACGCCTGATAAGCGTGAGGTCGATGGTTCAAGTCCATTTAGGCCCACCATTTTGAATTTAACCGTTGTTTAACGGTTTTTTTTATAAAAAAATAAGCAATATATTGCTTATTTTTGATTAATACAAATAATAGTTTTATTTTTTAAATAGAGAATGAAACTATTAATACTTTTGTCCTTTAAATGAATACAACGTACTTCATACTTCATCATAACACCTCATAAAAATTTTAACATGAAAAGTAGTTTTGAACTTGGATATTTGTTTGACAGGACTATTTAGTTGATCAAAAAATTATTTTTGACTTATTTTGATTTCTTCCAATAATATTTGTTGAATTTCATTTTGAATTTTTAAAGCTGTTTCAGCACATAATGGAGAAGTTTCATCAATGAATAGAGTAGCTCCGTAATTTAATACAAATTGTTTTAGTTCTTTTTCTTCCTTATTTTCTAGATGGATCGTTTGATTAGATAGATCACTACCAATTAATTGTTCAATTGAAATATGAAAATAACCAGATAAAGTAATAATATCTTCTAAAGTTACTGATCTAGAACCATTTTCCCAGTGACCAATCAAAGAACGCTCTTTATTTACAATTTTTGCTATATCATTTTGACTTAACTTATATTTTTTTCTAAGAAACTTAATATTATCTTTAAAAAATGTTTTCATAGAATCGCCTCAATTATTATTATAACATTAAAAAAATAAATTTATAGAAAAAATGTGACAAATTGTATCTAATAATTGTAAACTTAAGAATTATTTACTACTATAAAATAGAATATATGTGACAAATTGTATCTATATATTCAGAAAGGTAGTATATATGAAAGAATTATTAAAGAGTCCTTTTATGTGGATTGTTGCGATAGTTATATTAGGAGTGGTGTTAATTAGTTGTAATCAACAAAAAACAAACAGATATCCTGCTTGTTATGATGAAACTTTATCTAAAATATCAGGGGAGTAGTTTTTAGATAGTAAATTAGTTTCTAATCCATTCTTAAATATAATTTTTTTGTTTGTTTTATCCACTCTACAAATTTTATTAATATTGACAATGCATGCTTTGTGAGAATAAAAAAAATGCTTTGGTAAAATATTGAAAAAATATTTTAAACTTTGAGAAGTGTCTATTTCATATTGAGACGTTACAATGTGAGTTTTTCGGTTTTCATAATAAAGATAAATAATATCTGTATCTTCAAACTTATAAGTAATATCTTTCTTTTTTATCGAGATGATATGATTCTTATCTAAATCACAAATAACGCTATAAATAGTTTCTTCTAGTATTTTTTTATAATCATCATCTTTATTGATATATTTTAAAAACATATATTTACTTTCTAACAATTTTTTAGAATATTTCAAATAGTGAGAAGTAATAAAAATGATAAAACTTTTTAAATCTTTTCTTCTGATTTTAGAAGCAACCTCTGTTCCTTTACAAGAATCTGCTTCAATATCTAATATATAGATTTTAAAAGGAAGATCTTGTTTCATAATTTCAAAAAAATCTTCATCATAATCAAAAAACACATGTGTTTGATAGGATATTTTTAATGATATACAAAGTTTGTCGATGATATTTTGATATTGTTTATTCAACTCTTTATTATCCTCACATATAATAAAATTAACCATATTATAACCTCTTTATTCTATTTATTAAAATAACACAAATCTAAAATAAATACAATAAATTGACAAACCACTAAATCGTGCTATAATACTTTTGCGTGTTTAAAGGAGAATGAATATGGAATGTGTATTAGATATGAATTTTATTCAATCTGAAGCTGTACAAGAAAATTCTAATTCAAATGAAAATTATAAAAATAAAAGAGTAATGGAAGTTTTAGACTACTTACAAGAAGAAGCTTATTTAAGTGATATTTGTTTATCAGATGATCCTTTTGAAATTTTATTTTCTTCTTTATATGATTATATTGAAAGAAGAGGACTTTCAAAAAAATATACTAATATTATGCATGATTTTATTTGTAGTTCACTTTCTAAGTATAGCAATTTAGAAAGTGTTGGTCTAGAAAACTTTATGGATAATTTAAATGCTTTAGTTAATCAAAATATGATAAAACCACCTTTTTCTGAGATGGAAATTGTTCTCTTAAAAAATAAAGTAAAACAAAAATCAAAAGCTTTAATTGACAGAAAATAGTTTCTAGTTTATAATATTTACAATAACTTTGATGGAGAAGAGTAATGGTATCCCTCATTAAAAGCGAGTTAGGTATGGTGGAAGCTAACAAATGATATATCATGAAAAACACTCTTTAGTTGCTTATAGGAAACTAAGTAGTATAAGCCGGCAAGTAATCCGTTATCATATTACTAGATTTTAAACGAATCGATGAGTGATCATGAAAATGATAATTAGGGTGGTACCGCGGATACAACAGTAATTCGTCCCTTGTGGATGTTTACTGTTTTTTTATATGAAAAAAGGAGGATATTATGGGAAAATTTACAAAAGAAATGGTAACTGACTATGCAGACAAATTATTAATAGGTTTAACCGAAGAAGAGACAAAAATGGTTTTAGATGAATTTGATATTATTGATAAAAATATTGATTTAATTAATCAAATTCCAAATATTGAAACAGTAGAGCCAATGACACATTGCTTGGATGATTTTATTTATGAGCTTAGAGAAGATGAAGTAGAAGAATCCATTGATATTGATGATTTATTAGAAAATTGTGACGATGCTTCTAATGGAGAAGTAAGAGTACCAAAGGTGGTGGAATAATGTACATGGATAAAAGTATTGAACAAATACATGAAGCTTTAAAAAATAAAGAAGTAACTGTTCAAGAATTAATTGAAGAATCTTTAAAAAAATCACATGAAGTAGAAGAAAAATATAATGCTTTTGTAACCATTTTAGATGATGCAAAAGAAACAGAAGTAACGGATCACTTATTATCTGGTATTCCTTATGGAATTAAAGATAACTATAGTACGAAGGGAATATTAAGTACAGGATCTAGTAATACGTTAAAAGATTATGTTCCTTTCTTTACAGCAACAGCTATTTCTAATCTTGAAAAAGAAGGCGCTATTGCGATTAATAAAACAGCAATGGATGAATTTGGTATGGGAGGAACTGGAACTACTTGTCATACTGGTGTTGTTAAAAATCCTTGGGATCAAACTCGTATGTGTGCTGGATCTAGTGCCGGATCTGCTTGTGCTGTAGCCGCTGGTGTTTATCCTTTTGCAACAGGATCAGATACAGGAGATTCTATTCGTAAACCAGCTGCTTATTGTGGAGTTGTAGGATATAAACCAACATATGGAATGATTTCAAGATATGGACTTTTTCCATTTGCTAGTAGTCTAGATCATTGCGGAGTATTATCTCGTAATGTAATGGATGCCGCAATTGTTGTAGATGCTATGAAAGGAATCGATAAAAATGATATGACATCTTGGGATTCTAAAGATATTCATTTAAAAGAATCATTAACAGGAGATGTGAAAGGTAAAAAGTTATGCTATATCAAAGAAATTTGCGATATTGAAAACTATCCAAATGCGAGTGAAGAATTAAAAAATCATATTGAAAATTTTTATCAAAAACTAGAACAAATTAAAAAATTAGGAATTGAGGTAGAAGAAGTAAGTGTAGATAAAACTTTATTAAATGCTGTAGCCTCTACTTATGTTGTTATTTCTTGTGCGGAAGCAACTTCTAATATGTCTAATTTAACAGGAATTATCTTTGGACCTAGAGGAGAAGGAAAAAATTATATTGAAATGATGAAAGATTATCGTACAAAAGGATTTTCTCCATTAATCAAAAGAAGATTTGTAATCGGTTCTTATGTACTGCAAGCACAAAATAAGGATCGTTATTTCCATAATGCTCAAAGAGTTAGAAGATTACTTGTAGATGAGTGGAAAGAGTTATTTAAAAAATATGATGGCGTTATCTTACCAGTAGGAAGTGGACCAGCAAAACACTTAGATGGTTCTCTAGATATGTTGAATGAAAATACATCTGTTCTAGAAGAACATTTACAAATTGGTAATTTTGGAGGATTTCCTTCAATTACAATTCCAGATGGTTTTGTAAATGGATTACCAGTTGGTCTTAACATTACGGGAAATTGTTATGATGACGCTAATGTTTTAAATATTGCTTATGCAATTGAATCTTCTATGGATTATAAAAACCAAATAGCAAAGGAGGCTCACTAATGGATCAATATAAAGTTTTAATTGGACTTGAAATGCACTGTGAAATCAGTAAAACGAAAACAAAAGTATTTTCAAGTGCTAAAAATAGTTATACAAGTATCCCTAATAGCAATATTAGACCTGTTGATATGGCTTTTCCAGGAACTTTGCCAGTTGTCAATAAAGAAGCTGTTCGATTAGCTTTAATGGCAAGTATTATGTTAAATTGTAAACAACCAGAATATTTGTATTTTGAAAGAAAAAATTATTATTATCCAGATCTTCCAAAAGGTTTTCAAATTACTCAAGAAACGAAACCCGCACCAATTGGAATTTATGGTTCTTTAAAATATGAAGTAAATGGTGAATATAAAGTGGCTCGTATTAATAACATCCATTTAGAGGAAGATGCTGCTAGTACAGATCACTATGAACATTATTCTAAAATTGATTACAATAGAGCCGGAGTTCCATTGCTAGAACTTGTAACAGAACCAGATTTCCATTCTGCTGATGAAGCAGTAGCCTTTCTAGAAACAATGCGTTCTATTTATCGCTATGCTGACATTAGTGAAGCAGATAGCAAAAAAGGACAAATTCGTTGTGATGTGAATGTTTCTATTATGGATGCTTCATTAGATGAAAGAGATCCTAAGAATTGGGGAACAAAAGTAGAAATTAAAAATGTTAACTCTTTTAGTGGTGTAAGAGATGCTATCAATTATGAAATTAAAAGACAAACTGAGTTAAAAGAAACTCATGAATATGATAAGATGGAACAACAAACTAGGAGATGGGATGAAGAATCAGGTACTACTATTTATATGCGTAGTAAAGTAGATGCAATTGATTATAAATATTTTGTAGAACCTAATATTCCTAAATTTAAGATTGATCCAAATTGGATTCTTCAAATTAAAGAAACTATTCCTACTTTAGCAGTAGAAAGAAAAGAAACTTATATGAATGAATATGGATTGTCTCATTATGATGCTACTATTTTAGTAAAAGAAAAATCTGTATCAGACTATTTTGAAGAATGTATTCAAAATGGAGTAAGTCCTAAGAGTGCAGCCAATTGGATTACAAGTGTTATTTTAGGTCATATCAATAAATATGAAATTGAAATTTCTAGTATCTTTGTTACTCCAAAAATGCTTGCTGATTTAATTCAATTAGTAGAAAATAAAACAATTTCTTCAAAACAAGCCAAAGAAGTTTTATATGAGGCCTTAACAGAAGATAAAGTACCAACAGCTATTGTAGAAGAAAAAGGTTTAAAACAAATTGGTGGAGAAGATGAAATCCTTAAAGTTGTTTTAGAAGTATTGGAGGAAAAACCAGAAGCAATTGAACAATATAAAAATGGAAGAACAAATATTGTTGATTTCTTAGTAGGCCAAGTTATGAAAAAAACGAGAGGACAGGCTAATCCTGCTACTACTCGTGAATTTATGATTCGTGAAATAGAAAAGAGATAGTTTATGAAAGAACGAGAAATTAAGATTGGAAATCAGTATCACCACTTTAAAGGACATAATTATATTGTAAAAGAAATTTGCTATGATAGTGAGCATTATGACGAAGAAAATCCTAATAATTCTCGTATGGTTGTATATGAAGATATGGATCGTAAGATTTGTTGGGTTCGTCCTTATGAAATGTTTAATTCTCTAGTTGATAAAGAAAAATATCCAAATGTAGAACAAGAGTATCGTTTTGAACTCATAGAAAGAGGTGAATGATAGTGAGTAATCAATATCGTGATTATTACTGTGGTGATATTACAGAAAATGAAGTGGGGAAACCTGTTAAAATTTCTGGATGGGTAGAAAATATAAGAGATCATGGAGGAGTTATCTTTGTCGATGTTAGAGACGCTAAAGGGGTTATTCAAGTAGTTAGTAATGATGATTCTATTTTCTCTGACTTAACAAAAGAATCGACTGTTACGATTACAGGAACTGTTCGAAAAAGAGATGAAGATGATTATAATGACCATATTAAAACAGGAACTATTGAAATATTAGTAGATACTTTAGAGTTGATTAGTAAATCACTACCACTTCCTTTTGATATTAAATCTTCTCACATTGTAAATGAAGAAACAAGATTAAAATATCGTTATTTAGATTTGAGAAATCAAAAAAATCATGATACTTTGGTATTTCGGAGCGAAGTTTTAAAATTTTTAAGAAATAAAATGGATAGTCTTGGATTTACTGAGGTACAAACGCCTATTATTTCTTGTTCTTCTCCAGAAGGAGCTAGAGATTTTATTATTCCTAGTAGAAAGTTTCATGGTAAATTTTATGCACTACCTCAGGCCCCTCAAATTTATAAACAGTTATTAATGGTATCTGGTTTTGATAAATACTATCAAATTGCTCCATGTTTTAGAGATGAAGATTGTAGAGCAGATCGTACATTAGAATTCTATCAATTAGATTTTGAAATGAGCTTTGCTACAGAAGAAGATGTTTATAATATTGGTGAACAAATATTTTACGATACCTTTACACATTTTAGTAAACGTAAAGTATCTTCTAGACCATTTAGAAGAATTGATTATAAAGAGGCTATGTTAAAATATGGAACGGATAAACCAGATTTGAGAAATCCTTTGGAGATTATAGATTTAACAGATATTTTTAAAGATACAGAATTTAAACCTTTTAAAAAGGCTTGTATTCGTGGAATTGCTGTAGATCAAATTGGTACAAATTCTAATTCTTGGTTTAATGAATTAGTGGATTATGCGAATAGTATTGGAATGCCTGGAATTGGATATATCACTCTTTTAGAGGATGGATCATTAAAGGGTCCAATTGACAAATTCTTAACAGATTTAGATAGAAAGAATTTAATTGAGAGAGCCAACTTAAAAACGAATTCAGTGTTATTCTTTATTGCTGATAGAAAAGAAAGTATTGCTAGTAAATATGCTGGAATGATTCGAACAGAATTAGGTCGTAAATTAAATTTAATTGATCCAAATGTATTTGAATTTTGTATTATCAATAATTTTCCAATGTATGAGTATGATGAAGAAGAAGGTATTTACAATTTTGGACATAATCCATTTAGTATGCCACAGGGTGGAATAGAGGATTTAACAAAAGAAAATATGGATCATGTTTTAGCTTATCAATATGATTTTGTTTGTAACGGTTATGAAATGGCAAGTGGCGCTGTCCGTAATCATGATATTCATATTATGGAAAAAGCCTTTGAATTAGTAGGGTATTCAAAAGAAGTAGTAGAAGAGAGATTTAAATCTCTTTATACGGCTTTTCAATATGGGGCTCCACCACATGCTGGAATGGCTCCTGGGATTGACCGAATTTTAATGCTTCTTTTAGATGAACCTAATTTAAGAGAAGTTCAAGCTTTTCCAATGAGTGTTAGTGGTATTGATAATATGATGGGTTGTCCGAGTGAATTATCAGAACAACAATTAAGAGAAGTTCATATTAAAGTAAGATAAAAAATTGGTTATTTTGCCAATTTTTTTTGTTTCCTATTGACTCTCTAGTTTAGTGGAATGTTAAGTTGTTATCGAAAGGAGAGATAATTTTAAATATAAAAAAAGATAATTCTGTTATTATCTTTGATCAATTCTAGTAAAATTTGTTTTATGCGATTTATCATATGTTAATAATAGGGCAGATGTTATATTTAACTTAGGATTATATAGATTTAAATTATTAGAAATTTTATCTAACATGTCAATTGTTGGTTTTCTTCTACAATTTTCGATTTGATTTAAATATACTAAATTACTTCCGATTACTTCAGCAAATTTTTCTTGAGATAATCCGAGCATTTTTCTATAATACTTTAAATTCATAGATAGAATTTGTTTACTATTCATAGTATCAACCTCATTCATTATTTTATATATCTGTAAAATAAATGTCTTTTATACAATTGTTAAATAAAATTGTTGAAAAAATCATTTTAATGAGGTAAGATTAATATGACATACGAATATCATTTTTATATTTTAAAATTATTTTGAAGAGATAACATGAAAAACAAAGTGAATCAATTTAAAAATAGTTTAAAAGAAGAAAGTATTGACGAATTATTAGAAGATAGAAAGATATATTGTCAATATTTGAATAAAGATCAAAAAAAATACAAAAAATATATAGGAATGATAGAACAAGAAATAAAAGATAGGTTAAAAAAGTATGGGATGCTATAATTGTAAATATTTAGTAGCATCTAATAAAAAGGAAGGATCTATTAATGGGTGTCTTTATTACTGCACGAAACAAAAAAAATATGTAAGTGGAGCAAGTGATGGATGTAATTCTTATTATAAAGATTATTCACGAAAAGGTTATGAAAATGACGAAATCTATCATAATGGAGTACATTTTTCTGATAGTAATGTTTCTATTGGTACTTCCTTATTTTTCGCAATTGTTTTATTTATCATTGCTATTATAGTTAATATTTTTGGATAATACTTGACTCTCTATTTAACTAGAGTGTTATGATTTTCCTGAAAGGGGAAATATTATGAGTAGACAAGAAAAAATAGATCTTTTATATCAATATAGAAAGATTTTAATTGATATGAAAAGTCAGGAAAAAACAAAGCAACAACCAGAAAAACAAAAAGTTTTAGTGATAAAAAGAAAATTTTATAATAAAGATATGAAAGTTTCTTAATGAAAGGATGGATAAGTATGATGAGTGATCAGGATAGACAAGTTTTATATAATTTATTGCAAAGTGAAAATGCTACACCAGCACAAATAACGGCAGCTAGGGGTAGATTGATTGTTTCTTTAAATCGTGATTTAAGAGATACAAATGATGTTCAGACTATAAATAGGTTAAGAAATGAAATTAGAAATGAAATGGCACTTCACCAAAATCAATTGAATTCTCGTTTACAAGAAACAAAAACGAATCATAATTTTGGTACTCAGATGATCAATGAAATTCATTTGAAGAATAGAAAGATTGCTAACAATATTAGACAATTTAATATGTCAGAAAGACCTAGTGAGTATATAGTGAATGGAACAAGAATCGTTGGTAATACGATGTCAACAGCTTTTTCTATTGTGAAAACACCAATTGTAGCTACATTAAGACTTGCTAGTTTAGCAGCTCCTGTTTTAACTTCTATTGCTGTTCAACCACTACAAATACCAGCCTATTTATTTTCTAAATTAGTGAATCCTAATTCCAAATATAATGGACAAATTATTACGAATATGGGGAAAGAGTTAGGATATTTGATTTCTGATGGACTTGAATTAAGTTCTGAAATTGTGAGAAGAATATAAAGGAGAATGTTTATGGAAATTAATGAAGGATATTCCTTTACAACAGTAGATGAGAATAATAGACAAGTAATATGTGATACCTTAGGTGTTGTTAATATTGAAGGCGAAAATCCTATTATCATTTATACAGATTATACATTAGATGAAAATCAAAAATTTAATTTATATGTTTCAAAAATAGTAAAAGAAGAAGATCATATTAAATTAGAAGAAATTGATCATTATGATATTATTCCTGAGATTAAAGCCAAAATGGACCAAATTTGGAATAATATTCAGCCAAATATATAATTAGTGAATCAAAGGAGGTTTGTATGTTACTTCGTATTGGTGAATTTTCTAAATTATCAGGAGTACCTATTCGAACACTTAGATATTACGACGAAATTGATTTATTTAAACCGGCAGAGATCGATTTATTTACCGATTATCGATATTATAAGGAAGAACAAATAGAGGTTTTAAATCTTATTAACAATTTAAAAGATGTTGGATTTTCATTAGAAGAGATAAAAAGTAATTGGAATCATTTTAATAATGAAGTAATGTTAAATAAGAAAAAAGAATTGGAACAAAAATTAGAAAATATTAATGAAAGTATTAAAAAAATTGACTATTTACGCAGTAACATAGTTGATGGTAAAATTATTCAAAAATTAAGAGAAAAAGATGATAGAAAGGTGAAAACCTTATATTAGGAGGGAAAATAATGAAAGATACAAATTTAATAATAGGTAAAAAAAATACTGGAAAAACAACATTGTTATTTCAAGAAGTAGAATATGCAATTGAAAATAATGATAATTTATTAATATATGATGATAGAGATGAATATTATAAAACATTTTCTAAAAAATTAAAGGAGAATAATTATAATGTTTTAACTTTAAATTTGAAAGACTCTACGAAATCTAATGGATTTAATCCATTATTAGTTCCATATTTACTTTATAAGGAAAATAAATTAGATGAATCTGTTAGTATGATTAATAATTTAGCTTTAGAAATTTTTCATTCTGATAGTAACGATAGTGATCCATTTTGGGAAAATATGGCTTCTAATTATTTTACGGGGTTAGTATTAATTTTAATGAAAGAGGCTAGTATAGATAAAATTAATATGGGTAGTATTCAAGTTATGATGAACCAAGGAGAATTTTCTTATGGTGAGACGACTTATCTAAAAAAATATTTAGAAAATGTTGATGTAACAAGTTCTATTTATTCTTTATTATCACCAATTGTTTTCGCACCAATGGATACCAAAGGAAGTATTATATCTGTATGTAAACAAAAATTAAATAATTACTTAATTAGAGAACAACTTTTAAATTTAATAAATACAGATCAAATTAATTTAAAAGAAATTACACAAAAAACTGCTATTTTTATAATTGGAAATGAATCTGTTAATGATATAGCAAATATTATGATTGATCAACTAGTAAGTATGAATAATTCATTTACATATATTTTAGATAATTTTGATACGGTAAGAAAAAATTTATCTTTTGTTAATTTATTAAAAAATGCTAGTTATAATAAAAACAAAGTTTACTTAGTTTTTCATACAGAAGAGGAATTAAAAGAAATCTATGGAAAATATATAGTTAGTCAATTTGATAATGTAATAAATATGGAAGTACCAGATAACTTTAAAGCAATTAGGGCACCTTATAAAGAAAAAGTAATTGGTAATGATTGTGAATATCCTTTACTAAATATGACAAAACACAATTATTTTAATTTTAAAGAATTTATGGAAACTAAATAGTTTTTAAAAATTCAAAACATGAGTTTTTAGGCATCTCTTCACAAAAACCTAATAGATAAATATCTTGGCTACTTAAGGGAGGAAAATAAAATGGAAAATGATATTATTGTAAAAACAAAATTAGAAGAGGTTGGCAAATACGACGTAAAAACACAATGTGTTTATGCTTATAATGATTTAAAAAAATTAAGGGATGCAGGAATTGCTTCAAAAAATTCTGGGGTTATGGATAGTTATTCTAATGTAGTACTTAATACAGCAGGATTATATAATGATGTAGAATCATTTTATAAAGGTGTTGATGGTTATTATAGAATACTTTTTGGCAATGATGTAGAAAATGGTAAAAATGAAATTGCTCAATCTTTATCAGGTATTGATTCTGAAGATGTATCAAAAGCCTTAAATACTTGGAATAATGATGTACGTTTAGGTTCTACAAATTCTCGTCTTAATCAAACTGAATTCTCAGAAAAATATGGAAAGAATTTAGATTTTAGTTTATTTTCACAAGAAGAAATTGAAAGATACAGCGAATCATATAATCGTGGAAGACAAATCTAAAAGTTTTTAAAAATGATTATTTAAGAATTTCTTAATGCATATCTTAATATATATTTAGAAAATTGGTTATTGCCAATTTTTTTGATTTTGTGATAAAATAAATTAAAGATAAGGAGAATTAAAATGGTTTTAAATGTTTTTTTGTTAGTAATAGGATTTATTATATTAATTAAAGGAGCCGATATATTTGTAGATGGTGCTAGTTCTGTAGCTGGAAATTTCAAAGTATCAAAAATGTTGATAGGATTAACCATTGTTGCTTTTGGAACTAGTGCACCTGAATTTGCTGTTAGTGTTAAATCATTACTATCTGGTAATGGAGATATTGTTTTAGGAAACGTAATAGGAAGTAATATCTTAAATATCCTGTTAATTTTGGGAGTAAGTTCTTTATTCCATTCTCTAAATGTAAAAAATAATACAGTAAAAAAAGAATTACCAATTACGTTATTAATTACAACTTTATTTGTCGTATTATTGTCTGATCATTTATTTGATAATAAAATTCCAAATGCTTTTACAAGAAGTGATGGTTTTGTATTGTTGTTATTTTTCTCAGTATTTATTTATTATTTAATAGCTATGGCGAGAAATAAAATTGAAGAACAATCAAAAGAAAAGTATATGTCTATTGGAAAGGCTTTTGCTTATACAATAGGTGGTATTGTAATGATTGTTTTAGGAAGTAATTTTGTTGTTGATTCAGCTTCTTTTATTGCCTCATCATTAGGTGTAAGTGAAAAATTAATTAGTTTAACAATTATTGCTCTTGGAACATCATTACCAGAACTTGTAACGTCCATTACAGCAACAAGAAAGGGCGAATATGATATAGCAATTGGAAATGTAGTAGGAAGTAATATATTTAATATTGGTATTGTAATTGGATTACCAGTTGCTATATTTGGTGGTATTTCTCATATTAATTTTAATGTTATTGATTTAATAGTGATGTTAGTAAGTGCTCTTTTATTGTTTATATTTTCTTATAACGACCATAAGATTTCAAAACGAGAAGGAATTATTTTCTTATTGCTATTTGTAATTTATTACAGTTATATTATTTATATTGGTTAGCATTTATTATGCTAATTTTTTTATAAAAAAAAGACTAAAATTTTAATCTTTTATGGTACTCTTCTAAAGTTATATTATTTTCATGAATGATTTTTGCCACATCTTTTCCTACATATCGATAATGCCATGGTTCATATTTAAATCCTGTAATATTTTTTTTATTTTTAGGATATCTTAAAATAAAACCATATTTATAAGCATTTTCTTTCATCCAAATAAATTCTTCTGTTGTTTCAAAGTCACTATATTTTCCAATACTTCCTTCTATATCTATAACAAGACCTGTTTGATGTTCTGAGTGCCCTGGTTTAGCAGATGCTTCTAAAGCTTTTTTTTCTCCTAAAGTTCTTACATAATAATTGTATAATTCTTCTTGATAAAAATAGCTTCTGTAACTAGATACAGCTATGATTTTATATCCTTGTTTTCTAGCCTCTAAACACATTTCTTCAAAATTTAAAGCTGCTTCTTGCCTTAAAAATTTATCTTCATTCGCACAGATTAAGCTTAATTTAACTAAATCATTCGGAATATAATTTTTATCTAACTGATGGTTTTTATTTACTAATACATCAATAGAATCTGGATTTTTAACTTTTTTGATATTTTTATAAAAATGATTGCCAAATAGGTTAATATTTCTTGTAAAAAAGAAAATAATTAGTGAGATTAAAAGAAAATAGAAGAAAAATTTAAATAGTTTTAATCCCATAGATATCACCACTATAGTATATGAAAAAATGTGAAATAGTTTCTATTTCACATAATATTCATAGTATTCTTCAAATGTTAAATCTTCATCATGAATTTGTTTTGCAACATCTTTTCCTACATAACGATAGTGCCATGCTTCATAAATATAACCTGTAATATTTTCTTTCCCTTTAGGGTATCTTAAAATGAAACCATATTTATAAGCATTTTCTTTCATCCAAGTAAATTCCTTTGTACTTTCAAAAGTTCCTAATGTTGTAGTGGAAGTAGTAACATCAAAAGCAAGACCTGTTTGATGCTCTGAATATCCTGGTCTAGCAGAATAAGTATCTGCTTTACTGTATCCATCTTGAGCTGCATATCTTTCATATAAACCATTTTGAGTAGTATAACTTCTATATGGAGAACGAATATAAAGATTCATTCCTTCTTCTTTTGCAGCATTAAACATTTCTATATAAGCTTCATAAACTGTTTTTTCTAGTTGTAAAGGTTTTCCATATTTTGAATCAATTGTTACTAAATTATCTGGTACATAATCACTTTTAAGTTTGTGATATTTATTAACAAGAATTAAATATCCTTTTGATAAATCAGTTTCTTCTACATTGGTATAGTAATCATAATCACGATTACTATTGACCATTGTAATAATATAATTCAATTCAGATTCTTCATCACTAAATTCAATAGTTGAATTTTGCTTATAGTTTAGATAACGATCTAGATTTTCCATAACAAAATACTTTTGCTTTATGAAAGCTACAGCCTCATCTGTATATTGAATGTCTTTTTTATAAAAGTTATGATTTATAATATAAATAATATCTTGAATATCAAAATTATATAAATTTAAAAATTCTATATAAGAATTTATATTTTCTTCTTTAAAATCTTTTTCTTGAATTAAACTAATTATTTTTTCATTATAATCATAATTTAAAATAATTTCAGGATTTTTTAATGTTTCTATAATTTTAATATCATTTTCAGAATAACCTAGATTACTTAATTTAGAGCTAGTGGTTATTGTTTCCGGCTTTTTTTTATTACTTTGTATAGCAAAATGGATTCCTATAACAGATCCAGTTATTACTAAAACAATTATTATTGATAAAAATATTTTTTTCATACCATCACCAAGTTTATTATAGTCTAATTAAAAAGGAAAGTAAATTACTTTCCTTCTATTAGTAAGCATAATATTCATCATAAGTAATATTTTCTTTATGATTTATTTTGATGAAAAAATTTTTTGAAGAGTTTATCTTAATATTGTAAAAAGAACAAATGTTTACTAAAATGTTTTAGGAACATTTAATGTGAGTGTCATCCTCCATTCTTTTAGAAAGGAGGCAGATATTAATGAATTTTAAAACTTTTATTTTAAAAGTACCTAGATTCATATGTATCATTCTATTACTATTTACCTTGTTGGTACTAGCAATAAAAAAATAGACACTCTTCAGCATTGATAGAGTGTCAAAACTATTTCAGTAGAGGTGACATTCACTTGCAACAATTAAATGTTCCTCTTTTTTTATTTTATGCAAATTTTCTTGCTAAATACATATTAACACAAACAGAAACTCTTATCAAGTTCTTGTTTTATGTTTTCTATAAATAATTTATTTTTCTTCTATATAGTAAGCATAATATTCATCATAAGTAATATTTTCTTTATGGATTTTTTCTGCAATTTCTTTTCCAACATAACGGTAATGCCAAGATTCATAATCGTAACCAGTAATATCTGTTTTGTCTTTTGGATATCTTAGAATAAATCCATATTTATAAGCATTTTTTTGTAGCCATTTAAATTCATCTGTTTCTTCAAAATCATTCATATTAGAATTGTAGGTAACAATATCTAAAGTAAATCCTGTTTGATGTTCTGAATATCCGGCTCTAGCAGCTACACTATCTGCCCATTCTTCACTATTTGCTGCTGCATAATTATTCCAAAGTCTTTCTTGAAATTCATAATCACGATAAGAAGAGGTGATAATTAAACTTAAATTTTCTTTTTTTGCAGCTGTCCACATATTTTTAAAAGCATTATAAACTTCTTCAATAATTTCATTGCTTCCATAAGCATAAGTATTTTTAACTTCTACAATATTATCAGGTGTATAATCTTTCGTTAAATAATGAAATTTATTGACTAACATAAGTTCTTTTTTCGAAGTATCTGTTTTTTCTACAGCATCTTCATCATACCATTCATAATCTGCTTTAACATTTACAATACTTACAATGTGGGATGGTTTATCGCTTTTATTTTCTTTGTAATAAGCTAAATATCGATCAAGGTTTTTAAAAATAAAATATTTTTGTTTCATAAATGTGATAATTTGTTTATCATAATCACGATTTAAAATATTCTTAATTTCACTTTCATCTCGTTTTAAAATGACTTCGATTTGTTCTTGATCATATCCAATTTTTTTTAGTTTGTAAGGATTACTTGTAATATATCCAATATATTTTGTAATTCCAACGATTAAAATAACAAAGAAAACAATAAGACCTACAACATAATATACAGATTTTTTAATTTTTCTTTTTTTCTTCATAGTATCACCTTAAAATTATTATAAACAAAAAATGGTAAAAAAACAATAAAATTAGACATAATAATAATGGTGATAGAATGGAATTATTATATCTTTGTCTTAAAATATTTTTTGTACGTATTTTGGATGTTTCTTTAGGAACTGTTCGTTCTATTGTAACATTGAAGGGAAAATTAAAAACAGCTAGTATTATTGGATTTTTTGAAATACTAGTATGGTTTGTAGTAGTTAAAGAAGCTTTAAATACAGATAATAATAGTATTTTTATAGCAATATCATATTCTTTAGGATTTGCAACAGGAACCTATATTGGAGGATTTATTTCTGATAAATGCATTCGAATCAAATTAGGAGTTCAAGCTATTTTAACTAGTCAAAATGATTTATTAGTGGATAAAATTCGTGAGGAAGGTTTTGCTGTTAGTGTTTTAGATGTAAAAGGAAAAAATAAAAAAGATTTAAAATATATGTTATTTATTGAAATTGATAGTAATCGATTAGAACATTTAAAAACATTGATTCACTCTTTAGATGAGAAAGCATTTATTGTAGTAAATGAAACGAAATATGTCCATAATGGTTACTTTGCTAAGTAAACTTGACAAAAATTTATAATACTATATAATATATGGTCAAGAAAAGAGGGAAAATATGAGATTATTGCCAGATCATTATTTACAAATTAGAGACTTAATAATTTATCATCCTTTGGTAAAATCTAATTTCAAAATTGTAGCCTTAGGAGATTTACACATTAGCAAAATTATGGGATTAGAAAAATTAAATCCTATTATGAAACAATTAGAAAAAGAAAAGGCCGATTATTATACTTTTCTTGGGGATTTAGTAGATTCTCCTTCGGAATTATTACAAAAAAATAAAAAAATAGAGTTGTTGAAAACTTTAAAAACAGCAGCAGAAATAGGGCCAACAATGGTTATCTTAGGAAGCCATGATTTTGTAACAGAAGAAAAAGATTTTGAGTATTTTGATTACAAAAAAGAATTTTTTGACCAAATGGAGGAAATTCCTAATTTATATTTATTAAATGATAGTTGTTATCAAGATTCTAGAGTCTTCTTTATGGGGTATTTGCAAACGTTACAATACTATTATGGTAAGAAAGTGGAACATAAAGAAGACTTGGAGGCATTTTTTACTGATTTTAGTAAAATGTCAAATTTATATAAAAATTTACCAGTAGATGTTCCTAAAGTAGGACTTATTCATTCTCCAGAATATGCAAATGACGAAAAAAATGTAGAATTATTAAAAGAATATGATTTGTTGATTGGTGGACATGATCATGATGGTCTGATTCCTTTTGGATTAGGTAATGGAAAAAGAGGAATTATTAGTCCTAAAAAAGCTTTATTTCCAGATAATGTACGTGGTTTTAGAAAATTATCTACTGGAACAAACATGTTGATTAGTGGCGGTATTGTTAAAATTCAAGATTGTGCTCCTAAATTCATGCATCCATTGAACCATGTTTGTCCTATGCAAATGGATACAATAGAATTTACAAATGATGTAGAAAAAGAGAAAATATCTAAACGATTAGTTTATACTAAAAAGTAATGATAAATATTGACTTAAAGAATTAATAAGTGTTAAAATGAGTTTGTAAATCGTTGAGAAAGCTAAGTAATAAATGATTATTTTTTAGAGAACTAGTGGTTGGTGAAAACTAGTAATAATATTTATGAAATCTACTTTGGAGAGAAATTAATCGTTTCCGGAGAAATCCGTTATCAAAATTAAGTTATTAGTAGGATGGTACCGCATTATATGCTCCTATTGCTAGTAACTTTTTTTTATTTAGAAAGGTGAATGTATATGATAGATATTAAGTTAATTAGAGAAAATAAGGATTTAGTCAAAGAAAATATAAAAAAGAAATTTCAAGATCATAAATTACCTTTGGTAGATGAAGTAATAGAACTGGATCAGAAGAATAGAGATATTAAGGGAGAAGTAGAAGCACTTCGTGCAGAAAAGAATAAAATCTCTAAA
>OIZF01000563.1_pt1 | contig 25344 bp, 15 predicted proteins | sample 1588471 | NCBI WGS metagenome assembly OIZF01 (sample SAMN03283279) | human gut metagenome | biome: human-associated habitat; material: feces | host: Homo sapiens | place: Peru | collected 2012
ATTAGTTCAGTTTTAGCTGGGTTTGCATAAACTAGTCCTTGGTCATCGATCACTAGAGTTGCAAGTTGAGCGGAGTCTTTTCAGTTGATTTTAGTTGTATTAAATATATTTTCTATAATTTGTAAACTGGTAAGAATTCATCTCCTACTTTAGAATTATTATCAACTTCAATAACACCTAGCTTATTGGAAGGTAAATTTAATTCTTTATAACTACATAGCATACCATCAGACTGAAATCCCATCACTTGTCCAGAAGTAATGTATTTGCCATTAGGCAAAATTGTATCTACTTTAGCTAGAACAGTTTTTAAACCTTTTTTAACGTTGCTTGCACCACAAATGATATTGTATTTACTTTTACCATCACTAACAATGCACTTATGTAAGTGGGTTTTAGAGATAGGTTCACAATCACAAACTTCAACAATTACAAAATGCTTTGTTATGTCACTATTGAAATCAATGTTTGTTAGTGATTTTATTCAATTTAATAAATCATTTTGCGGTCAAATAATTCCAGTTGCTAGATTGAATGTATTTTCAAAGTTAAATATATTTATTCCAACTAATTTATCATAATTAAACAACAATGTGTAATTATAAAAGTTTTCAGTTTTAGTAATTGGCAAATTACTAAAATTTATCATTAGTGTATTATTATTTTTTGTATAAAAAATCTGCATTGTTATGATCCATATATTTTTTAATTATTATAAACTCATTAAATATAATAATAGATTATGAAAGTAGCATATTTATTGGATTCAGGTTCAAATTACCAACTTAAAGATGTTAATGATTGTTTCATTGTGCCAATGGCAATAAATGTAAAAACTAGTGGTTCGCAAAATTCGTATTTTGATAATGTTGACATTACTCGTAATGAATTAGAAAGTATTATTAATAGTGATAATCAAATCTCTACAAGCCAACCTATAATTGGGCAATTAATATCAACAATTGAAGAAATTTATTGCTCATATGACATGATTATTGCTATTCCATTTGCACAACACTTATCATCAACATATAATTGCGTTCTCAATTTACAACGTGAATATGGAGATAAAAAGTTTCTAATTGCTGATATTAATGCAATGGGTATTACTGGTAATTGATTTATCGAAGACATAAAAAAGTATTTATTGCACCATAAAACAATTAATCAAAGTGAATTGAATGATTTGGCCAGTAGTTTTAGAAATCGAGTGTGTGGTGCAGTTATTGTAGCTGATACAAAGAGATTAATTGCTGGTGGGCGATTAAAAGGTTTGAAGGGTTTAGTTGCAAAAACATTTAAATTAAAATTAATAATTAAATTTAAGCAAAGTTTAACGTTCGAAGATAAAGCTTTAAACATTAAAGATGCAATCAATAAAACCCTAAAAATTATTGATGAGGATTGTCAATTTAAATCTAAAGGTATTAAGAATTGCTCACTTTTGTTAAATTTAAGTAATCAAGATGACAATGAAATGATCTATTCATATTGTATTGAACAGTTAAATACAAAAACCCCAATAACAAAATCCTTGTTACCAGGGTGTGTAATTGCACATACAGGTTGTGATACAGTTTCTATTTTAATTGAAGCTAATGAATAACAATTTGTAAAATACCAATGCCAATACCAAATAATAATGATGTGCTTGTTAAGTCTAGTGATGTAGCAATTAATGGACCACATAAAATGGTAGGATCTAATTTTAGCTTGGTTGCTAGCATTGGTAATGTTGAACCAAATAACTTAGATAAGAAGACTGCAAATCATAAAGCGATTGACGAACCTAATGCAATATATATCGCATAATTATAATTAATAACTGTATGACTTTCATTATTCATTCTAAAAGCTGGTATCGCAAAATAAATTGCTAATCTTGCAATATTTACTATTGCTAATAGCATTCCTAATAAAACACCAATTTTAAATTCTTTGAAAATCGCCTTTCGGTACTCTTTTGGTGTAACATCGCCAATTGCCATTGCTCTAACAGTTGTGGCAAAAGCTTGAGAACCAGTATTACCAGATGTTCCAGTAATTACAGGAATAATTGGTACCAATAGTGCTGATGATAAACCAGCTGTTAATTCAGCTCCTAATGTTTCAAACAAACTGATAACAATCGATGTTAAGGTAGCACTTATCATTAAAATAAGAATTCATAGAAATCTAGATTTAACAATTTTTCAAATTGTAGATTTCATGTATGATTCATCAGTTTTTTGAATTCCATACATGTTATAGATATCTTCGGTTACTTCTTCTTCAATAGCAGGTAAGATATCATTGTCATTGATTACACCAATAAGATGATTGTCATTATCTAAAACAGCAATGTTTTCATAATGATAATTAGTAAATAAATTAATAACTGTTTCAATATCATCATTAGATTTAACACTTAAAAATGATTCTGTCATGATACTACTAATCTTTGTTTTGTAGTTTTCACAAAAAAATAAATCTTGTAAGTGAACTTGCCCAACTAGTAATTTATTTTTACTTGTTACAAAAATAACCAAATTCTCTTCAAATTTTTTAAAATTTTGCTTGACAATCTCCAAACATTTATTAATAGTCCATTCATTATTAAAGCTAATAAACTCGGGGTTCATGAATGAACCAGCTTCATCATGCTCAAATTTATCAATTTGTTTTAATAATTCTCTTTGTTGAACAGACAAATTCAAAAAGATTTTTTTGAAATGTTTTTTATTGTCTCTATCTGCAATATCCAAGATTTCATCAGGATACATTTCAGAAAAAATAATTTTAATTTGATTATTAGATGCAATATCTAAAATTTCATCTTGTAATTCATCTGGCAAATATCGATAAATTGTACTTGTTTTATTTTTGTTAATTGCCATTAATAAGAATAAAACAACTGCAGGATCATCGACTTTGATTAGACTTTGTGTAATTAAATCAAATTTTGTTCTTTTAAATAATTTTCTTAAATTAACAACATCTTTATCTTCAAAATATTTTTGAATTAGTGTTGAAACTAATTCAACCTTAGTAATTTTTTGTTTTTTCATTACATTGGATTCATCCTGAAAACTAAGTTAATTGCATTGTCAAAATGCTATTTTATAGTTTAATCAATAATAAGTGATTTTATATTTAATTTTTTTAAAACATTATCAATAGACAACAAATCACTATTGTTCATAGATTTGTGACTAATGAAATTAATAAAATCAGGTTTGAAATCAGTAATTAAAACAATATTATTTTCATTAACATTAGTAAAAAATGTCTTAATTCCTAAGTTTTTTAGATTAATTAAATTTTTATTATCAATTCAAAGATTTTGGTTTTCACTTAAATCGAATTTCAAAATTATATTTTCAGGTTCTAAATTTAATACTTGTAATTTGTTTCTAAAATCACCTAAACTAAATTGGTTACTAATTACAAAATTTAATGGATAATCAATAATGATACAAGACTTTTTATATTGTCTGATATTTACAAATTGTTTTAGTGTTTGCATTCCAATTATTCTCAAAGTGCTATTGTAAATATTTTTGTTTAAAGCGTAGGTCTTGATTTCATCAATATTAAATAGCATTTTATTCACACAACATATAGATGGTGTATAAACTTTCAAATCATTGATAGTAATTTTTTTGTTATTCAATGATATTTGGAAATCTTTTGACAAAAATTCATTATTAATAGTTGGTTTATAAACTATTGGATCATCCAATTTTATTTCGCCAGGATTGTATACATCTAATACAATCCCTCTTTTAATTGAAGAACTTTTTTGCTTAGTTACTGTACACAAATCAAGTAATTGGTCCAAATCATATGAATGTATTCCATATAATGATGCATATCCACCTGCATAAATTTGTTCAATTTTATTTTTATATGAAATGTTTTTAGGTAGATTAATCATTTTGTTTTGAATTGGTCTAACAGCATCATTAGAAGCGCGAATTTGTTTATTATTCCCATCATAAATTGCTTTAAGATCACCTTTAAATTCTTGCAAATTAATGAAACAACCATACTCATTAGATTTAGTCATAAAAAATACTGGTTGCATACTATTTAGTGCACTAACTAAATCATCAAGAACAAGATTCTTAATGTACTTAGTTACACTATTACCTCATAAATGAGGTAGACGATTGAAATTAATTAAATCAAAAATAATTATGATTCCAAAGTTAATATTATTATTTTTGATGTAACTATGGAGATAGTTGTTAACATTGTTTGAATTAATAAAATATTTATTTTCGTACAATTTACTATTATCAATAGATTTAATTTTGTTTGTGAATTGATAAATTCATAGCATACATTGATAAATAATTAAATAAACGACTCAAACAAATGTTGTTTGAATAAACATTCTCAACATGTAATTGGGTTGTGATAAAAAAAATATGACATCTAATAGGTAGACTAATGTAAATTCAATTGTCGAAATAATTGCAATAAAACTGAAAATTAAATTCTTTTTATATGTTCTACTAATTACAATTCCAATGTTAAAAAAAAGTAAAATACAAATTTGATAAATGGTTCAAATTAAAAAATCACTATCGTTGATACTAATTATTGCATAATCTACCACAATAGCAATTGATAAAATGACTGAAATAATTACAGACATTCAACCACTTAAAATTAGACCAATACTGCAAAGAATTGGTAAATAAAATAAACTAATAATGACTAGATTGCCACTATCTTTAAATAAATTTATTTGTGGCAGCGCCATCAAGAAGATACAAAATGTGGCAATAAGAAAAATTTGGAGAAATTTGATAATTACATTCTTAGCAATGAATGTTTTATAGTTAATTTTGATATTTCTTCATTTTTGAATTGTTCTACTATTTAAAAAAATATTAATTGCTACTATAACACCAAATGTTAAAAAAGTAGCAACAAATAAAATTATCAAAAGCAGCACAAAGTTTAGATTCATTAAATATAAGTTTTATCTTGTTATAAGATATTATATGTTTTAGCAAATTAATTTTTTTCACAAAAGGAATCAAGATTATGCAGAATATGCATGAAATTGGTAGTCAAGTATTGCTATATGGAGCAAATGCAAGTGTAGGAACAAGCATTAATATTACTGGGACGGTTATTTTATTAATTGCAACAGCATTAGTACTTTTTATGGTGCCAGGACTTGCCATTTTTTATGGTGGTTTGGTAAGACGTAAAAATGTTTCCACAATTATTGCACAATCATTTATATCAATGACAATAGTTACATTGATTTGAATTTTTGGTGGATTTAGTTTAGCGTTTGGTTCATCAGCTGGTGGATTCATTGGGAATCCAGCTGACTACTTCTTATTTAGAAACATTTTATTTGGTAATGGATGAAAATATTCATCATTAGTAGTTAATATTACATTGGCAAATGGGGTGCCATTTATTGCATTCTTTCTATTTCAATTAGCATTTGCTATTATTACCCCAGCATTGGTGACAGGCGCTTTTGCTGATCGTTTAAATTACCATGGCTACATTTTGTTTACAATTCTATTCACAATTTTTATTTATATTCCAGTTTGTCATTGAATATGAGGTGGTGGATGATTGTCAACAAATGGCGCAATTGATTGAGCTGGTGGAGTTGTGATTCATGCAACATGTGGCATGGCGGCAATTTGTTCTGTTTTTGTTCTAAAAAGAAGAGAAATTTTAGGAAATGAACAAACAGTGCCACATTCACTACCATTAGTAACTATTGGTGCTGCAATTCTATTATTTGGCTGATTTGGTTTTAATACAGGTGGGGCAACATATGCACCATCTAATTTAACTGCTGAAGCAATAAAAAATCACATAAATGCAGGTACATTATCAACGATTTTACCTCAAAATGAATTGTTATTTACTGGTCTAACAGCCTTTGCCAATTCATTTTTAGCAATGACGTGTGCAATTGCAGCTTGAACAATAATGGATATTATTTTAAAGAGACATACTTCATTAACTAGTATTTTAACTGCTGCTATTGCAGGCCTTGCTACAATTACACCAGCAGCCGGATTTGTGCCAATCTGAGCATCACTAGCAATTGGTTTTATAGGTGGTTTAATGTGTTACACAATGTGTAAACTAAATCACAAAGCACACTTTGATGATGCTTTAGAAGTGTGACCTGTCCATGGTGTTGGTGGTGTAACAGGTGCAATTTTAGTTGCTGCCTTTGCATCAAGTAATGTCAATCCAGTTTTATTAACTGCTAGCCAACATATCACTGCTAATGTTATGGGCTCAGCATTGCTATTAGGATGACAATTAGCAATGATCATTGTTGTTTGTGTTTGGACAGCTGTTTTCTCAGTTGGAATCTTCTACTTGATTGTTTACTTTAAAGGTAAAGTAAGCAATGAACAACAGATTGAAGGACTAGATCATGTTCTATTTGATGAAGATGCATACTCTAAAGGAGTGGTTAAGCAAGAAGTTGTAGCCAGTCCTGCAATATTGCAAGATATTGCACCCCAAAAGAAAAATAAGAAATCTAAACCTTCAAAAGTTAAAAATAGCACTAAATAAAAAATAAAAAACCATCAATTAGATGGTTTTTTATTTACACTATTTAACTTTTTGTTTATTTGCTATAACATGTACCCCGATTGCACCACGGCCAACTATGTTAATAAAAATATTAGGTGCTTGTCTGATTTCAACATCTTTCTTGTCAATCCCAAATGTTTTAGATAAGTCAGTTACAACTTCTTGTAAATATTCAGAACTATTATCAGCAGTTAAAATAGTAATTTTTTTGATATTTTTATTGATAAATTCCCCGCCATAAATCTTAATAATGGCTTTAATAATTTTGTTTATTACTTCTGAAAAATTTTTAATAATTGTTTCTAAATGATTTTCACCTTCAACTCTTAGAATTGGTTTGATTTTTGCCAACTTAAAAAGTTTAGCTGCTATTTTTGGCACTCTACCACTATCAACTAATCCTTTTAAAACTTTGCAAGCAAAATAGCAAATGGTGAATTTATGATAATTTTCTGCATAATCAACCAAATCACTAATTGTGTAAATTCCTTCATTAATCATTTGTCTTAATTCAATTGCTAAGCATTCAATTGCATATCCATATTCTAGTGTATTAACAACAAATAGTTTATTTACATATTGTTCTTGTAATGATAATGCTTTAAGGTGATCATATTGGGAAGATCATCTTTGACTAAGAGGTAATGCAATGATTGCATCATATTCATTAAGTTTATCATTAATAACTTCTTCTAAAATACCTTGAGGAGTACAACCTGTAGAAAAAGTGTAATCTTCATCACCCATTTCTAAAAATTGGTTGCCACTCATTTTTAGTGATTCATAAATGTATGTTGCACCATCACTTCTATAAATAGATAATGGTAAAATCTCTATTTCATATTTCTTTGCTTGTTCAAGATTTATTGTTGATGATGAATCAACTAAAATAAGGATTTTTTTATTCATGATGTTAGTATATTTTAGTTTAAAATTATTTTTAATTCTAACCTAAAATAATGTTATGAAAGGAAATAAAATGGCTAATTTTGCTGCTAAAAATTTTACTCTAATTGGTAATAAATTATCTGAAGGAATGAGTGCTCCAGATTTTAAGTTGGTAGATATTAATTCAGAAATTAAAACTTTAAAAGATTATGAAGGAAAAATTAAAGTAATTTCATGTATTCCTTCAATTGACACTGGTGTGTGTGATGCTCAAACCAGAACCTTTGCTAATAAATATGGTAACAATGATGATGTTGTTGTCTTAAATGTTAGTGTGGATTTACCATTTGCATTCAGTAGATGGTGTGAAGCTAACAACACTAATGTTATTGGTTTAAGTGATTATAGAACTAACCAATTTGGAAAAGATTATGGTATTTTAATGGATCCATACATGACTTTATATCGTTCAGTTTTTGTTTTAGATAAAAACAATAAGATTGCACTAGCACTATACAATAAAGAAGTTGGTGAGCCGGTCGATTTTGCAAAAGTAGAAGAAACTGTTAATTCTCTTCTATAGTTTAATAAGACAAATAATTTTAAAAATAGGAGTTTGAACTCCTATTTTTTGTTATTTATAAATAAAGTAAGTTAATTTTTGCTATAATACATTTTGTGTTTTTGATTGGCCACATAGCTCAGCGGTAGAGCAACCGGCTGTTAACCGGTTGGTCGTAAGTTCGATCCTTACTGTGGCCGCCACATGGCTCGTTGGTGAAGTGACTGAACACACACGCCTTTCACGCGTGCATTCACGGGTTTGAATCCCGTACGAGTCACCATCTTAGAAATTTTGTCAATGTTTTTCATTGACATGGAGTGTTAGCTCAGCTGGGAGAGCATCTGCCTTACAAGCAGAGGGTCGGGGGTTCGAGCCCCTCACACTCCACCATTTGCCGACTTAGCTCAATAGGTAGAGCAACTGACTTGTAATCAGTAGGTTGTGGGTTCGATTCCTATAGTCGGCACCATTTTAAAGTTTTTGTAAGTGCTACATGAATTAGTATATAATTCTGTAGCACTTTATATTAAAATCTATAGTGGTAAATAAAGCTTCCTTAGCTCAATCGGTAGAGCAACTGACTCTTAATCAGTAGGTTATGGGTTCGATTCCCCTAGGGAGCACCACTTATGCACATGTGGCGGAACTGGCAGACGCGCTAGACTTAGGATCTAGTTCTTTACGGAGTGGGAGTTCGAGTCTCTTCATGTGCACCATATTAAAAAAAATAATTCCTAAATAGAAATGCTATCTATTTAGGAATTTTTTTATATATCTTTAAATACTTTTTAAATAATTCAAAATTTGCTTTGTGGCTATTGATTTATTCTTGATCCAATAATGTTCATCAATAAGATAGCAATTGTATCCTCTATCATTGATAAACCAATAATTATCAATATTTTCAAATAAAGAACTAACACTTGAATCAAAACTTAGTTTGTTTATTAATAATGCAAAGATAGTTTTATTAGTGTCTTTTTCTAAAATTGCAAAATCAATTATTTTTGAACCAACATCATAGTTTTTGACTAAGAAGTATTTATTGTTACCAATTAAATATTTGTCAAACAATACTTGTAAATCATGATGAATTAAACTATAAACATGACTATTAGTTTTAATAAAATTGTCATTTTGATTTAATGCAATGTTATCACAATAATTAATGAATGCTCTTAAAATAACAGCATTAGGGTTGTCTTGATTGAAAGTCATTTCTGATGCTAAGAATGATTTAACAACAATCATTTTATCTTTTGCTCTTGTAATTGCAACATTTAGACGATTAGATCCACCATCTAATAACAATGGTCCAAAGTTACCTTTGAAATTATTAAATTGCCCCTTACCATAGGTCACAGATAGAATTACTAAATCTGCTTCATTACCTTGAGCATTCTCTAAATTGGAAATAATTAATGAGCCATCATTATATTTATCATTAATATTTGCATATTCAACACTATTTTTTTGAATCAGTTGTTCAATATAGCTACTTTGCTTTGTACCAAATGTAACAACAATAATTTTGGAATATTTGTCAATATTCTCTTTTAATAATTCAAAAATGGCATTTGCTTCAACTTCATTAATCCCATCAACATTAATCCCATCAACATTAATAATTTCTAGGGCATTATTTTTAACACCATTTTTGGTTACAAAATGTAAATTATGATCATAAATAAAATCATTGCTAAATTGAATTAAATCACGATGTACAGAACGATAGTGATTTCTCAAATGATATTCCGGTCATAATGCAACTTTAGCCCTATCTAATAATGATTCAACTTGGTCATTATCATTGTGAGCATAATCTTGCATTGTGTCGTCAATACGATTAATAAAGAATGATGTCGGTTTTAATTGTTTATCATCTCCAGCAACAATGTTAGTCTTGCAACGGTACACAATTGGATATGCACGTTCCATAAATATTTGGGATGCTTCATCAAAAATTCCATAATCAAAAATGTCTGGTTTTAGTGGTAATAATTGGGCAATAAGTTCAGGTAGAGAAATTCAAATTGGGAAGATTATTTTCAACTCATGATAGTAACTTGCAATCAACTCTTTGATTGGGATGTTTATCTTAACATCACGTCTTGCAATAGCAAAAATCTCTTGAATTTTCTTTTTGCTATTTTCATCCATATTCAACAAAATTTGTTTTAATGATTGCAAATATTGTTGAGCCAATTTTTTAGCTGCATGTTCATAGCTAATTAATAAATTATTTCTATGGTCATTAACTAATTGTTGTAGGTCAATATTTAAATAATCGCTATTATTAATAATTTCTCTTTCAAAATTAATAATTTTATTAATTTTGTCATATTCATCACTTTTCATTTTTAAGATGGGAACAAGTTCTGTTAGTTCTTGACTAGTAAAGAAAGTAAGATTTGTTTCACCAAGTGCTTTAATATGTGGTTCAGTAAGTCATGAATTAAAGTATGTCAAAATCACATTTTGATCAAGAATATGATCATTTTTTAATTTAAAAATATCAATTAAATACTGTTGGTTTGATTCTGGAATTTCAATGAATGATGACATGATGTCAACAAAAACACTACTTTGATACTTTAAGTTTTCTGTTTGACTAGAAACTAACTGAAAGAAGTTAGTTTTTTTCAAGAAATCAAGAAGGTATTCTTGCTTGCTACTTTCATTCTTTTTGTGGTACTTATTTACAAAATTTACTACTTTGTTGTAATTATTAACTAAATATTTCAAGAAATTCAGATTAAAAATGTGATGATGTTGATTTTTAATTTGGTCTAATAAAGTTTTTTGCACGCTTAATAAACTAGGATTCTTGTCAATTAAACGTAAAAATTTATGATTGTGATTTAGTTTACTAGTTTCTAGAAAGTCTGTAAAATCTTTTAACAAATCATTGGTTTTTGAACCATATGATTCTAGAAAATTTATTGTGTTGTAAAGAATTTGAAATTCAGTTAAAGCTAACTTTTGTTTTTTTAAGGTATTGTAACCTTCATTGGGATTAATTTTATACTTCAATAAAAATTCTTTGTACTCATTAACCTTATCAAACATTGTGCTTATGTCTTTGAAAGAGTAATGAGCCAACATTTTCTTAAGATAAACTAAAGAGTCATTATCTTTAATAAATTTCAATAATTCACCATCAACATTTTTATTAAGTGATAAATAGTCTAAAAATGTTGTTTGAAAACTATCTTTCTGATTGATTAAACTTTGTAATGAACTAAAATAATTTTTTAGTTCATCATGGGATTTATTAGTATAACTTAAATCAATTTGTGCTAGATTTTTAGCATTATCAATGTCAGTTTGATCATAATACATGTTTTCTAATTGATCTGCAATTCACTTTATTTTGTCATAGAACTCAGTTTTATTTTTTAAATCATCAATAAAGAGAGTGAAGCTAGCAAGATCTTGTAAACGATCCATAATAACATCTAATGCAACACGTTTTTCAGCAACTACTAATGTTGATCTTCTAGCAATTAATGCATTAGCAATAATGTTGGTGATAACTTCAGATTTACCAGTTCCTGGCGGTCCAAAAATTAAGGTGTTTTGCATCAATGCCGAGCGAATAGCATATTTTTGATAAATATTCAACTTTCCATCTAAAGAAACTAATGGTTTATTATTGATTTCATCATTAATAAACTTAGTTTTAGATAATGATTGTTTATTGACAAAAGGGTCAATATCCATCTCAATAAGTTTTTCTAAATCATATTTTAGTGCACCACCAGTTGGTTCAAAAATACCCAAAACATAATTTAAATTGATTTTAAAAGTATTTTGTAATGAATAATCAGGCGAATCAACAAAATTACTAATTACTAAATCATGAGGATTAAAATTAATTTTTAATAATTTACTAACTTCATCAATTAAGAGATTAACATCATTAGATGACATAACCTTTTTAACTAAATTGCTAATAATAAAATCAAAACCATATTCTTTTTTTAAGAATGATAATAATTTTTCATTGATAACAAATTTATTGTCATTAGTGTGTTTGATAACACATGTTTCTTTTTCATAGTTTACTTCAATTGGATAAAGAATTAATGGTGCATTTAGTTGAATATTGTTATTAGGTGTACTACCAACTAAAAAGTACCCACCAATATACAATGAATGTATACCTGTATTATCTAGAATATTTTTATTACGTTTAATAATAGTTTCTATTTTTCTTTTTTGATTATCAGATTTATTCAATATGTAATCAATGATGATAGATTTATACTTATCAAAATTTTTGATGAGTTTATCTTGTTTTGTTTTGGGAATTAAAATTTCATTTTCATTTAGATAATTCAAAAAAGAATTAACTGTTGATAATTCATTTAGTTCTTTCTCAAGAACTAGACGATTAGCAGCAGCTGACAATTCTAGTTTTTGTGTTTGAAAATTAAAAAATGCTTGGAGATGTTCTTGATTAAAAAATTTTGAGAGATCAAAAGAACGGTTGTTAACTCTAGTTCTAATACACATGTCTCTTGGAGTTGCGGAAATTAGATTAGCTAGTTTAACTTTAATTGCTTTAGTTTTGTTGTTGTTCATGTTGCAATATTTGTTACTTTCAATTTGTAATTATTTTTTTATATAAAACATTAACAATTATATTAAAAAGTTTATGTAACATATAATTTTGAATTATTTAATATAATACCTAATATATAATAAAAGCACTTGATTACAGTTGTAATCCAACATTAATAAATACATAATTTCTTAGGTATAAATAATGCAAAATAATCAAATAAACAATTCCAAACCCACTTATATTTATGCATTAGGTGGATTAGAGGAAATTGGTAAAAACACATATGTGATTGAATATGATAATGATCTAATTATTGTTGATATTGGGATCAAGTTTACCAATGAGACATTCCTTGGTGTTAATGGAATGTTAGCAAACTATGAAGTGTTAATTGAAAAACAAGATAAAGTAAAAGCTCTAGTTATCACTCATGGTCATGAGGACCACATTGGAGCTGTTGTTCATCTTTTAAGAAAAATTAAGGTACCGAAAATTATTGCTCCTAGATTACCAGTTGAGTTGATAAAAAAGAAATTGAGCGAGCATAAAGATATTCAACCACCTGAATTGATTGCTTATGATGATGATTGTACCTTTACAATAGGCAGCATCGGTATTGATTTTTTTAGAGTTTGCCATAGTATTCCTGACTCATTTTCAGTGTGCTTTAGCACTCCAAATGGTAGAATTGTGGAGACTGGCGACTTTAGATTTGATTTCGCTACAGATGGCGACCAAACTGACCTAATGAAATTGATGTCAATTGGTCAAAGACAAATTGATGTTTTGTTGTGTGAATCAACATCATCTGAAGTGCCAGGTTTTAGTGAATCAGAAAAATACATTATTCAAAATATTATTGATTATATTAAATCTGCTAGGGGTAGAGTTTTTGTTTCTACATTTGCCTCAAACTTAACAAGAATTGAAGCAATTATTGTTGCCGCAATTAATATGAATAAAAAAGTTGTCATTTTAGGTAAAAGCATGGAAGCTAATGTAAAAATTAGCAGAAGATTAGGTTATCTAAAAACAAAAGACTCTGATTTTATTCAGGCAAAGGATATAAAGGATTTTCCAGACAATGAAATTTTGGTTATCTTAACTGGCAGTCAAGGTGAGCCCACAGCTGCTTTAAATGTAATGGCTCAAGGTAAACATAGTAAAGTTTCACTAAAACCTGGTGACACCATTATTTTATCTTCTAATCCTATTCCAGGTAATTTTGCTCAAGTTGAAGATATGATTAATCTTTTATATCGATTGGGTGTTATTGTTTATGAAAACACACCTGAAAAGAAAATTCATGCTTCAGGTCATGCAACAAGAAGCGAACAACAACTTATGATTAAAGGAATTAATGCAAAGTATTTAGTTCCTATTCATGGTGAATATAAAATGTTGAGGACACTAAAAAAGAATGCCATTGACATTGGTTATAATCCTGACAATGTTATCATTGTGAGAAATGGTGATGTTTTGGAACTAAATAATCATGTTTTAACAGTTTCTAATGTTAGACACCAATATGAACCAATTTACATCAATGGTAAAGAAGTTAATAATAAAACAAATGAATTATTGCATGAAAGAGATCAAATTTCTAGTGATGGAATTGTTAATTTAGTTATTCCATACAATCTTAATAAAAAACATGTAGGCAATCCTAATTTATCAACAAGAGGGTGTTTTTATGCAAAAGATTGCGTACACTTAACACATAAAATTTCTTATACAATCAAAAATGAACTTACTAATTTTATTAAAGAACATTTAGATTGACAAGAAAATGCATTAGAAAATGAGATGAAAGCCAAAGCAATTGAAATTGCTAAGCAAAACATTTGAAAAGCAAAGAAAAAAAATCCTGTTATCACTTGTGATGTCATTAATCTAGAAGTGTTAAAAAATGATATTTTGAATAAAAATTTCATTGTTCCTTCATTAGATAACAAAATGGTTACTAATCTAAATGATGAAACTAATGATGAAGAGCAAGAAACAGATTAGATTTACTCTTTAATTTTTAAATGTAAATCTAATAATTCTTGTGAATTAACATTACTTGGCGCTTTTAGCATTTGATCAATTGCATGAGCATTTTTTGGGAAAGCGATAACATCTCTAATATTTGTTAAACCTAACATTAAAGATATCATTCTATCTATTCCGATTGCTATACCACCATGAGGTGGTACGCCATATCTAAATGCATCCAATAAATACCCAAATTTATTACGGATTTCTTGTTCATTTAACCCAATTGTTTTAAACATTCTTGTTTGCATGTTGGGATCAGTGATTCTGATGCTACCACCACCTAATTCATATCCATTTAAAACAATGTCATATGCTTTTGCTAAAGCATCACTTTTGTTGGTATCAAAATTTGAATGATAATCATCTTGGGGTTGAGTAAATGGATGATGTGCTGGTAAAAATTTGTTTTCTTTATCATCATATTCAAACAATGGTCAATTTACAATTCAAACAAACTCAAATTGATTTGATTTTTTTAAATCTAATTTATCACCTAATATATTTCTAACTAATCCTAATGCTTCATTTGCAATTTTTAATTCATCAACTATGAATAAAACTGTACCAATTGTTTTATTGTGTTGTTTTAAAAAATCAATTAATGCTGTTAAATTTACATGATTAGCAATTGAGCCCTGATAATTTTGTCCATCATAACTTAGCCATGCTAAACCTTTAGCATGCATGTCTCTAGCATATTTTTCTAGTTCGCTAACATCTTTTTTTGTCAGAATTTTGTCAATAATGATGGTTTTGATTACATGCTTGTTACTAATTGCATTTTTAAATAGATTAAATTCTGTGTTTTTAAAAAAATTTGTTGCATCAATAAGCTCTAATCCAAATCTTAAATCTGGCTTGTCACTTCCATATTTATTCATTGCAACATCATAGTCCATTCTTTTGAATGGTATACTTAAATCAATGTTCATCACTTTTTTAAAAACGTCTTGACAAAGTTTTTCAATAAGAGTTTGAATTTCTAATTCATTAGTAAATGACATTTCAATGTCTAGTTGTGTAAACTCAGGTTGACGATCACTTCTTAAGTCTTCATCACGAAAACATTTAGCCACTTGAAAATAACGATCAAACCCTGATACCATTAACAATTGTTTGTAAATTTGTGGTGATTGAGGTAAGGCATAAAATTTGCCAGCACTAATTCTAGATGGCACCAAATAGTCCCGAGCCCCTTCAGGTGTTGGTTTACCTAAAATTGGTGTTTCAACTTCAATGAAACCATGGTCTACAAAAAATTGTCTCATCCTATTGACAACTTGGCTTCTAAACATAAGGTTTTGTTGCATGATTGGCCGTCTTAAATCTAAGAAACGGTAATTCATCCTTGTATCTTCTAATGCATCAGTATCATCTTCAATAATTAGTGGTGTAGTATCAGCAATACTGTCCACAGTTATTGAAGATAAAACTATTTCCACATCACCATTTTCTATTTCATCATTACTAGTTTTTCTTAAACTAACAACCCCTGTAATTTCTACAACTGACTCTCTTTTTAAATTTTTAACAAGTTCAAAATTTATATTTTTGTCGTCAATCACAACTTGAACAATACCACTACGATCGCGAATATCTAAGAATAATAATTTACCTAGCTTACGATTTTTTTTAACTCACCCTTTAATCAATACATTTTGTTTTATTAATTGGTTAGTTATCTCACCACAATATGTTCGTTGCATAATTATTTTTCACCCTTTAAAAAATACACCAACTTATCTAAGTTGACATTGATTAATTCATGAGTTTTAATGTTTTCTAGTTTAATTACGTTATTTTTTAAATCATTTTCATCAATAAAACTAAAATATTTTGCATTCTGTCTAATTGCAAATCTTGCATTTTTATCTTTTTTATAATTACCAAAGTCAATTTCTACACAATAGTTATTTTCTCTAATTTTTGTAATCATTGAAAGACATTTAGTTGTAGTTTTAAAACTATCAAACCCTAAAACAATGTCTAAACTATGTTTATTTTTAAATGAATAATTAGTTTCATTTAGAGCTAGAAGTAATCTCTCTATTCCAATTGCAAAACCTAGACCAATTTGGTCAGGTCCACCTGTTTGTTGAATAAGATGAGAATATCTCCCTCCACCCAAAAGTGTACTTTCTAATTCTGTAACAGGTGATTTATAAACAAATTCGAACACAATTCCAGTGTAATAATCTAATCCTCTTACTAGGCTATCATCTACAAAGTAATTAATTTCATTAGATGATAGGCAATTGAGTATTTCTTTAAAAATTTTGTTATCTTCATCATTAAGAAATTTTTCTAGCTTTGGTGCCTGTTTAACAAAAGATTTTTGGCCATCAATTTTATCATCTAAAATTCTTAGAGGATTTATATTCAATCTTTGCAAAGAATCATCAGTTAATTGGTCTTGATATTTGACAAAATATTGTTTTAATTCTTCAATTCACAATTGACGTTGTTCAAAATTTCCTAGGTAATTGATCTTTAGCTGGATATACTTAGATAAATTAAATTTATTAATAATTTGTTGAGCTAAAATTAAACATTCAATGTCATTTAAATGACTATTAACATTTAGGTATTCTATACCAAATTGGTGGAATTCTCTTAATCGACCATTTTGTGGACGTTCATAGCGAAATAAATTTAAAAAATAAGCTAACTTGGTAACATTACTTTTGTTAGCAAACATTTTATCTTCTACATATGCTCTAACAACACTACTTGTCCCTTCAGGACGAAGTGCTAGTTCCCGACCTTTTTTATCTACAAATGTATATAGTTCTTTTTGAACTATATCTGTTGTATCACCAACAGACTTTTTAAATAGATCTAAACTTTCAAATGTTGGGGTCATGATATTTTGAAATCCGTAGCCTTTAACTAATGAATTTAAAATACTCAAAACTTCATTTAATTGCTCTAATGAATCACCATATCAATCTTGAGTTCCACGAGGTTTTTTATAATTCATGATGCTTTTTACCTTCTGTCAATCAAGCTAAGTACAATGGATCTGGTTTTAATGGTTTGCTATTAAATTCAGGATTAGAATATGTTGCATAAAAAAATGGGTGATTTTGAATTTTTATAATGTCAACTAAGTCATTTCTTAATCCCACAACTTCTAAATTAGCTGGTAGTTCATTTAAGTAATAATTATTAAATTCATTTTTATGGTGATGACGTTCAGAGACAACCTTACCACCAAAATAGTTAATTAACATTAGATCACTTAAATTTGTGTTTTGTGCACCTGTTGTGTATTCATTTTGCTCGATAAATAAATCATCAGGTAATTGGTTAAACTGTGCATTGATTAAACATTCAAAAGCTGTACCATACACTAATGTTGGAATTGTTTTTTTACCTAATCACAATAAAAGTTTTGCAGTGTTTATTTTTGCATCTTGACCATCGACAGGAGTAACTAAAATTGCATCCATACTTTTCAAGGTCTTATCATAATTAGTATTAGATAAATCGTTGACTTGGAATCATTCCACATTTAAACCGACATTTAACTTATATGAAGTAATATCTAATGCAGCTTTTGCTGAAAAATATGCATCATGTAATTCAACATATTCACCAATTATAGCAATATTCAATGTCTGATTTTTTTTAGCTTTAATTGAGTCAGTAAATTTTAATCATTCACTAAAATTATCTACTTTTGCAGTCATTTTAAAATGGCTTAAAATAATATCTTGAATTTTTTGTTCATAAAGTGCCTCAGGTAAAAAATAAGTTGAACTCAAATCCATACATTCAAAAATCTTACTTTCATTGATCCCACATGACCAAGATAATTTATATCTTGTTTCCTTATCAATTGTTTGGTTACTTCTTAGCAACAACAAGTCAGGTGAAACACCTAGCGATCTCAATGTTTTAACAGAATGTTGGGCTGGTTTTGTTTTTAATTCCCCTACAACACTGGCAACTGAAATTAAGGGAACACAGTGTGCAAACATCACGTTTTCTTGTCCGTACTGATAAGTAAATTCACAAATAGCATGTATAAATGGCAAAGATTCAATATCTCCAACTGTGCCACCAATTTCAATGATTGCAAAATCAGTTTGATTGGTTTCTTGAAGTTTTTTGATTTTTTCAATAATTTGATTTGTAATATGAGGTATGATTTGGATGGTTTTTCCACCATACTCATTATGACGTTCTTTATTAATAACTTCTTGATAAATTCTACCTGAAGTTACAGTGGAGTATTGATTTAGATTATGATCAATAAATCTTTCATAATTGCCTAAATCCAAGTCAGCCTTAGCACCATCATTAGTAATGAACACTTCTCCATGTTGTAGTGGAGAAATGAATGCAGGGTCAACATTTAAATAAGGGTCAAGTTTTTGCATTGTGACACTAAAACCTAATTGTTTTAAAATTCTACCAATGCTACTAGCAGTTACACCTTTGCCTAAAGAAGAATAAACTCCACCTGTAACAAAGATAAATTTTGTTTGTACCATTCTCACTACCTAACCTTCATTTAAAAAAGATATATTATATATGATTAAAAAACCAAATTATTCTTAATGTTAATTTCCTGACTAAGCTCAGCAAACCAAGATTTTATATGTTGTAGTTCAGATGCATATAAGGTTACGGATACATTACATGTGTCATTTTGTTTATTTTTTTGAATTTGCAATTCATTAATTACTAAATGAAATGAAATGATTTTTTTGCTAATAATATTACCAATACTTGGTGTTCAATCAGCTGTAAAACTTAATTTATATCTAAATTTTCTAGGTCTATTCCTTAATAATTCATCATTTCATACTAAAGGATAAACTTTAAATTGCCCTTTTTTAGCATACTCGCATTCACGATTGTGCACTTCTAAAATGTTGTTCTTAGTGATAATCTTACCTACAACATCCATGTGGGGTATTTTATTACAACAATTTGGAAATGATAAATCTTCAAAATATAGGCCATCAATATTATTAAAGTAAAATTCCTTTTTACTCTTCAACAAGCCACCATACTTTTTTAATAATCATGAGAATCCTCTTCTAGCAATAGTTTTGTGCTTGTCAAAACACTTTATTAGATGGGGATCGTCATATACTTCAATAGTAATGAAATCTAAAAAATCTTCGATACTATTAATTTTTAATTTTTTTTTAATCAAAAATGCTACTTTGTTATCTCCAATGTAATTATTTTTTAAAGAGTTTTTAAGTTTTAATAAAAACTTTTTAACATCAATAATTTGATTATGATATTGTTCTTCAATAATCTTATTAATCCCATCTTTAGTGGTACTAAACTGAGTAAATTTAGCTCATTTATGATTAATTAAAATGTTTTTAGAATAATTAATTTTAACAACATCATTTTGCTTTAATAATGTATCAAAACTAACTTGTTGTCCATTAACCATAATTGTTGCTAAATATTTAAATTGTTCCTTGTCGACCCTATATGCTAAATCAATTGCCCTTGTACGATTATTTACTACATATTTACTTTCATTATTTAAAACTAAAACATCAAAAACAATATCATTTGTCAAGCGTTTGATGTCATCAACTGTTTTGTTAGATAAATTTGATATTTCACTAATTAGATGAAATGATTGATCTAAACTTTTGTGATGAGGAATCTTGTCTTTATAGTTTCAATGAGCAGCAATTCCATTTTCAGCCATTGCATCCATTTCACTAGTTCTAATTTGGACTTCTAGCAAGGCTTGGTTTTTTAGAATAGTAGTGTGAATGGATTGATAGGAATTTAATTTTGGACTAGAAATATAATCCTTAAATGCATTTTTTAAAAACTTAAAATTAAGATGTATCAATCCTAGTACCTTATAGCATTCAAGATTATCATTGACAATAATTCTGATTGCATAAATGTCATGAATTTCTTTAATGGCATAATTCTTAGTTATTTTTTCTCAAGTTGAGTAAATTCCTTTAAGTCTTTCTTTTATTTCATATTCAATTGAATATGAATCCAAAATATGCTTAATTTGCTCAATCATCGCATGTCATTGTGAATTATTGACTTCAACAATTAAATTAATCCGGTTTTTAGTAGCAATAAATTCATCTGGATTCAATACTTCAAATGCTAAATCCTGCAAATCAGTTTTTAAACGATACATCCCTAATCGTCCTGCAACTTTTGCATATATGTCCATTGTTTCACTAGCAATTTGTTTTTGTTTGTCAGGTCTTAAATACTGAATTGTTGTCATATTATGATAACGATCAGCTAGTTTGACAATCATGCCTCTAATATCTTCTGACATTGATAAAAACACTTGCACAATATAATTATTTTCTAATTCTGTTTTTTGCAAATGTTCACGACGATTTTCTTTACTTAATAAACTGACTTTGGTAACATATTTAACTAAATTTAAAACATCGACACCAAAATTATCTTGAATTTCTTGTTCAGTTGTAGGTGTGTCTTCAAGAACATCATGCAAGATCCCTGTAATAATAGTTTCAACATCCATCCTTCATGATAATAAAATCTTTGCTGTCGCCAAAGGATGGATAATATAAGGTTCGCCAGATTTACGAAATTGTCCAAAATGTTTCAATTCAGCAAATTTTGCTGCCTTTTCAATTTCCTTAATATTTTCTTCACTAATCTGTGCTTGTTTTGCATCCAATAAAAGTTTATTGATAATTTCACTAACACTAGTATTCTTATAGTTTGCCATTATAAAATTTCCGAAACAACATATAATAAATAATATTTTATTTAATAAAATACATAATGCATGAATAAAAAAATTGATAAGCCTAGTACTAAAAAACCGTGGACTAAAATTTTCTCATGAGCTGCAGTTGGTGTTGTTACCATTGCTAGTTTAGTGGGGATCGGTTTTGGCATTGCCAATTTTATTTTGCATGGATCAAAGAATAAAGGTTCTGGCTATGATGATTCAATGCAAATTCAGCTACAAGCAAAAATTGAAAATAATACTAGTGACACAGAAAGTTTATTATCAGCTGAAAAAATTGCAAATCAATTATCAACAATAACGCAAGTTTTAGGTGCAGATGAAGTCCAAATCCAAAGTGGAATTCAAAAAGGAATTGTAGCACCTAATTCAAGTAATACTATTACTTATGCAAATGTTTATTTGCACACAAATAAGAATTTTTTATCATATGATTTCAATTTTGATACAACACCTAAAAATGATGATGATTCATCAGAAAAGTTACAAGGCCGTCTTGATAATTTAAAATTAACTTTGTATTATCGTCTAGCTCAAAATTATAACTACTATATCCAAAATGCAAGTGGGTGAATGAATAGTGGTTCTAGTTCAATTGTTGATAACCCTAATTTCGCTACTAATGCTTATTTATTAAATAATAATGTCAATCACAAAAATGATGACAAGATTACAAAAGCGTATAAAACTAGTGATAATAGGTTGATGTTTGATTTGCGACCAAATACAACAAGTGATGAAAATAATTCCACATGGGATTTATCAGGATTTCAAAAACAATTTACAAGTGTCTATAAATGAGATGGTTCTAAAACTCAAACTAGACAAGAGGTAATAGATGCAGCATCTGGTAGTGAATCATCAGTTACATTAACAAAGCCAGAGCTATCTTATGTTTTTTATCGTAATCGTAGTGGCTTAATCAATCTTCTTGAAAACTTAACCACAATTGCTGTACTAAACAACCCAAACTCATCATTAGGTGGGGATGATTTAATTAGAATTAAAAATTTGTATGACGTTGTTGCGCAAAATAGCGAGTATAAATCATACATGGAGTGGGCAAGTAGTACTAATAATAGTGGTGGTTATAGTTGAAACACCATTATGACGGATTTGTACAATGCCAAAGATAATGATTTTGGTGTTACCACAAGTGGTTCAAGAACAACAGATCCACTTTTAGATTTATTAAATGCTTACTACATCTCTGGTATTTATCGAAGCAATCATTCTGATTTTTTAGAAACAAATTATAGAAACAATGAATTTTTGTATTCATGAAATTTCAAGAATGACAAATTTATTAGTCAATATTTATATCCTATTGATTACAACAATTGATTTAATTACTTTGAACAAAAAGCGACTAATGATGAGTTAGATAATCCAGATTATGTTAAAGAAACATATTTAACCACCAAAGTTGACACTAAATGAGCCATTTACGATTATTCAATCGGTACATTGAATGGCACAATTAGAGCTTTAAATGATGGTGCAATTTCTAACCCTTTTATCAATTATCATTTAACACCAATTATTAATCAACACACAGGTCAACAAGCAAAATCATTATTTGATGCTTATTTCAATAGGTTTTTAAGTGACTTGGTTACCAATGTACCAACAATTGAAAATCGCTCTATAACTAAAATTAATGCTTTCAATGGAGCAATTATTGGTTTAAGTGCATCAATATTATTGATAGGAATCATTGTTAGTTTGATTTATAGGATTCCTGGATTGTTAATAACATTTAGTGGTGTAACATCATTTTGTTTAAGTTTGTTAATGATGTCAAATTTAAACATTACTTTCTCAGTTGGTAGCGTCTTTGCGATAATTTCAGGTATTGTTGCAATGTTTATTCCGTTTCTGTATGCTATGAAAGAGTTTAAGAACGCCTTTAGGAATGAGGGTTTAAATTTAAATAATTCTTTTAAAAAAGCATTACTAACTTTTGTTAAATCATCTGTAATTGTAGATATAACATTGATCATCATTGCTTTAGTATATTTATTTTTTGGTGCATACCAACTCCAAAATTTTGGTGCAACACTAACTCTCATTGGAATTAGTAATATTGTTTGTTGTTTCTTTCAAATGCTAATCCTATTTAGTTTGTGATATTTCTTAGAATTAAAACAATATCCACAACTAATGTTCAGTAAGAATGACTTAGAAATTATTAATAGCATTAAAAAGAATCGCACTAAATTTGATGTAAGTTTAACGAGTGATAATAGCAGTAAATTAGAAAAAATTAGTGCTATTGTGGCAGATAATCTGGTAGCTTACAATTGGAAAACATACATTATTTTAGGTGTAATTGGATTGTTTGGTATTGTTGGGTTAATTTTACTTTTGACATTAGGACCAAGCCGTTCTTTGTATTTTGAATACTCTAACCAAATTATTTTTGTTTTCCCATCTTCACAACGAGAAACAGCATACACAATTGCAAATCAATTGTCACAACAATTAAATGTTGATTGAAAATATACTCAATTGTATCCTAATTTCTACAACAATGGCTATGACCAATTATTACTTGTACCATTAGATACAATTAATCCAGAAGAATTTTATAGTGCAATGCAAATAATTAATCCTAGTTGGATTAACAATGTTCAATTGTTGAGTATTAATACATATTTCACAGATTTACTTATAAATAATTTGGTTAAATGTATTTTTGTATCACTAGCATTCTTGATGATTTTCAATTTCTTAATGTTAAATATTATTAGTGTTATTCCAATCTTTATGACATCATTGTTTACTATTTTGCTTGGTGTCGCAATCATTGGTGCTACAAGAATTTCTATAAATTTAAATACCATTTCAGCATTTAGCACTGGTTTTATTGTTCTACAATTATTGATTATTACTAACTATATGAGTTTAAAATTTCATTATGGTATGAAAACAAGATTATCTAATAAAGAAATCTTGTCATATTCATTGAAACAAACAAAAAGTTTACTTATAATTTCAATTAGTATCATAGTTAGTTTATGAATTGTTATCTTAATGATGGTATTGCTAGAATCTAGTACTAATTTATATAACTACCTAATGATTTGATTATTTAGTATATTTGGTTTTTTGGGAAGTATTTTAATTTCACCAATCTTATTTGCAAGTTTTATGATGTTAAGAGAATTGTATCTATCTAAAATTTCTAATAATAACCACAAAACTAAACATCAATCTTATGACAAAATTGATGAACAAATTATTATTGGTATTAACCATAATTAGGATGAAAGATGTTTGAGTTAGAAAAAATTAAATCTGCAATTATAGATGTACCTAATTTTCCAATTGAAGGCATTATTTTTAAAGATATCACACCAATCTTCATGCAACCAGAATTGGTCCAAGATATCATTGATGAAATGGCAAAAAGATGCAAAGCAATAGATTTTGATATTATTGTTGCTCCAGAGTCTAGAGGATATTTATTTAGTATTCCATTAGCAATGAAACTAAATAAACCATTTGCATTTATTAGAAAAAAAGGTAAATTACCTCGTAAAACTATAGGTACAGATTATATTTTAGAGTATGGTACTGCTACAATTGAAATCCATGAAGAAGATCTTAAACCAAATAGCAAAGTTTTGATTGTTGATGACTTGTTGGCAACTGGTGGCACAATTAGTGCAATTGAAAATTTGATAAAAAAAGCTGGTAGCCAAGTTGCTGGTAGTTTGTTTTTAATAGAATTAAAAGATCTAAATGGTAGACAAAAATTAGATGGTAAAGTCGAATCTCTAATTAAATATTAGAATCATTAATAGTATCAAAAACAACACAATAAAAATTGTGTTGTTTTTTTCAAATAAACTTCAAATCAACTGAACTAACTCCGCCCAACTTGAACTCTAGTGATCGACGACCAAGGACTAGTTTATGCAAACCCAGCTAAAACTGAACTAATTGGAGTTGTCC
>OIZF01000564.1_pt1 | contig 25332 bp, 24 predicted proteins | sample 1588471 | NCBI WGS metagenome assembly OIZF01 (sample SAMN03283279) | human gut metagenome | biome: human-associated habitat; material: feces | host: Homo sapiens | place: Peru | collected 2012
TAAGTGGTGATGAAGTCACTGGTGCTTTAATGCAAATCAAAGATGAAGACGGAAACATCATCGATGAATGGACTTCTGAAGGTAAAGTACATTATGCTACTGGATTGGTTGAAGGTAAGAAATATATTCTACATGAAGATCTTGCTCCTACAGGATTAAATCTTGCTAATGATATTGAATTTGAAGTTTCATACGAAAAAGAAAATCAAAAAGTAGAAATGATTGATACAATCAATGAAGTTTCAAAAGTTGATGAAAAAGGTAACTTATTAAAAGGCGCTGAAATGACAGTCACTTCTAATAAGACTAAAAACATTATTGACAAATGGGTTTCAGGACAACATATCTTTGATGTTACTGATGAAATGAAAGCTCAATTAAAAGAAAATGGTAAAGCTGAAGGAACATACATGGATGAAGAAGATTCAACAGTTCAATACAGCATTGCTAAAAACAAAGGTAAAGATGATTATACTGTCATGTTTGTAAAAGATGGAGTTACAACTTATACAAACATTGATCTTGATGGTAATGAAACTAGACACATGATTCAAGGACTTGAAGCAGATGAAGAATATGTGTTGAAAGAAACAAAAACTCCTAACGGATATGCTACTTTCAAAACACAAACATTCACAGCTGAAGAAGGAAAAGATACGGTATTATCTATGACTGATGAAGATACAAAAATCGAAATCAGCAAACAAGATATTACTACTAAAAAAGAACTTGAAGGTGCTAAACTTAAAGTTACTGACAAAGATGGTAAAGTCATTGATGAATGGACTTCAGGAAAACAACCTCATATGATCAAAAATCTTACTGCTGGAGAAACTTACACATTAACTGAAGTAATTGCTCCTAAAAATTACAAGGTTGCTGAATCTATTCAATTTACAGTTACAGATACAGGAGTAGCTCAAAAAGTTGTGATGTACGATGAATTATTACCAGTTGCTAAAAGAGTAAAAACTGGTGATGATACTCGTATTAACTACTATGTTGCAATTGCTGTATTATCTTTAATTGCTGTTGCATTCCTTGTTATCAGAAAAAGAAAACAAGCATAATAGCTGATTCACTAATTCCGGACAATTGTCCGGAATTTCTATTTATACTTATAAATAATCAGGAGTGATGTTTTTGAAGAAAATGAGAAAGTATTCTTTGATTTTTATTTTATTTATAACTTTATTTTTAATATCTGGTTGTTCAGTTCAAACATACACGGTTGAGGATGTTAATTTTAACAAGTCTATGAAAGTAGACTTAAATAGCAAAAAATCATTATTTTATCTTATCCATGACGTTGATGGTAAAAAGGTAAGCAGTTCTAACATAGATGGGAATTCATTTTCGTTTAAAAATCTTGCTATCAGATATAAAAGTTTCAATACAAAAAAAGAAGGAAGATTTAATGTTACTTTCACAACCAATGATCCAAATGTTAAATCTTTTACTAAAACAATTGAAGTTGCAGATATTTCTAAACCTAAGATTCATTTAAAAAAGAAAAAGATTAATGTATTTATAGATGAAGTAGATTTGATTGATTATTACAAATATTTTACATACAAAGACAACAGCAAATATGATGAACTTACCTGCATTGTAGATAGCAGCGAAATCAAAAAAGAAGCTGGAGAGTATTATTGTTATATCAAAGTTTATGACAAGGCAGATAATACAGGAAAAGCAAAAATTAAAGTTGCAGTTAAAGAAAGACCTGCAGAAGAAACAAATTCTCAACATAGCGATACTAATCAAAACAGTCAAATTCAAAACAGTGAGAATACGAAAAAGGAACAGCCTAAAACTTCCAATGGAAATTCAAACAGTACAGAGCCATCTCAATCTCAGCAAAGTACAAATACTGTCCCCTCTTCTTCCAGTCACAGTGCAAGCAATCCTGCACAGTACAATAGATATTTTGCTGGAAATTCAATCGATACCTACAATTCAGCTTATGACTATGCGGAAAGTATTGTAAACAGTGGAAAAGCAAGCAATTATCAGGTAATGCCTGATGGAAATGGTTTTAATGTAACTTTTGGTTAAAATTCCGGACAATTGTCCGGATTATATTTTATGAAAGGAGATTTTTATGGATTTAGATGATGAAACATTACAAAGATTCATTCAATCTCAGCAGACTGATGTTGAATATAATGAACAGACAGATACTTTTGATATTCTAAACAGTGAGGGCAAAACAATTGAAAAGATTGAAAGAACAGATTTTGATGATGTTGTCCAACCTGCACCAAATTATCAGCAAATCAGTGAAAAATCTAAGATAGATAGTTATTTTAAATATGATGCCGAACAAGATAGAAAAAGAGCCCATCAATATCTTCAGGAATTAAAAACCATGAACAAACATCAACTGGAAGCAGAACGTGAAAATGTAGTCAATGTTATGTTTGATCTGGGCGATGATCTCAATGGAAACAATCTTTCCTATCGTGATTTACAATTAGCATTAATAACAGGTAAAGATCTAGATGGTATTGATATTCCAAATGATACCCCTGAAGAACGTAATGCTGAAGAAATAGAACAAAAGAAATATGAGAGAAAGAATGAGGAAATAAAATATGACGACAAAAGATAGCATGGATATCAAAGCATCAAAGAAATCTCTTATTTTATCCATTGTTTGTATTCTTACTATTATAATCGCCTATGTCATATCATGTACCCCACTCATACAGATTTACTGGATCAACTGGTTAGATGTTCTAATTTTAAAAAATACATTGAATCTTGTTATGATTGCTATTGTTTTAGCTGTATTGTACAGAACACAGGTGAAAATCATAGAAAAGAAGATTGACGATTTCAATAGAAAGTTAGGAGGAAGATAATGTGAATGATGAACAAATAATCAAATCTACGGTATCCGTTTTCTACAGGCTTTTTTTCAATTATGTACCTTCTCTAATGGAAGATCTGAAGCATGGAATTGATTATGTCAAATCTACAAAAGAGAAGCATTCTTACAAGGACGAACGAGGAAAAAGATTCAAAAGTGAAGAAGGTTTTGTTTTAGATGCAAAGGCACGTAATAATGGTCACAATGCAGAAATGAAAACAACAACAGTGAAGAGCGGAAGAAAAGATCTAAAGGAACTTGTTAAATCCTGCAAAAAAAGAGGTGTTGATGTCTATATTCGAGAAAAACCAAAAAATTTCGATTCATTGGTAGAACGTTATAATGCCAGTGAGAATCTATCAATTAGAGAAAAAGAGATGCTGGATGCATTTTGTGATTTTGATAAGGATTGTGTTATAACCAATATTCACGGTGATGGTGGAGTCCTCATGTTTAAAGCAGAAGACATCCAACAGGTTGAAGAAGCAATAAAAGATATTGATCAAAAATCATTGAATATTCAAAGAAGAAAGCAAAAAGCCAAAGAAAGATTCAAAACAGAAAAGGATGCTAGAGAAATAACAAAAGCACTTGATAAAGCTATCGGTTCAAAATATTATGCTCAAAGATAATTTCGGACATTTGTCCGGATTCTTTAGAAAGGAGAATATCATGGAAGATTTCATACTAATTGCAGTACTTGTAGCTTCAGGTTTCGTAATCGTTGGATTGAGAGCTTTAAAGGAAATAAAGAAAAATGACCGAAACAAGAAATGATACATCTAAAATCAAATGCAGACTATTTGTTGACATGGATGGAACAATTAACTATTTCAATAATAATATTGATTCATTAGACAGTATCTTCTCTAAAGGCTATTTCAGTAATCTTCGTCCTAGAAATCAAATTATTGAGGCCATTAAAGAGTATTCCAAACATGACAGTGAAATATATGTAATTGCTAACGTAATAGATAGTCCGTATGTAATTAACGAAAAAAATGAATGGCTTGATAAATATCTTCCCGAACTAGACCAGCAACATCGAATTTTTGTTCCATATGGAAAAAACAAAACAGATTATATTCAGGGAAATATTACTAAAATGGATTTTTTAATTGATGATAGCGAAGCAAATCTTATTGAATGGAATAAACAAGGAAGTACTATCAAGCTTGTAAACGAATTAAATGATCGTGAATCAACATGGAGTGGTGAAAGTATTTATTATAATGCACCCTCACGAGCTATTGCTTTTTCAATTAGATCGATACAGAACAGATGTGTTCTGAATGAGCTTTTTAAAAATAAGGATTTTTTTTTGGATTTAGAAAATGAAATTTATGCTAAAGAAAACAGTCAACCTGTAAAAAAACAAAATATTGCTGATCGTATCAAAGATGCTAAAGAAAAAGCATCTAATCAGCGAAACAATATGAAGGTTATATCAAAAAATGGACCTCAAAGATAATTCCGGACATTTGTCCGGATTTTTAAAAAGGAGTGATGCTTATCTTTATAAAGGAAAAAAAATGGGCAACTACTTTTCTGATTGTCGTTGGAATAACAGTTTTCCTCATTGGAAATCGTATAGGTGCCTATTATCTATATCTGTCTGCTCATGGCGGGACTTTTCCAATGATTTTATTCGATGTCTTATTTGGACTTGGTTCAAGTTTTAAGACAATGGGTATTCTTCCAAGTGTTTCCCCTATTCCTGTATTTTGTGGAGTAGTACTGATTGCTGTTACTTTTGGTGGTGTTCTATATAAAATATCATCACGTAAAAACTATCGTACTGGAGAAGAATATGGTTCAGCTGAGTTTGGAGATGTCGATGAACTTAAAAGAGATTTCAAAGACGAAGAATTTACAAACAATATGGTATGTTCAAAAAATATTCAGATTTCTATGAATACCAGAAAAACATTTCTTAATAATAACATATGCACTGTCGGTGGATCCGGTTCAGGTAAAACACGATATTTTGTAAAACCTAACATACTACAGATGAAGTGTAACTATGTTGTAACAGATCCTAAAACTTCATTAATACGTGAAACCGCAAACGCCTTTTTTATAAGTGGTTATGATGTAAAGATCATGGATTTTATCCATACTGAAAATTCTATGCATTATAACCCTTTTGTTTATATTCAAAAACCGTTAGATGTGTACAAATTTGTTAATAACCTTGTTGCAAATACAAAAGACAAGGCAAAATCAGCTGGTGGTGATGAATTCTTCGAAAAGGCTGAAATTGCCCTTTTAACAGCATGTTGTTTCTATGTGATGGCTACAGGAGACATTAACGAAAGAAATATCAATACAGTCATGGATCTTATTGATCTTGCTGAGGCAAGTGAAGAAGACGAGAACATGAAATCAGTACTCGATATCATGTTTGAGGATTTAGAAGAACAAATGAACGCTAAGGTGGACAAAGCTGGAGATGATGCATACCTTTTAAAAAATGGATATGACTATTTGGCTGTACGTCAATATGCTCTTTACAAAAAAGCAGCAGGAAAAACAGCAAAATCAATATTAATTTCAATCGGTGTCAGAATGGCACCTTTTAATTTGCCTGAAGTACGTGAACTTATGAAGGATGATACCGTCAATCTTTATACGATTGGTGAACCATTAAAGGATGAATACGGCAGCTTAAAGAAAACAATTCTTTATATCGGTATATCTGACAGTGACAAATCATTGAACTTTATACCAGCAATTATGTATCAACAGCTTTTTGATATCTTATATCAACAAGCTGATAGTACACCTGCTGGCAGACTTCCAATTCATACACGCTTCATGCTTGATGAATTTGCAAATATAGGTAAGATTCCAGACTTTGAAGTTAAGATTGCAACAATGCGTTCTCGTGAAATATCAGTCAATGTTATTTTACAAAACATGGCACAGTTGAAAAATGCCTATAAAGATGACTGGGAAACTGTCTTTGGTAACTGTGACACTACTCTGTTCCTGGGTGGAAAAGAATATTCTACTTTGGAATACATTTCAAAAATGATTGGAAATGGAACTTTTGACTATCAGACAATCTCTGAAACTAAAGGCTCAAATCCAACATATACGATTGGTAATCAGCTTATCAATCGTGCATTACTTGACCCTTCTGAAATAGGACGTTTAAAAATGAACGAATGTCTTGTTCATATCAGAGGTCAGCAAGTGTTCAAGGATGAAAAATTCCCATTACAGGAACACTGCAATATCAATCTGACTACAGATGCTGATAATGGAAAACTAGCTGATAACAATTATTTTACTGGAGATAAGATAACTTACCTTCTTAAAGAAGCAAGTAAAAATTCACCTTACAGTTTTAACAGTTCTCATTCTTATGATGAAGAATTAGATACACCTGTTTTTGAAGGTGATCTTTATAGCAGCGGTTTTGAAATCGGCACATCTGTAACAGTAGATTTTAGTACTACAAATTAAAATAAAGGAGATTTTTATGGATACATTTAATCAAGTTTTATCAATTGCTCAAAAAGGTGTTATTGCTTTTGGTACTTTCTGGGTAGTATGGGGATTGGTCGTATTAGGAAGCGGTCTAAAAGATAAGACAGCACCCGATATCAAACAAGGAATTGGTCAAATATGCGGTGGCGCAGTAATTATTTTAGCTGGTGCATTGATCTCTAATATTCATTTATAAAGTATAATTCCGGACAATTGTCCGGAATTTCTTTCATGAAAAAAGAAAGGAGTTGAATGATAAATGATATATGTCCCTGTCCCAAAGGAAATAAAGGAATATGAGAAAAAAGTTTTTCAGTCAATGACTTTAAGACAGGTAATCTGTCTTTTCTTGGGTATTGTTTGTGGTCTTGGTGCTTTTTTTCTGACTAAAGATATTTTGACAGTAGATATTGCTTCCTATCTTGTAATGGCAATAGCAGTTCCCTTTATTCTTCTAGGATGGATCAAAATAAATGACGTACCTTTTGACCAGTTCTTTAAGATATGGCTAACGCATTACAGACATAAACAACTTATCTTATACAACAATGAAATAGAATATCAAAGAAAGGATGATAAAGTTGAAAAACATATTTTCTCTAAAAAGAGCAAGTCAAAGCGAAAAAAACGTAAACAAATCAAAGAAAATATCTAATAGAAAAATGCGTTCAATCAAACGTACAACGCAGAATGCCATAGATTATGAAGCCATGATGAAAAATGGAATCTGTTATAACGGTGACGATTTCTATTCTGCCGTTTTAAAATTTACTGATGTCAATTATCAGATTGCAAGGGCTGAAGATCAAGAAAGCATCTGGACAAAATACATGGAAATTCTTAATTCCCTAGGAAGTGAAAGTGGTATTCAATTAGTTATCCACAATCACACGGTTGATGAAGAAGATTTTGAAAAAAATATTCTTATGACGCCTAAAGGAGATATTTTAGATAAGGACAGAACTGAATTTAACAAGGTTTTAAGAGCAAACATCAACATGGGTACAAATAATATAGTGACCGATAAAATGTTCGTCTATACGACAAAAATGGATGATATGGATGAAGCTCTCAAAGACCTACACTTCAAAGGGACTGAATTTGAAGACAGATTTAAGGAACTGGGATGTGATGCACATGTCATGAATGGAAAAGAAAGACTCGAAACCATTCATAATATGTTCTCTCCTGCTCAGCCTTTTTATTTTGACTATGACAAGGTAAATGAAACATTTACTACAAAAGATGCAATTGCGCCAACTTCGTTTGATTTTACAAAAAAGGACAGATTCATGATTGGAAACAGATTCTGTCGTTGTTTATGGTTAAAGAATTATTCAACTGAATTATCAGATAAATACATCAATGACCTTACAAAAATCGAACACAATCTTGTCATTTCATTCCACATGAAATCGGTCGCTCGTGGTGAAGAACTTCCACTTATCAAATCAAATATTGCCGGGATGGAACTTCAAAAGATGGAAGAACAAAAAAAGGCATTAAGAGATGGATATGACCCAGATATGATTCCAATGGAATTGAAATATTCACTAGATAGTGCCTATGAACTGTTGCATGATGTTCAGTCAATGGATCAAAGATTATTTATCTGTCAATTCTTCATCATGCTCAACTGTGAAACTGAAAAGGAACTTGAAGATGTCACTAAACAGGTGCTTACGAAAGCAAAAAAATATTCTACTGAAATGGTCATTTTAGACTATCAACAAGAAGCTTGCATGAATGCCTGTTTACCTCTTGGAAGAAGTAAAGTTTATGCCGGAGCTGGCGGTAAAGGAAGAACACTTACCTCACCAGTATGCGGAATTTTAATCCCATTTACATCACAAGAACTTATGCAAAAAGGTGACAGTCTCTATTATGGACTCAATCCAACAACAAATAATCTAATCATGGCCAACAGAAAAGAACTGGATAATGGTTCAGGATGGCTTCTGGCCAAACCTGGTTCAGGTAAATCATTTGCTACAAAAAGAGAAATCGTTCAGGTTATTTTAAATACAGATGATGATGTCGTCATCATTGATCCTGAAAAAGAATATGAGCCTTTAACAGGAAGATACAGTGGTTCATATATCAATGTATCTACTACATCCGGTGTCTATTTCAATCCATTCGATGGTGATGATAGCGAAGTCAATTTTCTGTCAGAAAAAGCTGAGTTCCTTCAATCTATGATGGCACACATCATGTGTGTAGATAATTTAACACCTCAGTACGTATCGATTATAGACAGGACATTACGTGAGCTATGGGCGTCGTATGAATCAAAGAAAAATAACAATAAAGATGTAACAATCCCTAGACCAACACTTGATGATTTTGCTGATCTCTTGGCCGAACAAAAAGAAAAGGAAGCAGAATCATTAGCACTGGCTTTAGGAATTTATACAAAAAATGGTACTTACAATCTTTTTTCTAAACCATCAAACATAAACATGGATAATCGTCTCATTGGATTTAATATACGTGATTTAAGCGAAGGTTTGAAAACCTTAGGTATGTTCGTTATTTTGGAAACGTTATGGACACGAATTAAACGAAACTTTGAAGCAGGGAAACGTACATGGATCTATGTAGATGAAATCTACCTTATGTTTGCAAACGACTACTGCGTTAACTTCTTCTACACTTTATGGAAGCGTGCAAGAAAATATGGAGCTATTTTAACCGGTATAACACAGAATGTTGAAGATCTGCTACATAATGAAAAGATTGGAACATTATTGTCAAACTCAAATTTCATCGTTATGTTGAATCAATCATCACAAGATCGTGATAACCTAGCTGCTCTCTTAAACTTGTCACCTCAAATGTTATCGAGCATTACAAATGCAAAAAAAGGAAGCGGATTGCTACAATGCGGTTCTGCTATCATTCCATTTAGAGATAATTTTCCTAAAGACAATGACATCTATGAAGTATTAACTTCTGACTTTGATGAAATCGTTGAATTCAGAAAAGAAAAGGAAAGAAGAGAAAAAATGAAAATGGAAGTGTAAAAATTCCGGACAAATGTCCGGATTATAGAAAGGAGTGATATTCATTGCAGTCAAAATTGTCTCAGGCAAAGCACAGGGTTGGTTCTGCAAGAAGAGTCAGAACAGTCAATCCATATAGTAGTAACAGGGCAAAGTTTCGTCAGTCGACCGCAATGAAAAACGCCAGACACAGAGTTGATTCAGCTGGATATTCTAATACTTCCAATCAGTACAGCGATTTGCCAAAATACCGGATGTCTACTGCATTAAAAGGAGCAAAACATAGAATTTCAGGTGAAATAGGAAATACTATTGTAAATTACACTCCAGATGTTTATGACATGCCTAAAGGTCAGCAGGATTATGCTACACATTCGACAGCTAAGTTAATTGGAAATGGTTTTATGACTGCAAGAACAGGCTATAGAGGTATTAAAACATTACAAAGATTCACTTGGAAAGCAAGAAGAAATCACTATGATAAAAAGGCTGGTTCAAAATATGTAAAGAAATCAGCAAAAATGTCTAGAAACCTCAAATATTCCAGCGGTCTAAATCCAGCTCTATCTACAAAAATGATGATAAACAATCAGACAAGAAAAGCTGTCAATAAAGTAGCCAATTCTGAAGATAAAGCAACTCAAATTACTGGAAAAGCAATGCGCCTTTCGATCAATACAATCAAATACAGAAAACAATGGGCAAAAAGCATAAGAACAATATCAAGTTTAGTAAAAGCTTTAATAGGTTCCGTTGTTGGATTTATAACATCCCTTCCTATGGTCATTATGTCCACAATAGCTTCTATTCCAGTTATGATTATAGTTATTATTATTACTGTAATAATATCTTTAATGTCATCATATAACCCAACATTTTTCGGAATGGAAGCTCTTTTCAACTATCAAAATGACTTGGAAAACGAATTTGGAATAAATATTGATGTTGTAGAGCTGAGCTGTGTAGCGGATGCTCTTGAATGGAACAGGGATATAGATTACAGAAAGGTTGAACGACTCGTTGCATACTACTACATCGATTCCCCTTCTATTTCAGCATACAAGGATCGTGATTCTAAATATTACTGTACAAATCCAAAAGATGCGAAAAAAACCGATTTTGACACAGGACTGAAAAGAGTATTCAGTAAACAGAATCCAGCTAAATCTCTCAACAACAATGACAAATGGGGAATCAGAGATGATATTTCAAAAGACAGTTTGAACTATTCAAACCTCAAATCGATTAATAAACCTGTCATTGAATTCTACAGAGAATATAAGAACATGAAGACAGGTAATGATGCTAACAATACACAATTACGTGCCTATTATGGAACGAATGAAAAGATCAATGAACGTATTGCTTTTGCGAAATCAAGATATACAACCAACTTAGGATGGTTTTCTATCTATGGTACACCAAACGAGTTACCAGATTCTGAAATCCTTGCGAACGGGACTTACTCTCAAAAAGCTGTTGAGCTTGGTAAAGGAAAGCTGGGGTGTCGTTACTGGTGGGCTAAACAGGGACCAACCTATTTTGACTGTTCTGGCTTCGTCTGGTGGTGCTACAATACAGCTGGAGTCAATTTCGCACGTGGAACTGCACAGTCCTATTCTAAATTAGGAGTAGAGGTTCCTAAAGATATTTCTCAATTGAAAGAGGGAGACCTGATATTAATAAGCTGGAAAGGTGGAAAAATAAGTCACGTTGTTATGTATATAGGAAACAATCAGATAATTGGTGCAAACGGTGGAGGAAGTAACACGCATGGAGATAATCCAAAAGCATGTGTCAGCATAAAAAATATCTCATACTGTTGGAACAAAACAGTATCAATTAGAAGATTGGCCGAATAAATCCGGACAATTGTCCGGAATATATTTTATGAAAGGAGATTTTTATGAATTGGGATTGGTTAAAAGACAATCTTGCTGATGTTGTTTTAGGCATATACAGTGAGATTGGTAAAGGCATGACATCTGTTTTAAGTGATGCGGTTAAATCACCATCTGTATATAATTCTACCGCCTGGTCGAGCGTCACAAAATTCAACTCAGATGTTGTACTGCCTATCGCCTGGACAATACTTTCCTTGTTCCTGTTGATAGAACTTGTGTCGTTGTTTAAGCGAGCAGATGTACGTGGAATGGACAGCATTTACTGGGTATGTATTATAATCTTAAAAATTTTATTAGCAAAATTATTGATGGAAAATATGACTACGATTATAAATGCAATTTTTGATATATCTTCGCATATGGTTACATCAGCTCAATCATCCTTCTCTTCTGCATCAGATGGGTTTACATTAACAAACGAAGCAAAAGCAAACCTGTCACTGGCAATGAGTAATGAGAGTGTACTGGGAATGTTAGGATTATGGATCATCGCTGTACTTGTCAAAGTTGCAAACAGTGTATGTACTGTATTAGCGAAAGTAATAGTTGATTTGCGTTTTATTGAAATCTATGTATTTACAGCTATCGCTTCCCTACCATTTGCAACATTGTCATCAAATGAATATTCTTCTATTGGAAAGAATTTTATCAAGCGAATGATTGCACTTGCACTGCATGTCATATTTATTATTGTTGTTTTCTTTATATATGGTGCGTTATGCAATGGAGCTACGGTAGATACAACAAGCGCTTCAAATATGTTAGTTCAGGCACTTGGTTATTCTATACTTTGTGTTATTGCATTATTCCAAACTGGAGGATGGTCAAAACAACTCATGGGCGTATAATTAGATTCCGGACATTTGTCCGGAATTTTTTTTTATCTTTTTTTAAAAACAGGTACCGTTTCTGTCGTAGTTTTTGGTATTTAAGTGTTTTATAATTAAAATAGATAGTTTCGGGTGGAAGCTATCTTTTTTGTTACAAAAAGTAAAAAAGAAAGGATAAATATTATGGAAAATACAAATAGCAATTTAGAAAGATTTGCAATTAATTTTAGCAGCAAACAGGTCTCAAAGCCAAGAGAACATACTGGTGGAAAAATTGATGTAACTACTGGAAAAACAATGTTATTTAGAAAACTCTATATTCCTTCAAAGGAATACAGACCTAATGACATCGACTTAGGTGTTGACTCAAATGGCATTGATCGTAACGAACGAAAAGGATACATAAATATTCCTGATCATTTGATTTATCAAGACAAAAGAAAAGAAGGAAGAATGTATACTTACTTCAATTCTGATCGTCAAATCAAAATTAATTTTTCTGGAGAAAAAACTGGCCATGTGGTAAATGGTAAACCAGAATATGATTCTCCTGATCCATTGGTAATGAGCGCAAAAGAGTTTGCACATCTATATGATGGAAAAGCACGTGAACAATCTCGTACGCCTGCCAGAAACCAAGATAGAGAAAAACAACAAACAAAACAAATAAATATTAAAAAAACATCTCCAGAACTTTAGAGATGTTTTTTTATAGGATCCCGCCCGTCCTACTATTTTATTGAAAGGAGTATGCCATGGAATATTTAAGCCAGGAAGAAAAAGACAGCTTCATACAAGAATTGAGATTGTTTTGTAAGGATCTTTCAAACAAAACATTGAACGAAAGAAAGTCATTTCTATTGGATTATACATTATATGCACGAGAATTTATTTCTCAGGAATGGTTCAACATATTTTCAATTATTAAACACATTGGAAACAAAGGCATCTGCAATAGCGTTGTGAAATGGAATGAAATATTCATAAGAAGTAGCAATTCACCTGTGGATATCCGGCCAAGAAAAGGAACACATGGAATTCCTGTTATTGTACCTGCCATCACACAGGAACTTAATTTAAAACGCAATATCAATGAACTGAAGCTTCAATGGTATAGAAGCTATGTATTTTCTATTGATATGCTGGCCATACCGCCTATGCTTCAGACACCTGCAGAACAGTCAATCATGGAAATGGTAACTGCTATTGGATGCAATTCAAAGCTAGATGAAAAAGTTGAAATACAGAATATGGTTGACTGGATAGATATAAATAATTTTATAAATTGTTTTCTAAATGAAATCATCAATGACAGAAATACTGGCCTTTTGAATCAATATTCACGAACTGATTTTCATTTCTATTTTGAACTTCTGAAGTATCTCTTTGTTGCCTGTACAGATTTCTATGACAGTGATGATGTTCAGGAATCATCTGTTGATATACCTGACATACTGACACTGAAGGAACATGATCTTCTCCTGGTATTTCATGATATCTGTTTTATGATAAGACGCTTTACTGTTTTTCTTGCAGAATACTTTAAAAGATATACGGATTATGAATTAAGCATGCAAGAAGAAAGATATCTGAATGAACAGATGCAGATGAATATCAAAGAAAGAATTGCCTTTGCAAAATCAAAACTTGAAGAAAGCGAGGAACAAAATGACATCAGAAGCTAAAGTCATCCTGTCTCAATTAGAAAAACAGACAGGTGATCTACATACCGTAATCCAACAGCAGAACAAGATTGAAGGCCTCGTTCAAAATCAGCTGGATGCAATATTCGTCATGGATCTTTTTACTTCCCTGAAAAGACAAAAAAATAAAAATGGTCTGGATTCCATAAAAAAACAGTTTGAGGCTGTTTTTTATTTTGAAAAAAACAAGGCAGTTCTTGAATCTTTAAAACTAAAGGAGAACGACAATGGAAAAGATAGATAGAGAAACAATAGATGAAATAAAAGAGAAGACTTCAATTATAAAATTAGCAAAAGATTATTTTACCCTTACCAGAGAAAATGGTTATCTGGGAATAAAAGATGAAAACAACAACAAAGAGCTTTCAACAATAAAAATAGACCCTGAATCCAATACGTATCAACGTTTCCCTGATAGACGAACAAGAGATGTTATCCAATTCGTAAGAGATACGAAAATTGAAGGGATAGAATCATTCCAAGATGCAATAGTTTTTTTAGATAAAAGAATAAAAGAAAACACAATCACAAAAGAGCTTATTGAAGAAGTAAAATCACATGTTTCTATCATGGATCTTGCAAATGAATATTTTTCGATTACTAAAGAACATGGATTTTTAGGAATTAAGGATGTTGATGGTTCCAGTGATTTTTCATCATTAAGGTTATATCCAGATACAAATTCCTACTATCGTTTTTCTGGAAAGGGAATGAACAAAAGAGATGTTATCTCATTTGTAATCGATACACAGATTGAAGGGATAACTTCCTTTAAGGAAGCTGTTATTTTTTTAAAAAAGAGAATAGATCCTAATTTCAATATCGATATAAAAAAAACTACTGTTAAGAAATGGAACGAGCTTACGACTGCTGAAAAAGGAACTCGTATGGCCAATACAAACAATCAGTTAAATGAAAAAATACAAATCGATGATAACAATCGGTGTATTATAGCCTATCTGAAACAGACCAGAGGAATAGATACCAAGATCATCTATGATGAAATCGACAGAGGTAGAATTGCTCAAGTCATTACAAAAAACGGTTCAAAGGCGCTGGGATGTATTGGAAAAGATTTTAACTTTCCATCACTAAAAACGGCCGTAAGCGTAAGAGGAGTAAAAAAAGACTCAACATTCAAAGGAGATTTAGAAGGATGCAACTACGATGTCGGATGGATCATCAGCAATGTCGAACGTAAATATGATGAAGAAAAAGACAGATATGTCAATATCCGTCATGCAAATTATCATGATAAAGCAAAAATATACTGTTTTGAAGGTTATATAGATTATCTTTCATTCAAAACAATTCAGAAACAACATGGAAATCCCATGACAAATGACATCTGTATCGTTACAGGAAGTGCCTCAAAAACAAGATGTATCAGAAATTTTCTTGAGGGAAATAGAAATCTTTTTACAGATGCAAACATTACTTTGTGTTTCGATCGAGATGAAGCCGGATTCAAAGCGATTGATAAAGTATCGAAGGAACTTATTGACCTGGATATGAATTTAAAGATTGATACAGCTATTTCATATGATAAAGACTGGAACGATCAGCTTTTAAATTATCCTTCAGAAACAAATGATCTTGCATACACAATTTCAAAGAACGTTGATAACATTGCAACTCTGTCCAGCGACAAAAAAACAATTTGCTGTTTATACGAAGATAAGAATGATCCAACAAGTGCTATTATGTTTGATTATAAGAATAAAGATGCAAAGATCTATGATGGCAGTAAAGAAGGTCTCAACATTGCTTTTGATGATTTAGAAAAGATATCTTCAAACAGCGGTATTTCAGTAAATTTAAACAGTGATTATGCAGAGGCAATAAGAGAAGAACCTAGACGATATCCCTATTTGATTAAAAAAGGCAATATTGACATCAGCAAGAATGAAAATATTGCTGATCGGATCAAGGATGCAAAAGAAAAAGCATCCAATCAAGAAAAGAATGTAAAGTGTATATCAAAAAACGAAATTCAAAGGTAATTCCGGACAATTGTCCGGAATTTAATTTATGAAAGGAAATTAAAATATATGAACGAACCGTTAAATGAAAAACTACAACAATTATTATCTGCTTTTACAACAGATAATATAACTGAATCAGATGTTGCCGTTAAACATATAAAAGATTTATTCCCAGACAAAAATTTTAAATATGAATCAAGAAACAGCTCAACTGATTTTTATATAGAAAATAAAGAAATGATTCATCTTTCAGCTAACAATGAATCAAGAATTGTTATCAGCTACCCTGAAGGGGACCGTTTTGGAAATAGATTATCTGATCCAAACACTGATATTTGGATTGAATATTTGAATAAAGATAAATTAGAAAAACTACCGCTATTTGAAAACAATCATGTTGAAAAAACTTGGATTGAAAACATAGCTCAGGCTAAAGAAGATATCACTCAAGATAAACCACTTACAAAAGAATACATCCTTGCACAGATAGAAGCGCATTCGGATAACTTTCCACCTGAATTGCCTTTATCTTTATTAGAAAGAACCAGCGATGAACTTCTTCTTGATAAAGATATCAAAAAAGCTGTAATAGACAGCATGAAAGATATAGCAGATTATGATGCTGGTGCAGCAGCTGATCAATATAATTATGGTCAATATGGTGGTATGGATGTAGATCCTTGGGATATGGAACCCTGTAACCAATTTAAGACTACCCATTTACCTGAAAATGTTGAAAAATTGTATAAGCAAGATATCGAAGATACTTATCTTCAATATGAAAGTGTGGTGGACAATCTAAAGAAGGAAAAAGATTCATTGGGCAAAGAAATTAAAGGACAGACATTTTTTCATAACAATAAAGATCTCATACTTTCATATTTTGAAGAAAGAAATAAAGTTTATAATGAAAACAAAGACTTTATAACGGGTGTAATTTATAATTCACCTGAGTTTATTGAAAATCCGCATACACTTGATACATTTGATAAATTTACTTTTCTTCAAAAAATGAATTTAGCTAAATTCACTTCCCAGCTCGACTCAGAAAAAATAAGATATAAATTGGTCAAGCAAACACTTGATACATATCCATCTGAATTGAATAAAAAATATTCTAATATAAATTTTCATGATCTAGAATTTGAAGTACAAAGTACAAAGATATCAGAAAAAAAATATTTAGAAAAATACCATGAATTAACTTATCAAAAATTCAAACCTTGGCAATTTATACAAAGAAGAAGAAATGAAACAGAATTAAATGATACTATCGATAAAATAGAACACACAAAGAATCTTTCATTTTATCTGGATACAAAACTAGAAAATGAGAAACTCCAAGACTCTATAAGAGATTTAGAATTAATAACAGGTCAAGGCGAAAAGTATAACAAAGATATTGAAGAACTTTATTCTAAATTCGATGATAATATTGTTGATAAAATCAAATATACAATTTTTCTAGATGATGAATTATCTAATAAAGCAGCTGGAGTTCCATTTAATTTTCTTGAGAATTATCAAAGTATCTTTGCTGATTACGAAGTGGACCTCAATTTATTAAAGGAAAGATTCATAGAAACAAACAGACAGATTGCCCGTGCAGAAAAGATTCTTAATATTTCTTCTTCACTAGAAACTGCTGAAAAAGAATATACACAATCGTACGTACGAGAAGATAAAGAGAAAGTTTCTACTAAACAAGATATAAAAAAAGTAAATAACATTGCTGATCGGATTAAGGATGCAAAAGAAAAAGCATCCAATCAAGAAAAGAATGTAAAGGTTCTATCAAAAAATGAAATTCAAAGATAATTCCGGACAATTGTCCGGGATTTTTAGAAAGGAAGAATAAGATGATAAATAATGAGCTATATTCCTATATTTCTATGCAGAAGAAACAGATAAAAGATTTTGAAGAAAAGGAATTTTATAAATTAATTGATGATAAATCTAAAGAATTAGACATTGAAAAAGAAATTATTAGATTTCTATTAACATTCTATAAAGCTGACACAATTGAAGATGCCTATAAAATATTGAATTCCTATTTTATACAGAAAATAAAGAATAACAATTCAATTATTCTAGAACCATGTATAGAAAATCAAAACAGAAAAATCAATTATAACTGTAATGACAATACCGTTACAGTAGGCTATTCCACGGTCAGCGCACTACTTATGGATGAAAACAATCCGACTTTGAAAAATAAAATGTTTTATGCGACATATGAAACGCCAATAAATAACAATACACCAAACGATTCTTCAAATGATGACATCCTGGAAGGACAGACATCTATGGAAGACTATTTAGAAGGTGATGTCAATTATTTTGATTATGAAGAAGCAGATAAAGAAGATAAACCCATCAATTCAGTTGCTGATGGCAATACAGATTTATTCAATAAGATGTTGAGAGGTAACAAATGAAAAAGTTAATTATATGTGAAAAAAATTCTTTGGCCAGAGGTGTCAAACATGGGATTGAATCTATGTCTAATGAAACAATGCGTTCAGTTGTCTACTACAAAGGAAAAGATGCACTTTCTACTTTGATATATTATGAAAGTACAAACTACATAGTTACAGCCGTTGTTGGCCATATTTTTGAACTTCAGTCCATTGCTGATTATAAAGGTGTGGAAAAGATATCCTGGAAAGATGTTTCCCTTCCCTATCATCCGGATAAATTTGATTTTAAAAGAAAAATAAAAAAAGAGTTTAAAAAGCGTTTTAAAATGATCAATGAACTGATCAACAGAAATGACGTTAACGGAATATTCAACTGTGGCGATAACGATCGAGAAGGTGAAATACTTATCAGAGAAGTTATCAACGAAACAGCTACTGATAAACCTGTCTATCGTCTTGCACTTGCTGAAGTAACTGACAGCTCTGTTAGACTGGGATTGAATGAAATGAAATCTGACAAGGAATTCAACAATATTGCAAATGAAGGGTTTGCTAGACAGTATGCCGACTGGCTTTACGGAATCAATCTGACTACATATGCAACTGTTAAAATGGAAAATGGAATTTACAGTGTTGGCCGTGTAATCAGCGCTATTGTACGTGCCATTTACGAACGTGACATGTCTATCAGAAACTTTCATTCCAGAAAATATATAAGCGGTCTCTCTAAAGAAGAAACCAACGGAGAAATTATTGAACTGTTGGATAAAGAAAAATTCTATGCTGAAGAAAATAATCAGTTTTCTGAGGAAACAAAAAAATCATATTCTGATTATTTCAACGACTTGAATCGTACAACATTTAAAGTCATAGATAAGTCATCAAAGGAAAAGAAGGTCAAGCGTCCTAAGTTATTCTCTCAAGGAAAACTTCAGAACTTGATGAATGAGAAATATAATTATTCTCCAAAAGATACTCTCAATAATGTTCAGCAGTTATATTTGGATGGTTATGTTACTTATCCAAGAACTCCTTCTGAATACATGGCCACCGGCGAGATTGAAAAAGCTGAAAAGATAATCAATTCCATAAATGACAGATGGAATGAAAACCTTTCTATCAGAAAAACAAAGGATGTTTTTGATGACAAAAAAGTTGAATCTCATAGTGCAATTACACCAACTGAAAAGCTTCCTGATATCGATGCACTTCCACAAGAACTAAAGAACACCTATTTGGAAATTTTAAGCCGTTTTAAGGCTGTTTTTTATTCTGAGGAATATATTATTCAGGAAACAAATATCGTTGTATCTAACGGAAATAAAGAGTTTACGTTGAAAGGTAATTCAATCCTTCAAAAAGGATGGAGCATCTTTTCTAAAGAAGCCAAAGAAAAGCTGCTTCCCAATTTAGAAATCAACGATATTGTCAATGTTAGATTTGAACCTGTTATTAAAGAAACGGTACCACCTAAACACTATACCGTTACTACATTGAATAATTTTATGATCAATCCATTTAGAAAGGATAGCAGTGACAACGATGATGAACTTTATAAGAACATTCATGCTGGTGTAGAAATCGGTACTGAAGCAACACGTCCTGACATCATAGAAAGAGCAAGAAAATATCAGCTCATTTCTTTGAAAGGATCTACCTACACAATTACCGATAAAGGAATCGAATATATTCATGTCCTTGAACGACTAAAGATAGATATTTCTACAGAAAAAAGCGTTTATTTAAATACACTTATAAAAAGCGTCTACAGAAATGAGTTGACAATCGAGGATTGTTGTAAAACTGTTTTCTCTGAAATTGAAAATATAATCAATGAAAATATAGGAGTTGATGATATGAAAAAAACAAAGAACATCGAATTTACAGGGGATAACTGTCCCGAATGTGGTTCCAAGATGGTATGGAAGAAAGGCAAATACGGTAAGTTTGAAGCATGTTCAAACTATCCAGATTGCAAATATATCAAACCAACCGAAAAGAAGATAAATTATTCAGGAGATATATGTCCTGAATGTGGTTCGAAAATGGTATGGAAGAAAGGCAAATTCGGTAAGTTTGAAGCATGTTCAAACTATCCAACTTGTAAATATATTAAAAAACAAACTAGATAATTTAATCTCGGACAATTGTCCGGAATTTTTTAAGGAGAAACAATATGTCAATTTTAGAAATATTAAAAAATAAAAAACAAAATAAAAAGGAAAATAAGAATAATAATATCGACTCGCTTATGAAAGATATGGGAATCAGTGAATCAATCAATATTTCTGACAGTGAAATAGTAATTTATGAAAACGAAGAAGAAAGCGAAGTGACTTACTATGACACAGAAACTGAATAAGACTCGCCAAATGCTTGTTGATAGCTATATCAAATCATTAGAAGAAGACAGGATTCCTTGGGTACAGGACTGGGAAAATACATCTACTCCTAGAAATGCAGTAACAAACAATGAATATAATGGTGCAAACAGACTGCTTCTTACCTATCTTTCATATGAAAAAGAATATAAAGATCCTAGATGGTGTACTTTCAATCAGATCATGGATGCAGAGAAATATCATCCAAAAGAAAAATGGCACTTAAAAAAGGATTCCAAAGGTGTTCCTATCGAATATTGGTACATATATGATAAGATGAATCGTAAATCATACAGCATCAGCGAATTTGAAAAACTAAAAAAAGAAGATCCTCATATTGGAAATTTCTGTGTTCTTACTGGAAGAACCTATTATGTATTCAATGCACAGGATATTGAAGGAATTCCACCTCTTGAAATTCAAAAATTCAGTGATATTGAAAAAAATGAATTCATGGAAAATATGATTAACAACATGGGGGTTGGTTTTGAAGAATATGGCGATCAAGCTTTTTATTCATTGAACAAGGATAAAGTAACCGTTCCCTTAAAAGAACATTTCAAAGACAGCTACGGATATCATTCTACCGTTCTTCATGAACTGTCGCATGCTTCAGGACATCCTTCTCGTTTGAATCGTGACATATCTGGCTCATTTGGAAGTATAGATTATGCAAAAGAAGAATTAAGAGCAGAGATTGGTTCTTCATTTGTCATGCAGGAATTAAATATACCTTATGATCAACAGCATATACAAAATCATAAGGCCTATATCCAAAGCTGGATAAAAGTTTTCAAAAAAGATAAGAACGAACTCTTCAAAGCTATCAATGATGCTTCTAAAATTGCTGATTATTTGAAGGAAAAAGGCAATATTAATAAAGAAATTGATAGAACAGTAACCGCTGAACATACCGAAAAGGAAAATATAGCTCCTGGCAATGATAATAACGTAAGTATTGCACAACGCATAAAAAACGCTAAAGCTAAAGCATCAATTCAAGAAAAAAATACTGGAAATCGTTCAAAAGATATCCCTCAAAGATAAAGCTGGACAATTGTCCGGCTTTTATTTTGCAAGTAGACTGATGGGTAAAGCTAGAATAAAGAAAAAAAGAAACTTTGCCGAGTTTCTTTTTTACTAATCTGAATATTGTTGATTTCTTTTTACATAAGCAATTTTAACATGCAATATTATTATTGTCTAGTTTATACTTTTTAGTTTTAAACCAATAGAAAATGAATATGAGCAATCCCATCAGATGTTATATTATCAACCGTTTAAAAAAGTTTTCCTCATACTTTTTAATAACGCATCATATCCAAAATAATCATTGTCCTTAAAATCAATAAGTATAGCATGCTGCTTTTTCATCATTACAACAGAAAATGCCATCATGTCCGCTTGTACAGGTGTAATCTTGGTTGCTTTGTTATTACATTCAAAATATCCATATTGCCATAAATTAACTGTAGTAGAAGATTCATTTAACTTTAAAGAATGTCTTTTATTATAGATTTCTCTTAATTGATACATTTGCCTTACTGTCTGATAACATTTCACTAACATGTTGATTTCATTTAGAAACAGATTGATATTGATATAGATTACATATTCCTTTGGAATATAGCGAATAGTTTTAATATCATGGCCGATGTCCCTATAGTCATAGGAAACAACTTTCCCTTCCTGATCATACAGCCTGATATTATCAAGCTGAAGATAATAGACCTCTGGAACTTTCATGTTAAGCTCAATACAAGCTGTTTTTATCGCTTTGTTGCACATCATTCTTTTATAAGCAAATTCTTCACCGGTCATAGAATCACCTCTCATTAATTATATAAAAAATCTAAAATATTATCTAATTATACAATTTAGAATGTGGTATAATTATCGGAGTCTAAGGGCAAATATTAATAGTCAAAAGAAAAAGAAAGCTGATTCTTTCTTTTTCATTATTTAACTTCTATTTTAAGAAAAATGTGATATACTATAAGCGTAGTCAATGGACTAGCATTAATAGACTAAATGAAAAAGGAAGAATTGCCGTTCTTCCTTTTTCGCTATTTTGGATACCAGCATCAATAGACTTAAGCAGTTAAAACTACTTCAATATAAAAGCGGTAATAACTAGAATTAAATAAAGAATAACTAAATATTCCATTTAATCCTCTCTTAAAGTCACATCAATGCTAGTCTCCTAGTATGATGTTTTAACATGCTAGATCCTCCATAGGCACATTGAGTGCTCCATCATTATATCATAACAGATCGCACAGTTCGACAGATTAAGACCAGATAAGGTACTTTTTCTGTCGTGTTTTTTATCTCTCAATCATGATATACTTATCTAGAGGTGATGAAACATGGCTTTAGAACTGGATGATATCGTTCTTGAAACATCTCAGCTTCAGGTAGCTCTTGTAAAGATGGCCAGAGGTGTTTCTTCAAAACTTAATATTACAAATAAACCTTATACATTTATCTGTCCTGAGTATGAAGAAATCAAGAAAGGCGACTGGGTAGTATGTGAAGTCAAGCGTAAGACTCCAAACAAGAATGTAGAACATGATTTCAGAATTGGTCGTGTCGAAGAAGTTCTGACATGGACAGATAAGGAAATACTTATGTTTAGGCCAAATTCTTTTATTGTCTGTAAGGTTGAGAATACTGAAAAATTTGAAAAGCGATGTATTAATATTACAAATAAGAAGCGTTCATTATGGGCTAGATATAATGCTTATGATAGAAAAGCAAATCCTGATAAAAAAATTGAAGGTGTTCCAATGAATGTTTTTGATAAGCTATTGGATAGTGAAGGAAAACTTCATTTTGACAAATTAGATCAGTACTCACATAAGATGACTCAGATCAAAAAGAAGCTGCGAGCTGAAGAAAAGAAGAAAAACAAGAAATAACTTTCGTATAATTAGACCGGTTTAACAGTTTAACTGTTACACCGGCTTTTTATTTTGAAAGGAGATTTAAATGAAGTTGAATGAATTATTTGAAATCTATATTGACGACAAGGATATGTCTAGCCAGGCAACAACCGTCGATACTGTTCGCTATCGATATAATGCACAGTTGAGAGATGTATTTGGAGAAATGGAACTAGAAGAAATAGACTATAAGTCTATCAGAAACTATCAGAAGGATATGATATCCGGAAAATATCTTACAAAGAAAGGAGAAAAGTTTTCTGCAGTATATACTAACGCAATCGTTGGACTTTTAAAAAGGCTCGTAAAATATGGAGTGCTGATGAATTATTTCACTCCATCAGTTCAACAGTCAAGAGGTTTGGAAAGTATCGTTCCAATTGCTGACAGAGAAAAATTTAAGAAGATGCAGATCATATGGGGACTGAATGATTTTAATACATTTATAAAGGAAGTGAATGAAGAAAGATATAATGTTCTGTTCAATGTTCTTTTCTATGCAGGACTGCGAAAAGGTGAGGCATTGTCATTGTGCTGGAGAGACGTCGATATGATCGAACAGACAATAACGGTAAGTACGACAGCATGTCGAGTTACAGGCAAAGGACAGGTAATAAAATCCCCAAAATCTGAAGCATCTCATAGAGTTGTGCATATCAATGATAGTTTGAACGATATAATGTTGAATTTCTATTTGAATGAAAAAGAACGTCATAGAACCAATATAAACCACCATTTCGTCTTTGGCGGTGAGCGAATGCTTTCCTATTCTTCTTTGGATAGAGCATTCAGAAAGTTCAAGGATAAGGCAGATGTATCAGATATGAATCTGCACGGTTTTAGGCACTCTCACGCAACGTTTTTACTGGAGCTGACAAATGATGTCTATAACATATCAAAACGCATGGGACACGAAAATATTGAGGTTACAGATACATATTTGCATGTAAACAAGCAGATACAGAAAGAAATGGCCGAAAAGATTGAAAAGGCAATCAGAAATGAAAGAGAAAAATCATTGGAAGCATATTTAAACAGCCTTAAAAGGGATTTGAAAAAAGAACTTACTGAAAGCAGTTATGAAAAAGAAGAAACGAAGCTATTGAAGAAAATATATGACTATATCGTATCAATTTAGCATAGAATCAATACTAAAATTTAGGTATTTTCTTTTATCTGCGTAAATGCTATAATTAGATAGAAAAAAAACGAATACAAAAAAAATGTTGTTCCTCATCAAAGGAACAACATTGAGCATAGTCATTTTACAGTATAACTATGACGCTATATGATAGATCATATAAAATAATAGATAATGAAGTTTATATATATTTTTTATAAAAACTTATTTTCTAAATCATTCTATCAAAACAACGCAATATTTTCAATAGCTGTCTGTTATTAGTAATGACCATGTTACATAATAGACAGCCTTTTATTTTAGAATTGGTGCGGGCGACAGGAATCGAACCTGCACGCCGAAGGCGCTAGATCCTAAGTCTAGTGCGTCTGCCAGTTCCGCCACGCCCGCATAGAAATGGTGACCCGCAGGCGACTCGAACGCCTGACCCTCTGATTAAAAGTCAGATGCTCTACCAACTGAGCTAGCGGGTCATACCTTTTATGGCTGGGGTAGCTGGATTCGAACCAGCGCAATGACAGAGTCAAAGTCTGTTGCCTTACCGCTTGGCTATACCCCATTCTTAGATGGTGGAGAGGAGTGGATTCGAACCACCGAACCAAAAGGAACTGAGTTACAGTCAGCCGCGTTTAGCCACTTCGCTACCTC
>OIZF01000566.1_pt1 | contig 25225 bp, 17 predicted proteins | sample 1588471 | NCBI WGS metagenome assembly OIZF01 (sample SAMN03283279) | human gut metagenome | biome: human-associated habitat; material: feces | host: Homo sapiens | place: Peru | collected 2012
AAGCCGGTGACTTGCTCTTGTCTACGAGCACCTTTCTGCCTTTTCTTACCAATTGAGAAATTGTAGGCATAATTTTACTTTTTAATTTATATATTTTATTTTTTAATTGTCGTATCCAATAAAACAGCTTAATTACAAGCCGTTTTCGGGGTGCAAAGGTACAAACTTTTCTTGAAACTACCTAACATATAAAAACTATTATTTTCCCAAGAAGCCCAATTTATTAAAAAACAGGAAGTTTTAACACTTGTTTACTATAAATACAACACCTAAAGTCCAGAACTTAGCTGTAATACAGTTAACCCACAACAAACAAAAGGCAGACAAATCTATGCGATCTGCCTGCCTTATAATTATGTATTTGAAATTCTATATTAAGCCTCTGCCGGATGATCAAACGGAGTAGCAGTACGTGGCTGCTGCTGTTCAGGAAGATTAATCTTACCAAACTGCTGCTCATACTTTTGAATATTGTCGTTCAAAGCCATAAGAAGACGCTTAGCGTGCTCAGGAGCCATAACTACGCGACTACGAACCTGAGGTTGCTGCATGCCAGGAAGCATACATGTAAAGTCGAGGATAAAGTCGCTCGAAGAGTGAGTAATAAGTGCGAGGTTAGCGTAAACGCCTACTCCGATTTCCGGCTTCAGTTCAATCTGAAGTCCTTGGGGCTGTTGGTTGTTGTTTTCTGCCATTTTTATTTAATGTTTAGGTTTATATTAAAAAAGGTTGGCATACATTGGTAGACAATGATTTAGATTGCCTTTCCGCCGTTAATGCCTCTTAATTGTGTTACAAAGATAACATATTATATGGAAATCTGCAAATTATACAAACAAAAATTTGTAATTTTGTCTTCGTAATGTTTCAAAAGATTATGTTATGCAGATATTACGCTTCATAAAAGATTGGACTCTACCCGTTGCTATAGCCACGGGCATAATAATTTATCTGGTATTTGCCCTCATCCCTGTGCTTGACGGATTTGCAACTGCTGCCAACCCTGTATTTCAGCAATTGCTACCGGTATTTATGTTTTTGGTGCTATTTGTCACCTTCTGCAAGGTAGACTTTCATAAGTTACGCCCTGTAGCATGGCATTGGTGGATAGGCCTATTCCAAGTTCTTACCGTTGGAGCAATAATGGCTCTTATAATTTGCTTTAACCTTACTGGCGAAAACCTTATACTTGCCGAAGCTGTGCTCACCTGCATTATCTGCCCATGTGCCTCGGCAGCCGCTGTTGTAACACAGAAGCTTGGAGGCAATCTTGAGGAGATGACCACATACACATTTATCTCCAACTTCATCACCGCCCTACTCATCCCTATCTGCTTTCCTATGATAGACAAGGCAGCAGACATTCATTTCTTTGAAGCCTTTGCCCTTATATTATATAAGGTATTCACCGTGCTTGTTGTGCCGATGATTCTTGCCTACATTGTCAAACATTACGCCAAGAACATATGCCAACGTATTATTTCCATTAAAGATCTATCTTATTATCTCTGGGGATGCTCACTACTGATTGTATCGGGCACTACAATGAAGAACATATTGCATGCCGATACAAGCATTACATTCCTCCTCATTATAGCCGTAAGTTCATTGGCACTGTGTCTGTTTCAATTTGGATGCGGACGAGCCATAGGCTCACAATTCAACCAAACAATCAACGCTGGGCAGGCATTAGGCCAAAAGAACACAGCCTTTGCCATATGGATTGCCTCTACCTACCTATCTCCATTATCGTCTGTTGGTCCCGGTTGCTACATTCTATGGCAGAATATCATAAACAGCTGGGAGATATGGGAAGCACAGAAAACAGTTAAATTAGGCAAATAGATTGAAACCAGAAAGCATTTATAGTGGATAATTGAATATTTTTTATTTTGTACATTCAATAATTTACGATTCAAAAGCAATATATCAATATTTGATTACAATATAACACGATATTGGATATTATTGTGCTATATTGTAATCAAATACTTGTCCTACATCAAAAAATAATCAATTTAAGCTATACAACATGTTACTTTTTGAAACATAATTAGTATATTTGCAAGCACTTTGATAGGAATTTTAATAGTTTACTAATTAAACGTAATGCAAGATGGGAAAAACACAAGACCATCAAGCCAGCCATGCGTTGGCAGGCAAGAGATTTTCAGGACTTTACAATGCCGCCTATGAGCACGATGCGTGCGGTGTAGGTATGGTAGTGAATATTCATGGTAATAAGAGCCACGAATTAGTAGACAATGCCCTGCGCGTACTTGAGAACATGCGTCACCGCGGAGCCGAAGGTGCCGACAACAAGACAGGCGATGGTGCAGGTATCATGCTTCAGATACCTCACGAGTTCATATTGTTGCAAGGCATACCTGTACCGGAAAAAGGCAAATACGGCACCGGTCTCGTTTTTCTTCCAAAAGACGAGAAAAAACAGCAGGCCATTCTATCTATTATGATTGAAGAGATAGAGCGCGAGGGTTTATCTCTTATGCACCTTCGTGCCGTGCCAACTAATCCCGACTGCCTTGGCGAGTCGGCATTAGAGACAGAGCCTACTATTAAGCAGGTGTTTATCACTGGCGTTACCGATGACAAAGTATCAACCTTCGAACGTACCTTATATATAATACGCAAGAAGATAGAGAACCGCGTCAATGATAAGGATTTCTATATCTGTTCACTTTCGAGCCGCAACATTGTATATAAGGGTATGCTCTCGTCTATGCAGGTACGTCAGTATTATCCTGACCTTACAAACAACTATTTCACATCGGGTTTGGCTCTCGTCCATTCTCGTTTCTCTACCAACACATTCCCTACATGGAGTCTTGCTCAGCCGTTCCGTCTTCTTGCCCACAACGGCGAGATAAACACTATTCGTGGCAACCGTTCGTGGTTCAAAGCTCGCGAATCGGTGCTCTCAAGCGACGCATTGGGTGACATTCGAAATATATCTCCTATCATTCAGCCCAATATGTCCGACTCGGCAAGTCTTGACAATGTATTCGAGTTCTTCGTAATGAGTGGGCTTTCATTGCCACATGCCATGGCCGTTATGGTGCCAGAGAGCTTCAACGACAAGAACCCTATACCCGAAGACCTCAAGGCTTTCTACGAGTATCATTCTATCCTTATGGAACCATGGGACGGACCTGCAGCTCTTCTCTTCAGCGATGGACGGTACGCTGGAGGTATGCTCGACCGCAACGGTCTGCGCCCTGCACGATATACTATTACCAAGAACGACACCATGGTCGTGGCATCCGAGGTGGGTGTCATGGACTTTGACCCAACTGAGATTGCCGAAAAGGGACGCCTGCAGCCAGGCAAGATTCTCCTTATCGACACTCAGGAGGGTAAAATCTACTACGACGGAGAAATCAAGGAGCGCCTTGCCAATGCGCATCCTTACCGTCAGTGGCTATCTACAAACCGTATACAGCTCGAGAAATTACACTCGGGTCGTAAAGTGGACAACTCTGTTGACAACCTTACTCGCAAGGAACTTATGTTTGGCTTTGGCGAGGAGGATGTCGACGGCACAATAGTACCAATGGCTACAAATGGTCAAGAACCTACAGCATCAATGGGTAACGACACTCCATTGGCTGTACTCTCTGGCCATGCTCAGGTATTCTTCAACTATTTCCGCCAGCAGTTTGCCCAAGTAACAAACCCTGCCATCGACTCTATCCGCGAATCGTTGGTAATGTCTTTGTCCGAATATATCGGTCGTGTTGGTTCTGGAATCCTTTCGCCCGACGAATCTAACTGCAAGATGGTGCGTCTGCCCCACCCTATCCTTACAAATACGCAGCTTGATATTCTCTGCAACATTCGTTATAAGGGATTCAACACCGTCAAGCTTCCTATGCTCTTCGAGTGCAGCAAAGGTGAAGAAGGACTGCGCGAATCGCTTGAAGCGCTCTGCAAAGAAGCCGAGCGCAGCGTAGACGAAGGCTACAATTACATTATACTCAGCGACCGCGATGTTGACAAGGAACATGCAGCCATTCCTTCATTGCTCGCCGTCAGCGCCGTACACCATTATCTTATATCTGTAGGCAAGCGTGTACAGACAGCCCTTATTGTTGAGAGTGGCGAGATTCGTGAGGTTATGCACGCCGCATTGCTTCTTGGCTACGGTGCATCTGCCCTTTGTCCATATATGACATACGCCATACTCGACGACCTTGTTAAGCGTGGAAAGATTCAAGAAAACTATACCACAGCTGAGGCAAATTATATCAAGGCCGTAAAGAAAGGTTTGCTTAAGATTATGGCTAAGATGGGTATATCTACCATTCGCTCATACCGCGGTGCCAAGATATTCGAGAGCATTGGTCTGTCCGAAGCTCTTTTGAAAGCATATTTCGGAACAGAGGTAAGTACCATTGGCGGTGTAGGTTTGGAAACGATTGCTCGCGATGCCATAGCCATGCACGACAAGGCATTCAACAACAAGAAGAAGCTCGATTTCTTGCCTAACCTCGGGCAGTTCCATTGGCGCAAGGATGGTATACGCCACGCATGGAACCCAGAGACTATAGCAACATTGCAGCTTGCCACACGCACTGGCAACTATGCTAAATATAAGGAATTCACGAAGTTTGTCGACGAAAAGGAAGATCCTATCTTCATTCGCGACTTCTTCGACTTCAAACATAATCCGATACCAGTCGACGAGGTAGAGCCCGTCGAAAACATTGTAAAACACTTCGTGACGGGTGCCATGTCGTTCGGAGCCTTGTCTAAGGAGGCTCACGAGGCGATGGCTCTTGCCATGAACAAGCTCGGCGCACGCTCTAATACTGGTGAGGGTGGCGAACTAAGCGAACGCTTCCATGAAACTGTGGATGGCGTATCGCTTTCGAGCAAAACAAAACAGGTAGCTTCAGGCCGCTTTGGTGTTACAACAGAATACCTTGTCAATGCCGAGGAAATTCAAATTAAGGTAGCCCAGGGTGCAAAACCAGGTGAGGGCGGACAGCTTCCTGGATTCAAGGTTAATGAAGTGATTGCCAAGACTCGTCACTCTATACCTGGCATCTCGCTTATCTCGCCTCCTCCTCATCACGATATCTACTCTATCGAGGATTTGGCTCAGCTCATCTTCGACCTTAAGAACGTCAATCCTAAGGCTGCCATCAGCGTTAAGTTGGTTGCCGAAAGTGGTGTTGGTACCATTGCTGCAGGTGTTGCCAAGGCAAAGGCCGACCTTATTGTAATATCTGGTGCCGAGGGTGGTACTGGTGCATCACCTGCATCAAGTATGCGCTTTGCGGGCATTTCTCCTGAGATTGGACTCTCGGAGACACAGCAGACTCTTGTTAAGAATGGATTACGTGGTCAGGTGCGTCTGCAGGTTGACGGTCAGCTTAAGACTGGTCGCGACGTAGTGCTTATGGCTTTGCTTGGCGCCGAGGAGTTTGGTTTTGGTACAGCAGCACTTATTGTTCTTGGCTGTGTTATGATGCGCAAATGCAATCTAAACACATGTCCTATGGGTGTAGCCACACAGAATCCTGAGCTTCGCAAACTGTTCCGCGGCAAGGCAGAATATTTGGTCAACTACTTCACATTTATTGCCCAAGAGGTGCGCGAGTATTTGGCACAGATGGGATACCGCAGTCTTAACGACATAGTGGGCCATACCGAGCTTATAATCACTAAGCAGGACGAGAAGAATCCTAAGTCGGCCTTGCTCGACTTCCGTCGTCTTCTGTTCAAGGAGCCTAATGGTTGCTCATTGTATCATACAGCACAGCAACGCCATGAGCTTGGCGACGTGCTCGACCAGCATATAATACGTGGCGCGCAAAATTCAATTGAACGCCAGGATGAAGTGTCGCTCGACTTTGCTATAAAGAATACCGACCGTGCCGTTGGCGCTATGCTCAGCGGTATGATTGCACAAAAATATGGCGAGGCAGGTTTGCCCGACAAAACTATCAACGTTAAGTTTAAAGGCTCAGCCGGACAAAGCTTTGGTGCTTTCCTTGTAAAGGGTGTCGATTTCAAGCTTGAGGGCGAGGCAAACGACTATTTTGCCAAGGGCCTCTCAGGTGGTCGCATATCCATACTACCTCCTATCCGAAGCAACTTCTCTGCCGAAGACAATATCATTGCAGGCAATACCGGACTCTATGGAGCCACAAGTGGCGAGCTGTATATCAATGGTAAGGTTGGCGAACGTTTTGGTGTGCGCAACTCTGGAGCCACAGCTGTAATCGAGGGCGCAGGCGATCATTGCTGCGAGTATATGACTGGCGGACGTGTTGTTGTGCTTGGCGAGACTGGCCGCAACTTTGCTGCAGGTATGTCGGGTGGCGTTGCATACGTATGGGATAAAAACCACAACTTCGATTACTTCTGTAATATGGATATGGTGGAGATTAATCTCGTTGAGGACAGCAACTACCGCAAGGAGCTGCACGAGTTGATACGCCAGCACTATCTATACACTGGATCTAAGCTTGCACGCACAATGCTCGACGACTGGAACCGCTATGTCGAGGACTTCATACAGATTGTCCCGATTGAATATAAGCGAGTACTACAGGAAGAGCAGGTACGCAAGCTGCAACAGAAAATTGCGGACATGCAACGCGATTATTAAAGTGAAGAACGAAGAGGAAAGAGTGAAGAATCCTACAGTAAACAACGATTCTTCTGTCTTGCCTCTTCTTCAAACTATAAAATTAAACATAACAACAACCAAGGGAAAGAATGATGTCATTGCAATCCTACTATATTTACAATAGTATTGGATTCTTCACTCTTTCCTCTTCACTTTTCACTTAAATTATGGGAAATCCAAAAGCATTCCTCACTATACATCGCAAGGAAGCGGGCTATCGCCCGATACACGACCGTATTCACGATTTTGGCGAAGTAGAACAAACACTTAACAGCAACGACCGCCGTCTGCAGGCGTCACGTTGTATGGATTGTGGAGTTCCTTTCTGCCATTGGGCTTGCCCTCTTGGCAATAAGGCTCCCGAATGGAACGACGCTCTATATAAAGGAGATTGGGAACTGGCATACAGATTACTTAACTCCACCAACGACTTTCCCGAATTCACCGGACGTATTTGCCCTGCTCTCTGCGAGAAGGCTTGCGTATTAAACCTTGTTGAGCACGAACCTACAACCAACCGCGAAGATGAATGTGCCATTACCGAACATGCATTTCAAGAGGATTATGTACGTGTAGAACAGCCCGAACGCAACGGTAAGAAAGTATGCGTTATCGGCGCTGGACCTGCCGGACTTGTTGCGGCCAACCGACTCAACCATATGGGCTACTCTGTCACGGTGATGGAGAAAAACGAGAGCGCAGGCGGACTGCTGCGTTTCGGCATTCCTAACTTCAAGCTCAACAAGGCTGTCATCGACCGCCGTATTGCTTTGCTCGAAGAGGAAGGCATAGTGTTTAAGTACAACTCTCCTGTAGATGTAGAGCATCTGCCTGACGGCTTCGACGCATACGTTGTATCTACTGGTACACCTACCGCACGCGACCTACCTATACCTGGACGCGAGCTTAAGGGTGTATACTTTGCCCTTGAAATGCTCTCACAACAGAATAGAGTGCTTGCTGGTATGGAGTTCAAGAAGGACGAGCTTGTAAATGCCAAGGGCAAGGACGTACTTGTTATCGGTGGTGGCGATACCGGTAGCGACTGTATAGGTACAGCCCATCGTCAGGGTTGCAAGTCGGTTACACAGATTGAAATTATGCCACGCCCAGTCGACGGACCCGACGACCCCAAGAATCCATGGCCTAATTGGCCACGCACCCTTAAAACCACTTCGTCGCACGAGGAAGGATGTACACGTCGATGGAATATCAACTCGCTTGAGTTCATTGGCGACAAGAACGGCAAGCTTACCGGTGTGCGCGTTCAAGAAATAACATGGAAGCCCAACCCCGAAGGCGGTCGTCCGCTTATGGAGCCGGTAGGCAAGCCAGAGATAATAAAGTGTGAGATGGTTTTGCTCGCAATGGGTTTCCTAAAGCCCGAGCAACCTAAGTTTGCCTCTAATGTGTTCGTGGCTGGCGATGCCGCAAGTGGTGCTTCGTTGGTTGTACGTGCAATGGCAAGCGGCAAGAAGACGGCTGCCGAAGTAGACAAGTTCCTATCGAAGTAATTTTCTTTTCATTTGCCTTTCCTTTCTATCACGAAAGGCAATGGCAGCCATACGTGGACGGGACCAACGCCGATTGAGGCGGAGGTCCCGTTGTTTTGTTATAGGCTTATCTTATGCTATCCATAAGGTATTGTATTATGCTTTCTAAAGGGGTATAATCTGAGATGGACAAGCAATATATATTAAATGGCAAAGTAAATTATATTTAAATGGCAAAGTAATATAATTTAAATGGCAAAGTAAATTATATTAAATGGCAAAGTAATTCGAACGACTTTACATGTTATATTCGGCCATCACGCGTCTAACATCATCGATGCTGCCATCAAACGGTCCGCTGTGTTCAAGCTTAAGCGTACACATAGCCGCTGCAAACTTGCCCGATTCCTCAAAACCCATACCCTGGGCACGGCACCATAGATAGCCAGCCGAGTAAGTATCGCCACATCCCGTGGCATCTACTATCTCCTTAGGCTCATAAGCCGGAATGTCATAGAATTTACCTTCGGCAAGTATTATGCTACCCTCGCTTCCAAGCGTAACACAAACTTCCTTTACGCCCCATTCTGCCAGACACTTGGCCGCAGCACGCGGGTCGGTAAGTCCGGTTATTACCTCCATCTCGTGTTCATTTACCTTAATGATGTCGGTATGTGCAAGTATCTCGAGCTTCTCAGCCCAGTCGATTGGATAAACCTTCTCGCCACGCACCTCGCGCAGATAGCCTTGGGCGTCGATAGAAATTCTACCTTTTGTTGACAGATACTTCACTACCTCTGTAGAGAAGTCGTCGCTAAGAAGCGATCCAAGGTGATAAACACCAGCATTAACCTCACGCATTTCGTCAACGGTGAAAGGATCGGCACGCTCTAATACGCGCTGTGTGCGGTCGTTCTGGTTCTCGCCATACTTGTTTTCAAAATATACGGTATGACGACTTGGATATACCTGTACATCTATGCCTGCCTGACGCATGTCTTCAACCGACTTCATCTCGCCCTCACCCAACTTTGTCACAAGCTGGAATGAGACATTCTGAGGCAGATGACTGAACGCATAAGAGAAATAGAACGATGTACCGCCAGCCATATAAACGGTTTGGCGCGGCGTTATAATCTTGTCTTTTGTAATGTGGCCTATGCAGCAAATATCTTTCATCTGTTTCTTTTGTATATACAATTTTAATTTGCAAAGTTACTGAAAATTAGCAACATGGCAAAAAGAATAAAATTCTTTAACGATACATAAAGACAGAAGCATGTTAGAATCCGCTCTCCGTCTGAAACCTCATCTTTTCTCCCGTCACCGGATGCCTTAGCTCTACCATTGCCGCATGCAGGTACATTCGCGACGTATGACAGCCATGACCATATAGAGGATCGCCAAAAATTGGGCATCCCAATCCATAGTTATGGGCACAATGCACACGCAACTGATGCGTTCTGCCAGTAAGCGGATACAACGATACAAGTGTATGTCCGTTAGGCAACACACGTTCTATGCGATAATCGGTAACGGCTGTCTTGCCATTGTCAAAGTCTACCCGCTGACGTGGACGGTCCATTATGTCGGCTATTATGGGCAACGATATTCTGCCTTCCCTGCCATTAGCCGATATAGTGAGCCACTTAGAGCCGGGAGCGCCACATAACACCGACGGTTTGCCATCAAGCACAGCCTCGTAACGCTTGCTAACCTCACGCGAGGCAAACTGTCGTTGCAACTCTACGTAAGCCTCATCGTTAAGGGCAAGCACAAGTAGTCCGCTTGTGTCCATATCAAGACGGTGGACAGCTTTGGGGAGTTGGGAGTTTTGAGTCTTTATTTTTGAGTTTTTAGCGAGATAATGACGTACATATTCCTCTACATTATTATATATAGGCATGTTGTCCCCATCGGGCGTTGCATCATCTAACTCACACGATGCAGCATCATCGGTGGCAACAGCTTTGCCAGGAACCGACAACATGCCGGCAGGCTTGTCTACCACTATTATAGTATCATCCTCGTACACTATGCTTGGCACATCCATTGTCTTGGGTTTTGCCAATGGGTTAGGTTCCACAACCAGTCCGCAAAGCATATGTGTAAGTATAGGCAAACATTTGGAGCGGCATGCCGGATAATAATGAAGGTGGTGGCGTATCTCTTGCTTAGGCGAGTCGCCCCACCAAAACTCAGCCATACATACTGGCTCCAAGCCGTTGGCATAGGCATACTGCAACAGTTTTGGTGCACAACAATCGCCCGATCCAGCCGGTGGCATTGCATTAATAGTTTCGCCAAATATGTCGATTAGGTCGCGTTCCTCGCCATTGGCATTAAGCATACGATATTGACGGAATAACCATTGTTGCAAGGCATCGCTCTTCTCGCGACGTTGGCGACGCAAGATAGCCACACGTTCCTCTTGTTCTACCAGCGGACGATGCAACTCTTCAAGCATTGTGGAGCATTGCTGCTTCAGTCGGCGTTGTTCTGCCTTTAGGTGCTGACTCTCATGCACCATCTCTGCTTGTTCTTCAACAGTCAAAGGCCTACCATCATGTTCAGCCTCACGTCTGCGTGTATCTCGTTTCTGTTTAGCCTCAGCTACACGACAGCGCATCTGCTGCAAAGCAAGGTCTACAGTCTGCTTAGTGCTCTCGTATAACGAACGTTGTGTAATATATGTATCCGATTTCAGAATTGCCTCTATCTCCTTGTTAATGGCCGATATTGCCCTCTCCTCTGTCTTGAAGTATCCATCCGGCTGCTGTGCATCAAACACTGGAGGCACAAAATAATCCCAGTCATTACGTCCGGCAAGAAGCCCTGAGTAGGCTGCAAGGAAACCTATTTGCTCCTTTTCACCTTCCTCATATTTTTCACTTTTCTCTTTTCCCTTTTCACTTTTAACTTTTCCCTTTTCACTTACTCTTACACAGAGTACTCCGAACATCTTTCCAGGACCTTTCTCCTCTGTCCACACACCACTTTCCTCTATATATCGCTGCACCTCTTTGGCAGCAGCAATACATAGCGGATGCGGTTCGTAGCAAAAGGGGTAAGTAAATTGGCGGGGCGGTTGAATATCTGTATATAAAGAATGTACTAAATCACTCATTGTTATCGTTATTTGTCTGTGTACCTAACACCTTCCAATCAACAATATTATGTTCCTTGTCCACATCGAAGTTTATGCCAACCTTTATCACGTCCTTTCCACTTAAGGCAAAAGCCTTGGCATATTTGCGGTCTTCAATCTGCGCAAGAGCCTCATCAGTAGACTTACCGAACTTCAGCTCCATAATATATACATAACGTTCTGTCTCTAATGTCATATCGGTACGACCACGCGACGTGCGCTGCTCTACAGTTATACGATATGGAGTGAGAAGCGAAAATACCACATACATCATCTGCTGATAATGTCCCTCATATGCGGTATTGTCACAATAAGGCACCGTCTCAAGGAAGGTCCTAAGCAACTCTAATGCGCCATCCATGTCACCATTATTTATACAGCGCGACATATTTGCTATAACAACACGTCCCTCCACCACTTCTTCACCGAGGAAATTAGGCAACAAACTACTGTAAAGCCCAACCCTAATCTCGTTATTTGGAATATCAAGAGTATAGAGGTCTATGTCCTCATCGTAATCCTTTATTGTAAGGTAGCCACTCTGATACAGCAACGGCACTATAGATGCCATTCTTTCTGTTGGCGCATCAAAAGAGGCAGAGTCGGCTCGCATACCTCCAATATTTGAAGGCTTAAGATTAAACTTGCGCATCATCTCTATAAGATACGTAGGAGTGCCCGACTCGAACCAGTAAGACCCAAGCCTTCCACTATCAAAACAGTTGAGCAAACTGAACGGATTAAAAACATCGGCAGACGGCCATGTAAAGTGGTAGCCATCATATTGTAGGGTAAGACGTTGCAGAGTTTGCTCGTGGGTGAACTGAAGACGTTGGGCAAGACTATCCACATCCTCAGACATATATGTAATCAACTCGTCTTTGGTAATACCACATATTCCATCATAACGAGGGTCCATACTTATGTTGATAATATTGTTCAGCTCACTAAATATGCTAACCTGCGAAAACTTTGTAATACCTGTAAGAAAAACAAATCGTAGATACTGGTCGCAATCCTTAAGCGGACTAAAGAAATTGCGCATCACATTGCGAAGTACAGGCAGAAGCTCATCCTCATGCACAACATCAAGCAACGGTGCGTCATACTCGTCAATAAGCACAACAACGGGTTTGCCCGTCTTGTTATAGATAGTCCTGATGAGATTTATCAATCGGTCGTTAGCATTCGCTGGATGTTCTATAATACCGAACCGTAACTCTTCGTCCAAAAGACGGTGGCCTAAAAAATCCTCTAAAGATTCCTTATCCATATGCTTACCACCAGCCATACTGAAGTGAAGCACGGGATATTTAATCCATTCTGTCTCGAGACGTTCTATAGCAAGACCCTTAAACAGTTCCTTGCGTCCCTCGAAATAGCTCTTCATAGTTGATACCAACAACGACTTGCCGAATCGTCTTGGACGACTCAGGAAAAAGAACTTACCGCTACCGTGCGACATACGGTACACATACTCTGTCTTGTCTACATACAACATGTCCTTCTCACGAATTTCCGAGAAGGTCTGCATACCGATAGGATATAACTTAAGTGCCATAAGTGTGGATGTTAGGATTTTATGACGCTAAGTTAGCGAGAATAATCCGAACGGCAAAATATAATCTGTACTTTTTATGAATGCCTTTTCACATACCTTTACAACACAAAATCAGATTGCAACAACCACTATAACGGTTGTTGCAATCTGATTTTTTTATTTATTGCCAGCAAAGGATATAGCTCTGACGATATTTGAAGAGCTATGCTTACTGGAGTTTATTGAATTGAGCGTATTGCCTACTTAACAATCTTGTATGCCTTGCCGCCCTTGCGCACGATATATACGCCGTGGACTGCGTCTGCATTGTTCACACGACAACCATTAAGGTCGTAAACAGTGGTTTGCGAGCCATTGTTCATTGAAACACCCTTAATGCCTGATAGAGCAGAAGTGGTTACTATAAGCTCTGATGAACGTATTGACTTCTCCTCACCATTCTTGGCTGTAACAACAATGCCATATCTTGTGGTTGGATTCAAACCAGCAAACTTGCACTCAGCTACTCCACCAGTTGATACCGACTCATATCCAGGTACTGCTGTGCGCACGATGTCATGACATACAACATCAACATCATCCACAAATACCGAACCAAGTGTACGGTTGAATACTATGCGAACCGAATCGGAAGCAGCAAACTTCATACTGTGTGTATCAGCTGTAAAGCCGTTGCCTACAGCTACCGTCTCTATTGGCAACCACTTGCCATCCTCGTAACGCTCTACACTTACATTGCCCGAAGCTCCCTTTGTAGCCGAAAGGAAGAACGACAAAGACTCTATCTGAGCGTCTGGATAAGCCACCATAAGGAAGTGGCCTGCCTTGCTCATCTGCAGAGCAGGTGCAGCCTTACCACAATATTGCTTAACATTCATCCATGCTCCACTGTACTTCCACAACGCTGGCATACCTACACCACGCTGTGCAAAGTCGTAACCACGGTCAACACTCTCGGTGCTATAATTCTGCATGTTAAGTTCCACAATATAATCATCGGCTGTAGGTACCTCGTCCCATGCTACGGTAAAGTGGTCGGTACCCACTTCCTTAGCTGCAAGATTCACCGGCATACGCTTGGCAAATGCCAACGGCAATGTGCTTATAGTAGCAGTGGCAGGCTCGGATGTGTAGCTGCCTATGCAAGCAGTAAGCTCTACATCATACTGGGTGTCTGGCTCCAGACCTTCTACTACAAAAGTATCAGGAGCAGCAAACTCAATATTGGTATACTTAGATACAGCCTCGCGTGTGCTGCCCACCACCTTATATATATTAAGGACATAACGCGAAGCCTTGCCGGTGGCCTTCCATGACACTACAAAACTGCTGTCGGCAACTTCGCTATAAGATAGTTCGGGAGCAGAGATTGCAAACTTTGTGTTAGCAACAAGCAACTGTATCTCACCGTTAACCTCGTCGATATTGTCAAGACGTAAAATATCGCGATTGTCCCATGCTGTCATTGTGTAAGACTTAACATTGGCAGTACCAGGGAATGGATCGCCTGCAAGTGTAAAGGCTGTCAACTTGCCGTCAGCCTCTATAAGGTCCACACGCTGATGGTTTGGATCGTTGTTTACAGTATTATTTGCCCATACATTAGCGTCCTGGTCGATGTGCCACATCAACATGCCATTACCAGGGAGATACTTGTCCCAACCTGTTTTCTGGCGGTTTTCAAGCACAAAGAACTCTCTTCCATTTGTTCCTTCTACCGGCACTATATATGCCTTGTTTGAGGCTTGCAGTTCAGGAAGCACACTTATTGTATCGGCTCCAGTTGTAAGTTCCTGATATTCCAGCCAACCAAGTTCGGCACGTTCATAAGCACTATGGGTAGGCGGAGTGTTCTGTTCGTTATTGTATGTACCCATGTCCATAACATCAAACTCGCCTGGCGTAAAGGCGTCATTGTATACAGTAGTGTAATGGTCGGGCAATCCCAATACATGACTAAACTCATGACAGAAGGTGCCAATACCAGTAGGCAAATCGGGATAGGTACCACTACGCTCCGGACTACATGTATAGCTGCCAATAGACACACCGTTAAACTTAAGCGAACCCATCATAAACTGGTTGTAGTTGTAGGCATGTGGCCATATCGACTCCTTGTACTCACTGTCGGCCTCGCCAAATCCGGCATAGTATAGATATACATTATCTACATTGCCATCGCCGTTGTTGTCGTATTTTGAGAAGTCTACTACCTTGGATGCAGCCTCGCATGCACCTTTTACAAATTCCTGAAGGCGGTCCATACGGTCGTTGCCACTATAGTTGGCGCCATAATACGAGTACGATTTGGGCAGAGTTACCGGGCCAACAATATCAAACTTAGGGTTGAACAAACCATTTGACGAGGTGGTAAAGTAGTCGAGCACACTGCCGTTAGCACCATTCTTGTACTTGAAACCTGGCTGTGTAAACATATTCTTATAGAAGCCCAACGGATCGCCATCCTCACAATCGAATGTCATGTCGCTGAACTGCACAAGAATAATGAGCACATTTGGCGAACCGATAGAAGGATAGTCGTTGATAAGCATACCACGCTTTGCACTTGGCTTAGTCGACATATGACGCGGACGATATCGCATGACGCTTGCCCTGGCTGCACGCTGAACCTCAAGTTTGGAAAGCATGGCCTTTGGACTTACACTCTTAAGATAGTCTACAGCCTTTACATTGCGGTCTGCGGCATCTGCGGCAATAATGCCAGAAGACTCAAGAGTAGACGACGACATCTTAGCATATTCGTAGTTGCCAGTAGATTCATTATAAAAGAGTGGATAGCCATCAGTTGTCATGGTTACATGTCCAAACTCGTCGCCTCTTTTAACAACAGTAATGTAAGTACCGTCTGCCTGGCGCACTTTACGTGGACGTTGATCTGCCGGAGCTGCCGATGCACTCTCGGCTAAGCAAAGAGCGGCAAACAATCCGAGGAAAATACGTTTGAAGTTCATATTCTTTATCTATTTGTTATTATTTTTATTTGCGCATTATTTTCTTAACAGAGCCATCGGCAAGACGCACAATGTTTATGCCGCGACATGGCAATGAAAGGCGAATGCCAGACACACTATAATAAACAGCTTCACCATTGACATTGTAGGATGTTGCAGATGATATGCCAGTGTCTGTTGATGTGCTTACCTTTGTCTTGAAAGCATTTTCCACCTTGCCCTCAGCATTCTTGATCATCACAACGGCGTTAAGTTTCTCCTTGTTCTGCACAAGCGACTCGCCTGACGTATTGACTATATCGGCTATCTTGAACTTATAGCTGAATGGATATTCGGTATCGGCAACAAGTGTAGAAGGCAATACCGGCTCGCCTCCATTGCGTAGTGATGTGGCCACTACAACATCGTTGTAATGCAAGCCGCTTACTGTGCCCGAACCTTTAAGGAATTGTTCGAACTCTGGTTCAGGATAGTCTTCCGGGCGATTGGTGTTATAATCGTTCTTCTGGTCCCAAGCAGCACCTGTACCATAAAGGTCGTCGGCGGTAAGAACCACCTCTATTGTATACGAAGCATTATCTACATCGGTTGGGAAATAAGCATATCCATTGACCTCTACCTCAGAAGCATCGGCAGACAGATTGGCCTTTGCCTCAATATCGGCAGGAGCAAGTTCGTCGCATACACGGAGCCAAGCCTTGTCGAGTCCAAACTTCTCGGTGCCAAAACCAAAATAGGCATCAGTCTTGTATATGCGGTCGAAATAGCCATCAGGAAATCCTGATATCTCGCTTGGGAAATCGGTACGCTGCATTATCTCCATGGCATCCTTGTTATGATAAGATAAACCGATGAAATCGTCGGGATATAGTTTGTTCATTATTTCGAGTCCCACAAAGCCACGCGGACAGTTGCGGCACCAAGTGCCGGTATACTCCTCAAACAATGGGCGATGCTTTGGCAGACGCTTGTACGAAGTAAGTTGACTATTAAGCAAGGTTGCCGAAGGATTTGGCTTACCGTTTATAGTAGTAAGAGTAAGGCTTACGGGATAGTCGCCCTTAGCAGATGTGGGTGGCAATGATAGTGTAACATTCTGCTCATAATTATAGATAGCAGGCAACGGTTCGTCTAGTTTTACTGTTGCACTACCAGTCTGGGTGCCTACGGTATAAGTGTAGCCTATTGTGCTTACGCCTTCGTAACCAAGGTTGCGCAGCGTAACAGATACTGGAGTTGACTTGTCGAACTGACCATAAAGGCGATCTTCGAGAGGCAAAGCTATAGCGTCGGCATCGACACCGCCCGTAAGTTCCACCTCAATAGGCACACCACCACGTACTGACATGTCGTTCCACTTGGTATATATCATGCTTGTATGCAGATAGAAGTTGCTTATTTCCGAATTCTTAAAGTAAGCCACGGGATACTTCTCTGCATCTGTAAGCAGAGAAAAGGTCATTGAGTAACCAACATATACACCCTCCTCGCCTATTGTATAAGGAGTCTCAAGCTCCACACGCACCTCGCCGTCTTTAGTAGGAGTGGCTTCCACTTGCAAAATATCTGGCTTATTCTCCGAGCGCGAACCATTCTTCTCGGCATTTAGCGTCTTCGAAAGCCATACATTCAAGGTTGCGATGTTGGGTACATTGCCAAGGTGCAGGCGTATAGCACTTATGGTTGTACCTTTAAGCGAAGTTGCATCCACGTGCATTGCAACATCATAGCGTTCGTTTTTTGCTGTTCCAAACGTTGCATTGGCTGATACACCATTACTGCCACTGAACACTATTGTTCCGTTATCGGCACATGCCGTACTGGCAAAAAACAAAGCCACGACACCAACAGCCATTAGCCTTAAATTGTAAAGTATATTCATATTGTTAGTTATTGGTTAGTTTCAATTTATCACTTATTACTTTCTACCGGTTGCAAAGTTATAAATATTCATGTAAATAACAAATGATTTGTTATAAAAATTCGCATTATATTAAGGTATACCCCCTGTTATCGACCACAATTAACAACAAAACGTATAATTACACGATTATTTATACCACATTTTGTCATAAATATTTTGTTTGTATCAACATTTTGTATACTTTTGCGACATAACCACACAACAAAAAGAATCTTTATGAAGAAAATCTACTCTATTTTTGCTATGGCTGCCATGTGTACAGCAGTCTATGCACAGTCAAGCGTTGCCTCAAGACAGTTTGCCGAGAACCAGAAACCAACGGCAAAATTCTCGTTGAACAATCTGCCTAAACTAAGCGAGCTTAAAAAGGCTAATCATTTACAGAAACGTGCCGCACAAAAAAGAATTGGTACTCCAACTGTAAAGACTCCTATCTACGATCAGCCTGCAGGTAAGTTGCACGACGAAACCTACCGTCTGTCTTATGGTATATACTATGATGCCAACTTTGGCCATTGGCTAACAGATGTTGACGGACAGAAGGCATCGTGGGTTGAGGGCGATGACGGCAAAGTATATCTCAAGAATCCGTTCAGTACCTATCCTACAAATACATGGCTTACTGCCACACGCGGACAGGGCGACACACTCAACGTAGACCTTCCACAAGCAATATACCATGAGAAATTTACCGACTTCTTCGGAAACCCAGGCGAACTCACCGCTTATGCCGTACGCATGAAGTATGCGGGCAATAGTGGTATTTACGACAACGACTGTCAGCGAATCCAATATGTTCTACGTGGCGACTCGTTGATTAAGGTAGACGAAGACTACTCACTCATTGGACTTTGTAGCGATTATGGCGAGTGGTACGGATATGCCGACTGGAAGACAGCCATAGGACCTATGACAGACAAGATTGTTACACCCGAATCGGTAGAGACAGCACAGCCATACACTATCGAGTACGACTACCACGACTCGTATATGGAGACCGATGAGCGTCTGCGTTACCCGTGCAAGGTGCTGTTTGATGGCGATGATGTCTACATCAATGGCTTAAGCAAGAACCCGACAGACGGTTGGGCAAAGGGTACACTCAACAAGGATGGACAGTTCGTGTTTAAGGGTCAGCAGTACATAGGCTACGACAAAAAGAACGGACGCTACATATATTTTGAGCCTATCTACTACAAGGAGTATACCAACGAGGACGGTACAACTGGCGACAGCATCTATGTTGCCGACGAAATTGCCTTCACCTTCAATGCCGACGACCAGACATTCAGGAGCGACAAGATTCTCTCTACCAACTATGGTCATTACACCATCAATACCGACAAAGAGTATCCTAACGCATACTTCTCGTTCTGGGATCAGCAAATATCAGCTCCTAAAGACCCTGTATTCACAGAGCTTTACGACTATAATCCAGACGATTATGGAACAGGCAACTTCACATTCCGCCTTTCTAACTATTCAGAAGACGGCTACTATCTTAACGAAGCCAACTGCTACTACAACGTGTTCCTCGATGGCGAGAAGTATACATACAAGGCTGATGAGTATCAAAATTTGCCTTACGACATAACAGACATCCCTTATACATTCACCGACAAGTGGAACATCTTTATATTCGGAACACAGCGCAACCTATACTTCAACGGAGCAGATTGGAAGACTGTTGGTGTTCAGTGCTTCTATCGCGACGAAGACGGCAACGAGTATCGCTCGCACCGTGTAACTGCAAAGCTTAAGAAAGACGAAACCGGAATAGAGATAGTTACAGATGATGCAGATGGCTCAGCAACATACTTCGACCTTAGCGGACGCACAGTAAACAAACCAACACATGGTGTTTACCTTAAGACCGTTACCGGTAAGGACGGCTCACGCCACACTACAAAGATGGTTGTAAAGTAAAGTTTGATTATATATCATAATAGTTTTGAAGTGGAAACAGGCCACTCGCCCAACATGCTACCACCCTTCTTTAAGGGTGAAGCATGAAAGGCTGGTGGCCTGTTTTTCGCGTATATATATTGTACAGCTATCATTTGTAGGCACAAAAATACGTTTTCTCGGTTTTTTTGCCTACATTTGCATCTGAAAATCAACAAAAAACAGATACAACTATGAGTACACTGAAAAAAAGCTTCGCATCTAAACTTCTTGAAGTAAAGGCTATTAAACTTCAGCCTAACGATCCTTTCACATGGGCATCTGGCTGGAAATCGCCTATCTATACCGACAACCGCAAGACGTTGGCTTATCCAGAGCTGCGCTCTTTCGTTAAGCAAGAGTTGGTACACCTAATACACGAAGAGTTCCCTGAGGCTAATGCCGTTGCAGGTGTTGCTACTGGCGCTATTGCACAAGGCGCTCTTGTTGCCGACGAGTTGCTGTTGCCTTACTGCTATGTTCGTCCAAAGCCGAAGGATCATGGTATGGGCAACCAAATTGAAGGCACTATTCCTGAGGGTGCAAAGGTTGTAGTTGTAGAAGACCTTATCTCAACTGGCGGTTCTTCGCTCAAGGCAGTTGATGCTTTGCGCAAGGCAGGATTTGAGGTAGTAGGTATGGTTGCAAGCTACACCTATGGTTTCCCTGTTGCCGAGGAAGCTTTCAAGGCCGCTAATGTACGCCTTGTTACTCTTTCTGATTACGAGCATACAACAGCTATTGCTGCCGAGACTGGCTACATTAAGAAGGAAGACCTCGAGGTGCTGGCAGAATGGCGCAAGGATCCAGCCAACTGGATGAAGTAAAGATAAAACTGAGTAAGAATAGAATATGACAACATTCGAAAGTTCAATACGACAAATTCCATTTCCGCAGCAGAATGTATACGAAAAGCTGAGCGACCTTAACAACTTGCAGAAGCTCAAGGAGCGCTATGCAATGATGAAGCACACCATGCCTGAAGAGGCTCGCAAACAAGCTGAGAAGATACAAGACCTGGAGTTTGACCAGGACTCACTGTCGGTAAATGTGCCACCAGTGGGTAGCATCAAGCTGCGTGTGGTAAACCGTGAGGAACCGAAATGCATTAAATTTGAGACCGAGCAAAGCCCTATCCCCTTTAACTTCTGGATTCAGCTTCTGCCCGTTACATCTACAACATGCAAGATGAAGCTTACCATCAAGGCCGAGCTAAACATCTTCATCAAGCAAATGGTGAAGAAACCATTGCAGGAAGGTATCGAGAAGATTGCCGATGTACTGCAAATGATTCAGTATAACTAATGTAAAAGCCTCACACCCTACCCCTCCATGCGGGGAAGGAACAGGATGTGAGGCTTTTCTTTTAAAACCTTTATAATAATTATGGCAAGCAAACTTTGGGAAAAAAACTTTTCTGTCAACGAAGAAATAGAACGTTTTACCGTTGGACGCGACCGTGAACTCGATATCTACCTCGCCAAGTATGACGTGCTTGGCTCTATGGCTCATATCACAATGCTGGAGTCAATAGGACTGATGCAGAAAGACGAACTGCAACAGCTTCTGGTAGAACTTAAGAACATCTATAACGAGTGTGTGCAAGGCACATTTGTAATAGAAGAAGGTGTAGAGGATGTACACTCGCAAGTAGAACTTATGCTTACCCGACGCCTTGGAGATATAGGTAAGAAGATTCACTCGGGTCGCTCAAGAAACGACCAAGTGCTTGTCGATCTAAAACTCTTTACACGTCACGAACTGCGTGAGGTTGTAGAGGCTACAGACGCTTTGTTCCGTGAGCTACAGAAGAAGAGCGAGCAGTATAAGAATGTGCTTATGCCTGGCTACACACATTTGCAGATAGCCATGCCCAGCTCATTTGGATTGTGGTTTGGTGCTCATGCCGAGTCGCTTGCCGATGATATGCTGTTCTTGCTTGCTGCCTATCGCATGACCAACCGTAATCCTTTAGGTTCGGCTGCTGGTTATGGCTCGTCGTTTCCATTGAATAGAGAGATGACAACACGTCTGCTTGGCTTCGACTCTATGGATTACAACGTTGTTTATGCCCAGATGGGGCGTGGAAAGATGGAGCGCAACGTGGCATTTGCCCTTGCATCTGTTGCCGGCACTGTAGCAAAGCTGGCGTTTGACGCTTGTATGTTCAACAGCCAGAACTACTCGTTCGTAAAGTTGCCTAAGGAGTGTACAACGGGCTCGTCGATTATGCCGCACAAGAAGAATCCGGATGTCTTTGAGCTTATACGCGCCAAGTCGAACAAATTGCAGAGTCTGCCTACACAGATTCAGCTTATAATGAATAATCTGCCTACGGGCTACTTCCGCGACCTTCAGATTATCAAGGAAGTGTTTATCCCGGCTTTTGCCGAACTTAAGGACTGCCTGTCTATGGCTGCCTACATAATAGAGCGCATAGAAGTTAATGAGCATATACTCGACAATCCGATGTACGACCCTATATTCTCTGTAGAGGAAGTAAACCGACTTGCCGCTTCGGGCACACCTTTCCGCGATGCCTATAAGCAAGTAGGTATGGAGATAGAGAACGGCACATTCCATGCCGACCGTAACATACACCACACACACGAAGGCTCTATTGGTAATCTGTGCAACGACAAGATTGCAGAGATTATGGATAAGACACTTGCCGAGTTCGGATTCGAAAAGGTAGACGAAGCCGAGCGCTCGCTGCTGGAATTACATTAACGATAAATACATGAGATTAAACGCCATATGACTCGATATAAACTAACGTTCATCCTTACCGCACTACTCCTTTTATTTACGCCATCGTGCTCAAAGGATTCGTTCGACTTCTCGCCATACCATGCCTACTTTGTCTTTGACAACAGTATACACCAGAACTCGGTACTGCAAAGTGCTGTAAACCCTTTGTCGCCCGGTGTATTCTGTCGCATATACGAGGTTACTGAAGGAAAGACGGTATACATATATTTCGAGAGCAATCAAGGTGGCGAACCGAAACCGGCAAAACTTACTGCCGATGAAGCCAAGCGATCGAGAATGCTTGGACTGTACAACAAAACGGGCATAATTGTTGGCTACGGCAATCTGTCGTCGCCTGCTGTGTTGTATGCCTACGACTCGCAGTGTCCTAACTGCTACCGCGAGACCAACATGATGGCATACAAACTTAATATGAGTGCCAATGGCATAGCCACTTGTCCAAAGTGCAAGCGAAAGTACGACCTTAACAACAACGGACTTTGCGCCAATGGCAGAAAGTTAGATAAGTATAGGGCTAACTGCACGGGACAATTGGGCATACTGAGCATCAATAACTAAACAATTGTTTTAGTTAATGCTTGGCACGCCCAATTGTAAGGATGCTCACCCTTGCATCCGTATCTTTGTTTATCGCCTTAATACACTCGGAAAGCGTGGCTCCCGTCGTAACGATATCATCCACCATCAGCACATGCTTGCCATTTAATGCTTCTGGGCGCACCACACCAAAAGCATCTTTTATATTTGTTGATCGCTCGCCATGCACAAGCGATGCTTGACTCTTGGTATTGCGCAAACGCTCTACTACATCATCACATAGATCAATATGCAACACCGAACACAAGCCCAAGGCAAATTCCCTACTCTGGTTATAGCCTCGCTCACGCTGGCGTTTGCGATGCAAAGGCAACGGAACAATACAGTCGATTCCGTCAAAGAAACCAGTTGGCTGCATTTCATCGGCAACCAACTGGCCAAGAGCAAAGCCAATATCCGGACGGTTGCCATACTTCAAGGCATATATAGCCTTGGCACATGAGGTATGCGACTCATAGTCTATCCACGAGGCACAACGTTCTATCTTTGCAATACCCCAAAAGAGGCGTGCGGTAGAATTATCCATCGGATTAAGGTGGTCTTGTCGGCGAGGCATATTAATATCACAAATAGTACAAATGGCAGACTCATCAATGCCCAATCTACAACCACAGCATGCACATTGTTGAGGTGAGACAAGAGACAACAGCGATTTCAACAGACGTCTTATCATATATCTTCGTCACATGTTTCGTCCACATCATACTCGTCGGCACCACCTATACAACGGCGTATGATGTCCATACCAAATCCTCTACCAAGAGCAAAACGTATAAGTTTACCGTTCAACTCATACTCGCTATCTGCCTTTACCGAACGCTTTTTCGAGGCAAGTAGCGGGCGCAATGCCTCCTCATAGTTTTCAGCAGGCACCTCGTCAAGCACTCTGGCTATAATGTCGCGAGCCACTCCCTTGCGATAAAGAGCTTGCTCTATCTTTCTACGTCCCCAACGATCGAATCTTATCTTGTCACGAACAAAGAATTCTGCAAAACGCTCGTCATCTACAAAGCGCTCGTCTATAAGACGGTCGAGCACACGCTCTGCCTCGTCTTGAGGCATAGACCAACGTCGCATCTTCTCCATCATCTCACCAGAAGAGTGTTCTGACTGGGAGCATAATGCGGAGAGTTTAAGCAAGGCTTCTTGCTCTGATACTTGCTTTTTTGATTTCTGAAACATGTTGTATATGTTAGTTTAGAGTTTAGCATCCACGAATCTTGGCGACCCAAAGCAATCGTCAGCCACATCGGCACAACCCATTCCCTCTTTCTTCATCATAGTTGCCGTATTCACAGCATACTTGGTATTGCACTCAAAGAGCAAATGTCCAACCTTTTGCAACGAGCATAAGGCGTAACGTGTTATGGCACGATAAAACAAGAGCGGATCAGAGTCGGGAACAAATAGGGCTGTAGATGGTTCGTGGTCGAGAACATTGGCATCCATATCCACACGCTCACTATCGCAGATATACGGAGGATTGCTTACTATTATATCCCAATGCGTGGCATCAGCCTCAACCGACAAAGCATCATGACAACAGAACTTTACATCTGCCTCAAGCTTTTGGGCATTGGCAGAGGCAATAGCAAGTGCATCGTCAGATATATCCCAAGCCTCAACATAAGCCTCAGGCAATGCCTTCTTGATGCTGATGGCTATGCAACCACTACCAGTACCGATATCAAGGATGCGCAGTTGGCTACGACCGATGGTGTTGACTATATCCACCACCCTATCCACTATCCATTCGGTCTCGGGACGTGGAATGAGCACACCAGGCTGAACATCAAAACGATGTCCGCAGAACCAAGTCCAACCAAGCACATATTGTATAGGCTCTTGACGCTCAAGTCTACTTACGGCACAATTAAGCCACGCGGCATTAACCGCAGACAACTGCTCTATACCACCGCACAATATGTCGGCAAACGACATATCAAACTTCTCCTCAAGCAGCATCCTTGTTAAAGCCTTAGCCTCGCCCATACCATGGGCAACAGCAAGTCGATGCCATATTTCTTCGTAAGTCATAAACGTATGTATACAAAAAAAGTGAACATCCATTGAATGTCCACTCTACATTATTAATATATATATGTGCCGCGAGCGGGACTCGAACCCGCACAGCCATTACTGGCCAAGGGATTTTA
>OIZF01000569.1_pt1 | contig 25091 bp, 20 predicted proteins | sample 1588471 | NCBI WGS metagenome assembly OIZF01 (sample SAMN03283279) | human gut metagenome | biome: human-associated habitat; material: feces | host: Homo sapiens | place: Peru | collected 2012
CGTAGTCTCCTACAGTTAGCCATTCATCACAATTCTATAGTTTTGACACACCCTCTACGGAATAACCCCTAAAACAGAAATCGCATGAAACACATAGTATTTCTTACCGGCGCCGGCATGTCCGTAGAATCGGGTTTCAAGACGTTCCGCGGCAACGACGGCTTGTGGGAGAACTATCCCGTCGACCAGGTTGCGTCGCACGAGGGATGGCTTGCCGACCCCACACTCGTAACCAACTTCTACAATATGCTGCGCCGAAAGCTCTACGCAGCGCAGCCCAATGAGGGTCACCGCCTCATCCACGAGCTGGAGAAAGACTATAAGGTGACGGTCATCACGCAGAACGTGGACAACCTGCACGAAAAGGCAGGCTCCACCAGCGTGATACATCTGCACGGCGAACTGACGAAGGTGTGCTCCTCGCGCGACGTTGACGACCCACGCTATCAGCGCACTCTGACCGAGGACAACTGCGAGGTGAAGCCAGGCACACTCGCCGGCGACGGATCGCTCGAACGCCCGTTCATAGTGTTCTTCGGCGAGTCGGTGCCTATGATTAGCGTTGCGGCAGAGGCTGCAGAGCAAGCCGACATCTTCGTGATTATAGGCACATCGCTCAACGTCTACCCCGCTGCGGGCCTCATCCACTATGTGCGACCCTCAGTGCCCGTATATCTCATCGACCCCGAACCGTCGATGGGCGTGGGCAGACAGAACTTCAAGCACTTCCAGTGCGGAGCAAGCGAGGGAATGAAACGCCTGTGCGAAGAACTCGGTTGATACGACGCAGACTACTCTGATATTCCACAGACGCATCAGCGTAGTGCGACTTAGCATTATGTGCAGACACACAAAAAATAAATGGGTGCAGTTCTTCATTTGGTAAGAACTGCACCCATTTTATATTATTAGAACTTTACTGTTAGAACTTGTAGTTGATGCCGAACAGAATGTTTCTGCCGTCCAAGTTAACACCCCATGTGTTAGCCTCGTCAACACGCTGATAGCCAAAGAAACCAATCTTTGTAACAAAAGCCACGTGATTAGAGAGGTTCACCTTAAGACCTGGCTTCAAACCAACTTCCCAAACATCATAGTCGCTCGAGCTATGCTGCAAGTCGTGATGCTCATAGCCAATGGTACCCTCAATGAAGAAGTCAACAATCTTTGCGCTGCAAGCTGTGTAACGAACATACGGAGCAACCTCAAAAACCTTCTCCTTGTCCTCAACGCCTGAATAACCTAAAGAGATACCTGCGTCCCACTTCTTATCCAACTGGAAACCTATCTCTGGAGCAATCTTCCAGCTGAACTTAGAGTCGTGGTCATAGCTGGTGTTAGCAAAACCAACACCGCCGCCTATATACACCTGAGCGCTTGCACACACGGCTACAAAGAGAGTAGCCAAAGTCATCATAATCTTTTTCATAAACATTATGTTTTTTAAGTGATTACTGCACGAAACATTACGTCCCATGCCAATAGTATTAAATATTTAAGCGCTGCAAATGTACACTTTTTAATGATATGAAACAATAAGAAACGCAAAAAATAAAACTACATACATCAAAAAACGCTGCATTTTTTATGTATAGCAATCAGTTTGAGCACCATATTTACACTATTCACTTATTTATTCGTAACTTTGCAAAACAAATATACTCAAAGAATAATGCACAAACTCAGAACAATAGAAATGCAGCGTCTGTCAGTAGACGAGTTTCACGAGGCGAATAAGCTGCCGCTCATCGTGGTGCTCGACGACGTGCGCTCGCTCCACAACGTAGGTTCGGTGTTCCGTTCCTCAGACGCTTTCCGCGTTGAGGCGGTCTACCTCTGTGGCATCACCGCTACTCCGCCCCACCCCGAGATACATAAGACGGCACTCGGCGGCGAGGACTCCGTGGCTTGGCGCTACTTCGAAACGGCTACCGAGGCGGTGGCAGAACTGCAGAAAGAGGGCGTTTTCGTCTATTCAATAGAGCAGGTGGAAGGCTCCACGAAGCTGCAGAACCTGCAACTGGACACCGACCGTCGCTACGCCGTGGTGTTCGGCAACGAGGTGAAAGGTGTACACCAGGAGGTGGTAGACCTTGCAGACGGATGTCTTGAGATACCGCAGTTCGGCACAAAGCACTCGCTGAACGTCAGCGTGACGGCAGGCATCGTGATCTGGGAGGTTGCAAAGCAGTTCTTGGAAAGGCTTAAATTTTAAGTCTGTCTTTTTAAAAATATTCTTTGCTAACAACAATAAAAACAATGCAAATTGTAGAAATACTAATTATTCTTACAATTTGCATTGTTTTTATTGTAAATACGCAACTATATACCATTGAGTTCTACTCAAATCAATTTATTATGGCATCAATAATTGTAAATATTATCCAAAGTATAAATGGACCCAATATTACAAATAATTCACCTAAATATTTTTTAAAAGCTTGTTTATAACTTCCCGTCTCTTGCTTATGAGAATATATTAAAAAAACAGTACTGAAAGCATATAGAAAAAAAAATATCCAAGCTATATAAATCATCCAACTAACTCCTACGACATACGTTATAAATCCACTTATATAAAAAGAGAAACCAAATAATTCATGTAGCCTTTTCATTTTCAGTTATTTTTTATTCATACAGTCACTAAAATCATATTTCTTCCAAAAGTACAAATTAAAAACATATACCACAAACAGTATTTTTATTTTTTATAATTTCATAAGAAAACACAACAGATTATTTATAAGCATCTCACTATCTAATAATTATAACTCTATTTATTATTTTTTTCGTAACTTTGCAGCGTTATATCCACTTGAAACATACATAATTATATAAATGAAGAAACTTTTTATCGAGACATACGGCTGCCAGATGAACGTGGCAGACTCTGAAGTAGTGGCTTCCATCATGCAGATGGCAGGCTACGAACTGTGCGAGAACGAGGCTGAGGCTGATGCCATCTTCCTCAACACCTGCTCTATCCGCGAGAACGCAGAGAACAAAATATACGGACGACTTGAGACTCTGCACGCTGAGAAGAAGAAGGGACGCGAGCTGATACTCGGCGTGCTCGGCTGCATGGCTGAGCGTGTGCGCGAAGACCTCATACAGAACCACTTCGCCAACCTCGTTTGCGGTCCCGACTCCTACCTCAATCTGCCGGACATGATTGCGCAGTGCGAGAATGGACAGAACGCCATGAACATCGAACTGAGCACCACCGAGACCTACCGCGACGTTGTGCCGCAGCGCATCGGCGGCAACCGCGTGAGCGGCTTCGTGAGCATCATGCGTGGCTGCAACAACTTCTGCCACTACTGCATCGTGCCCTACACTCGCGGACGCGAACGTTCGCGCGACGTGGAGAGCATCCTACGCGAGGTGCGCGACCTGCACGACCGTGGCTTCAAGGAGGTGACACTGCTCGGACAGAACGTGAACAGCTACGGTCTGACGCCTGCCGGAAAGCGCATCGAGGGCGGCTGCTCGTTCGCCGAACTGCTGCACAAGGTGGCTCAGAGCGTGCCCGATATGCGCGTGCGCTTCACCACATCCAACCCCGAGGACATGACCGACGACATCCTGTACGCCGTAGCCGAAGAGCCTAACCTCTGCAAGCACATACACTTCCCGGCGCAGAGCGGTTCGACAAAGATACTGAAGCTGATGAACCGCAAGTACACACGCGAGCAGTACTTGGAGCGCGTAGAGGCTATACGCCGCATCATACCCGGCTGCGGACTCTCTACCGACCTCTTCGTGGGCTATCACGACGAGACACCGGAGGACCACGCAGAGACACTATCGCTGGTGCGCGAGTGCCAGTTCGACTCGGCTTTCATGTTCAAATACTCCGAACGCCCTGGCACATACGCCGCAAAGCATCTGCCTGACAACGTGCCGGAGGAGGTGAAGATAGAACGCCTCAACGAGCTTATAAGCCTGCAGACGGAGGTGAGCGCAGAGCAGAACCGCAAGGACATCGGCAAGACATTCGAGGTGCTCGTAGAGGGCTACTCGAAGCGTTCGCGCCAGCAGCTCATGGGACGCACCGAGCAGAACAAGGCGGTGGTGTTCGACAAGGGCACATACCGCATCGGCGACCGCGTCATGGTGAAAATAACGGACGCCACATCGGCTACGCTGTTAGGCACTATAGCAGAATAAACCCACCGTCAGGCACTACATCAGAATAAAGACATGAAAGAATTTCTACAGGTACTGAGGCGCTTCGTGCCGCCATACAAGAAGTACATCGCGCTGACAGCCACGTTCAACGTGCTGTCGGCTGTGCTCAACATCTTCTCTTTCGCAGCACTCATCCCCATCCTTCAGATACTCTTCCGAACAGAAGGCGCAGGCAGTGCTACGCATCTCATGCCGTGGAGCTTCGACAACATAAAGGAGGTGCTGTCGAACAACGCCGACTACTACGTGACGCAGCTCATCGCCAACGTCGGACCGACCACTACCCTACTCGTAATCGGTCTGTTCCTCGCCTTCACCACGTTCCTCAAGACGGGTGCATACTTCCTTTCGTCGGCTACAATCATACCTGTGCGCACGGGCGTGGTGCGCGACATACGCAACCAGCTCTACCGCAAGATTACATCGCTGCCACTCAGCTTCTTCTCCGACGAACGTAAGGGCGACATCATAGCGCGTATGACGGGCGACGTGCAGGAGGTAGAGAGCTCGATAATGTCGTCGCTCGACATGCTCTTCAAGAACCCTATTCTCATCACGTTCTACTTCGGAGCACTCATCTTTATCTCGTGGCAGCTAACGCTCTTCACCATCGTCTTCGTGCCTATCTTCGGATGGTTCATGGGCTGCGTGGGCAGAAAACTCAAGAAGAAGTCTATCAAGGCGCAGTCGCTCTGGAGCGACACTATGTCGCAGGTGGAGGAAACGCTCGGCGGACTGCGCATCGTGAAGGCGTTCTGCGCAGAGGACAAGATGAACACACGCTTCTCGAACATCAACAACGAATACCGCGACGCCGTGCAGCGCGTGAACATACGCCAGCAGATGGCGCACCCGATGAGCGAGTTCCTCGGCACGGTGCTCATCATCATCGTGCTCTGGGTGGGCGGCATACTGGTGCTCGACAACAAGATACTCTCCGGCCCGTCGTTCATCTATTATCTCGTGATGCTCTACTCCATCATCAACCCGCTGAAGGAGTTCTCCAAGGCGAGCTACAACATTCCGAAGGGTCTTGCCTCAATGGAGCGCGTAGACAAGATTCTGAAGGCGGAGAACACCATCAAGGAACCTCTGCAGCCGAAGCACATCGCTTCGTTCGAGCATCAGATAGAGTTCCGCCACGTATCGTTCCGCTACGGCGAGCAGTGGGTGCTGCGCGACATCAACCTCGTGATAGAAAAGGGTAAGACTGTGGCTCTCGTCGGACAGAGCGGATCGGGCAAGTCGACACTCGTCGACCTCATTCCGCGCTACTACGACGTGCAGGAGGGCGAGGTGCTCATCGACGGCATCAACGTCAAGGATCTCGGCATACACGACCTGCGACAGCTCATCGGCAACGTCAACCAGGAGGCAATACTCTTCAACGACTCGTTCCGTGGCAACATCACGTTCGGCGTGGAGAGTGCCACGCAGGAGCAGATTGAGCAGGCGGCACGCATAGCCAACGCCCACGAGTTCATCATGCAGACCGAGCAGGGCTACGACACCAACATCGGCGACCGCGGCGGACGTCTCTCAGGTGGACAGCGACAGCGTGTGAGCATAGCCCGCGCCATACTGAAGAATCCGCCTATACTCATCCTCGACGAGGCTACATCGGCACTCGACACCGAGAGCGAACGCCTCGTGCAGGACGCGCTGGAACGCCTTATGAAGTCGCGCACGACGGTGGCTATCGCCCACCGCCTGTCTACCATCAAGAATGCCGACGAAATATGCGTGATGCACGAGGGCGAGATTGTGGAGCGTGGCACACACGAAGAACTCATCGCACTTGGCGGTTACTACAAGAAGCTGCACGAAATGCAGAAGTAACAGCCTTAGGGATAAAGAAAGCCCGAAGTCCTGATCTACTGGACTTCGGGCTTTCTTCGTTCTACCGAATAGCAATATATACTTACGCCTTCCTACTTCAACGATTCGTCATACAATACATTGGTTGCCATATGCTGCACTTCGTTGACTATAGCAGGATAAGCCTTAACAAACTCATGCAATTCGATACTATTGCCTTGCTCGTCATAGGTTTTGCCTACGCCCTGAAATTCGGTTCCTTCAACCGCAACCTTGCCGTTTGCATGAAACACCTTTATCAATGTAACCTTTCCCTCTTCAAAAGTCATACATACCGTTTTATTGTCTTCAGACCATGCCTTTCCACTGAAAGGCTCTTCACCATAATACGCTATGGTGAGACTCTTGTTGAATACCAGCTGACTTATCTTAACCTCCTTAGTACACGACATAAGAGTGAATATGCACAAAATCAATAAAAGTTTTCTCATATAGAACTACTGTTAGCTTGTTATATATTTATTGTGTAGAATATTTTCTCGAACACAGCCTTTTCCTTTTTCCAGTCTCCAGTGGAATAAGTGGCTGTATTCGTTCTGCCTTCCGTATCGGTAAATGTGAATATAACCGGTGTCGCTGATGTGTATAACTTCTTTATGTCCTTGTAGCTCAACTGGGCAGTGGTACGCACAACAAAGTTGCTACCCTTCGTTTCGTGATACAAAAGCTTTACATCTGAAGCCTCCGTCGTAAACGTACCGTTGCTCACGGACAAGCGGCTTATATCTTCTCGATTAGGCGAAACAACAGTGAAGTTCATGGTCAACGAGTCGCAATGGGACACATAAGTCATATCGAATACAAATCGCTTAATGTCCTTGCTACGCTCGCTCAGCTTCTTATTACCAATAAAATAAGCCTCTCCCTTTTTTGTAGAGAAAGGATTCAAGCGGTTCGAAACAGACTGTGCGCTCGTACCGGCAATGCCAGTTGCAAGCATTATCATCAATAGAAATATTCTCATCTATCATCTATTTAAAAAAAGGAAGGATAACCTACTATTGTTGGCTATCCTCCCCTATTAATTCCTTTAAGCAAAACTACATCTCAGTGATTACTCACCGTAAACGTAAGTTGTCTTTGTACCGTAAAGACCAAGGATGCTTGTTGTCTTAACGTCAACGTGAGAAATCTTCTTGATACCTGCCTCCTTAGCAGCTTTGTTAATACTTGCGTCACCACCGAAAGTCAGAACGCTGAGGAATACTGGATAAGAAGCCTGACCACACTTTGTACCTACTGTGTTTGATGTTGCAGCGAGTGGGTTCACTGCTGAACAGCTTGTCATTGCTGCAGCTACCAAGAGAGCTGCCATTACCTTTAATGATTTCATAGACAATAAATTTAAATTTTTGTAATTGTATAAAAATACCATTTGCAAAATTAAAGGGTTATTAATGAATAGATGTTTTTTTTTGTTAATTTATTTTAAACAGATGTATTTTTATGCACAAGACTAATCTAATACACCTATTAGTATAAAATAAACATAATAAAGCCATACTTTTTACCACATGATATAAAAACCAAATAACAACAGAACAACCAGTTATCCACAATTTACAAAACCTGTTGATAACTCCGTAACAGACTGACTCACAATTCTTATTTATCAACAGACCTGTGTATAACTACGTTAGTTAGTAGGTACAGGAGCACTTACAGGCGTGTACAGGAGTGTAGCGAGATGGAAAAAAGCGTGTACGGGAGAGCTATGTTATGCACAGGAGGACAGCATGATTGCGCACAGGAGGGTAGCGTTATGCACCGGAGGACAACGTGATTGCGCGCAGGAGGGTAGCGTTATACACGGGAGGGCAGCGTGATTGTGTACATGAGGGTAGCGTGGCTATGGCAGGATGCCATAGCCTCCTAAATTAGCAAGCTATCCACAATTATCAACAACCTGTTGATAACTACATAACTAACTAATAGCTAATGTAATGTTATCCACAAACACGTTGATAACTATGTTTAATAAACACTTTCGCACTCCGAAACATCATGTTTTGTTGTCGGATTCCGTACGCCGTCCAATCGGATTCCGTACGCCGCCCGATCGGATTCCGTTCGCCGTCCAATCAGATTCCGTACGCCATCCAATCAGATTCCGTACGCCACCCGATCAGATTCCGTACGCCGCCCGATCAGATTCCGTACGCCGCCCGATGAAATTAGCTACAGTTATAAACAACATTAGCAACAGTTATACCCAACACTAACGACACTACAACCCAACATAAGCAACACTCTTACACCACATCAACTGTAGTAATTCCAGGCAGCAATAGGTATGCTATAGTATGATAGTACCCTGTACATTGTTGATAATGTGGATAACACAGGTAACCGACTGATACACAACAACAAGTTATTAACACATATTGTCAAGAAAGCTGTGGAAAGATGGTGCTGAGACAGCGAATTGATATAGTTAACAAGTTCATTCGCACCATAAAACAACCGTGTCAACAGAAAAACAACGCATCACCTGTTGATATTGTTGATAACATATATAAAACACTGAAAACCAACAGGTAGTTATTAACACGCCTGTTGATAACCATGTTAATATGAGGGTATGGCATCCCTGCCATACCCACGCAGCCATATTGATGGTTGCGTGCAGTCACACTGCCTTATTAGTGGCAGATTGCGTGGGTATGGCAAGGATGCCATACCCTCCTATGTCTTCATTTCGAGTTTTAACGCACACCTCCTGTTATTATCCGCAAATCTGTTGATAACCTGTTGATAACTTACTAACAACACTGTTAACAACTTAGCGGTTATCAACAGGCGGACAGGCAGAGTAGGGTGAATGTGGATAACTGTGTGCGTTATCAAATTAATATTCTAAAGTTTTCCACAGGTTTTTAAGAGAAAAAGATATAAACTTATTAACTTTGCAGGTGTAATAGCACTTTTGTGTATAACTAACATATATAACTCATTTTCAAAGAGAAAATATTAACACAACCTGTTGATAATGATGTCTTACAGGTTTATAACGAAATAACCAAAGAAATAGGTAGAAAGTTTTCAACGTACTAACAGTATATCATACTCATAATCTTTTTCTTTTCTTTAAAAATAAAAAGAAATAGATATATAAAGAGATGTTGGTAAGTAGTCTACTCGTTAAGTCTGTCTACTTGTCTACTTGTTAACTCGTTTACTCGTCAACTAAAAAAATATATGAACAACGATTGGAAAGAGAAGGGTTACATCGACGAAGCGGTTGATGAATCCGTTGACTTGAAAAAAGAAATACGTCGATTGTGTGAAGAGAAGGATGCCGTGGTGCTCGCTCATTATTATACAATGGGTGATGTGCAGGAGGTGGCTGACTTCATTGGCGACTCGCTGGCATTGGCTCGTAAGGCTGCGAAGACCGATGCGAAGATTATCGTGATGTGTGGTGTGCACTTCATGGCTGAGACCTGTAAGCTACTCTCGCCGGAGAAGAAGGTGTTGTGCCCAGACCTCACTGCCGGCTGCTCGCTTGCCGACTCGTGCAAGGCGGAGGACCTGAAGGCGTTCAAGGAGCAGCATCCTGGCTATAAGGTGGTGAGCTACGTGAATACGACGGCTGCGGTGAAGGCACTCACAGACGTGGTGGTCACCTCGGGCAACGCGAAGAAGGTGGTGGACAGTTTGCCAAAGGACGAGAAGCTCATCTTCGGTCCCGACTATAACTTAGGCAACTATATAAATAGTGTTACGGGTCGCGATATGCTGCTGTGGAACGGCGGATGTCATGTGCATGAGAAGTTCTCGGTAGAGGCTATCGTGAAGCTGAAGGCGGAGCACCCGGAGGCTGTGGTGATGGCTCACCTGGAGTGTAAGGCACCGGTGCTGGCTGTGGCTGACGTGAAGGGTTCTACGGCTACGATGCTCGATTATGCTAAGGAACATAAGGAGACGAAGGAATACATCATAGCTACCGAGGCTGGCATCCTGCACGAGTTGCAGCGCTGCTGTCCCGACGTGACGTTCTATCCGGTTCCGCCGGAGGTGTCTGAGGGTGGGGTAGGCTGCTCTTGCAACGAGTGCGAGTATATGAAGAAGAATACGTTGCTCAAGATATACAATGCGCTGCGCTACGAGCTTCCGGAGGTAACTGTGGACGAATCTATCGCCAAGGATGCCGTTAAGCCAATAGAGCGAATGCTTGAGCTTTCCTAATCCCAGAGGGTGCACTTGTCTCAAGTGCACCAACCAAGCACCCAGTGCACCAATATTAAATCCTCCCACAGATTTCACGGAATTCACAGAAGTTTATTGCTGAGAAGGAATTCCCACAAAATTCACAGAATTCACAGAAGTTTATTGCTGAGAAGAAACTCCCACAGATTTGTAGGAGGGTATGGCATCCCTGCCATACCCACGCACCCTGCTACAGCAATGTTCTCCCACAGATTTCACGGATCTACACAGATGGTTAGGCTGCGTAGTGGGCTCCCACAGAATTCACAGAATACACAGAAGTTTATTGCTGAGAAGGAACTCCCACAGAGAACTCTCAGGGGGGCACTTGTCTCAAGTGCACCAATCAATAATAGGTTGTTAATAGGTTGTTAATAGGTTGGTGCACTTGAGACAAGTGCACCCCCAGGAAGGCGGAAGTTTATTACTGAAAAGAAACTCCCACAGATTTCACAGATTTACACAGATGTAAGCAAAATGTTCTGTGTATTCCGTGAATTCTGTGGGAGTAAATATCTGTGTAAATCTGTGAAATCTGTGGGATAATATTCTTTGCCAGTCTGTTCTGTGAATTCCGTGAATTCTGTGGGAATAAATATCTGTGTAAATCTGTGAAATCTGTGGGAGAATATTCTCTGCCAGTCTGTTCTGTGAATTCCGTGAATTCTGTGGGAGTATTATTCTGGCTGCGTGGGTATGGCAGGGATGCCATACCCTCCTATGTGGGAGACAAGTGCTCACATTAAAACTTCTTCAGCAGGAACGACGGCTTTACGCGCAGATAGATGCCAGCCGCAAGACTCACCTTATTATTATTGTTATACACCTTGTCGCCAACGACGAAGTCGTCCGTGGGCAGCGTGTTGAACACATCAGCCTGCACGCCCCATGAGAACCCCTTACCGAGTTCTTGTGCATAGCTCAGTTGAGCACAGACGGTGCGGTTGCGCTGCATCTGGAAGTCGCGGTTGTGTATACCCACCGAGCCGTAGAGAGGGTTGCCGAAGATAGATATGAACTTTGAGCTATCCCAGTAGGCACCGCGCAGACAGAAGCGCCAGATGTCAGCCTCCGCTTTCAGATACACACCTTTGCCATTGTCGAAGGGTAGGAGAGCACCCGTCATCTGTCTGTAGTAAGCCACATCAGCCTCTGCATTCAGGCGCGTAAGAATAGAGTTGTCGGTGTGTATCGTTACGCCGACACCTGCCGCCGCGTTCATCCATGTCTTCACCTGCCGCTGTTCGGCGTCAGGGTTTATCTCGCCACCGCGGTGCTGCATCACCACCTGCAAGGGGAAGTAGACATGCGTGCGTCGCTCTGGACGGTTTGCCTTGAAGCGAGTTGACAGTCCGAAGGTGAACGCCTCCTGATGCGTGTCCTTGTCGAAGATGAAGCTCTCCCAGTTCACCCACATATCGAAGTCGAGCGGGTTCGTCTGCCACTGCATCTGCACGCCCATCTCGGGGTCAGCCGAGAGAGCGTTCTCCTGATTGTAGAGCGGTTCGATGAGTCGGTGGTTCGCCCCACCATATATATTACCGAGTATGAGGTTGAAGTTTCGGCTCACAGCCAGTTGCACGTTGAAGAACGGTAGCAGATGGAAGCCCGTCTGCGTTTGGTCGCCCTTCCATGTTGCTATGTCGCTATAGTTGAGGTTAGGATATTTGTTTGCACCCCAATAGTGGAGCATACTAACGCCCACCTCCACGCGCAAGTTCTTCAGTGGCTGATAGCTCACCGTGGGCTGTAGGCGGTAGCCAGGCAGCGTGTATCCCTTCGAGAGGCATCCCTTATACTCATTGTCGCGGAAGAAGCACAGAGCGTCGAAGTTGAGTCGCAGCTCACCGCACGAGGCAGAGTCGATGCGGTGGCTGTTCTCGAATAGTAGCGAGTCGATATGTACGCTGACCTGTGCCTTAGCATTAGCGGTCGTTAGCAGCAAAAGTGCCGCGGTAAGAAGTGTCGGTAAACGTTTCATTAGTTTCTTATTACTACTTTCTAAGTTTATTGTTTAGCTGTTCGATTGTGAGGTTTGTAGCCGTCACCTTTCCGTTTTCGATGACTATATTGTCGGGTATGTTCGACATGCCGAGGAGGTTGTACACATCGCCGTCTATCGACTTGCCGTCGCAGATGGTAATGACATCTTCTATTTCTCTTGAGTTGAGTATTCTGCGACATTCAGCGCGCGAGTAGTCGAGACATATATTCACCACCTTGACCTCTCCTTTCGTCTCTTTCTGCAGTAGTGCCATGCTCTGTAGCATCGATATACTATTGTAGTGCCATGATGCCCATGCCACCACTACTGTTGTGCCAGCGGTGGAGAGTGTGGCGTTGTTCACCGGCTTGCCATTGATGTCGTAAGCTGCGAACTTCGGAATACGGCTGTTTGTGGTGAGCGTTGTGCGGTTGTTTATGCTCTGTTGTAGACTCTTAAGAGAGTTGTTCCCGGGTTGATGTTCAAGCATGAGGTTTATCAGCTGTCGTGCAGTGGCGAAGTCGGGACGCTCCTTCTGCAGGAAGAAGTTGCGCACGACGTATGTGCTCACTATCGATTCGGGATGATCCTCTACGAACTGGCGTGCGTATTTCTGTATCTCGTTGGGTGAGGCGTTTGCAATCTGTTCGCGCAGTTGGTTCATCAGTTCGTTCGGCTTTGTGCCTTTCACCTTCATCTCTTTCAGGTGTGAAGCGTCGCCTTTTATGTCTACGCTCTTTCCTGGTGCAGCAAACACGGGTTGCTCGGTGAAGTTAGGGAACACAATCATCAGTGTCATCTCTTTCTTACACTCCACCTTATATGTAAAGCGTCCTGCTTGCACCTTTATAGTGTCGATACCCTTTAGGTTGCCATCTGGGCTATATACATAAAACTCGCCCTGATTAAGGTTTAGGAGCCTGCCGTCGATTTCGAAATGACGACTATCGGTTCCACATGACACCATAATCAGGGCGAGTAATATCGCTATAATTGTTTTGTTCATTTTAGTCGTATGAACTGAAGTTAGAATAAGAAGGCTGAGAGCAATAACCCTCAGCCTTCATTTATTTTTAATTGTTTAAAACGTCTTGCCACGTCTTACTTCAGAAGAGAGAGCTCCAAGTCCTTCTCAGCGTACTCCTTCAAAGAAGGATCCTTCTGGAGAGCCTCCTTGAGGTAAGAGTTAGCAGCGAACTTGTTGCCACGACGTGCAGCTACGATAGCGCGGAGGTAGTCTGTCATACCGTTCGGGTTAGCTACCTTGTCAAGAGTGCTTGTAGCGCCCTCGTAGTCCTTGTTCAGGATCTGAGCAAGAGCTGCAGTGTTTGTGTTCTGCTTGTTGAAGTCCTTGTCAGCCTGAGCGTAGTTGCCCTTAGCGATGTTGAGTGCGCCGAGAGCCGACTGTACGTTCTCAGAGCCAGAAGCCTTGGCAATCTGACGTTCTGCACCCTGTACGTCGCCCTCGATGAGCGAAATAAGACCGAGGTTAGCCTGTGCCTCCGGAGTAGATGAACCGAGAGAAGTAGCCTTCTGAGCGTACTGCTTAGCAGCTGCTACGTCGCCCTTAGCGAGTGCAAGAGCAGCGAGGTTGTTGTAAGCGCGGTAGTCGTTCGGGTAAACCTCTGTTGTCTTCTTATAGATTTCCTCCTTCTTAGCTGCCGACTCCTCGAGAGTAGCAGAGTAGAGAAGTTCGTCAACGCTCAGCTTAGTAGCGTCGCTGCTGTACTGCTCCTTGATCTGGTCGTCGCTACGGCCGATTGTCTCATAGTTGATGATGAGGCGTGAACGGCGAAGCTCTGGGAGGATGCCGTCAGCAAGCTCCTGGAAGCCTGCAGACATGTTGCGGATCTGCTGCTCGCGCTCCTGTGGGTCGCTATACATAGAGAGCACGCGGAGGATAACCTCCTTGTCCTGAAGATTAGATGCTGCAACGAGTTTCTGGAAACCGTCCCAGTCCTGTGCTGTGTAGTGAGCGTCGATAGCTGCGTTCACCTTTGTCTTCTTCAATGTACCCTTAACGTACTTCTCTGACTCGTTCTGACGGTTGCCAGCGAGCTTATCGTTGAACTTAACGCCACCATCTGGTGAAGCGTAAGCCTGGATTTCTACGTTCTGTACGTTGTAGCCTTCCTTGTCAGCGTTGATCTTCTTAAGCAACTCTACAAACTCCTTAACAGAGTTGTTCTTGAGCTCGCTCTTGCGGATGTTAGCCTGGTTGATGAGGAACTTGATGTTAGCCTCCTGCTTAGCAGCGTTTACGCGCTGGAATGCGTCAGGAGCGATGCAGCCACTCTCAGAAGCGAGAGTCTTCTTGTAGAGCTCTGATGTAGCGATAACGCCATCAGCTACCTTCACTGCAGGTACGTCGAACTGCTTCTTGCCGATGCGTGCGTCGAATGTGAGGTACATCTCGCTCTGCTGCATCTCTGGAACGTACTTGAAGTTAGACTTCATTGTGTAGCGACCACCTACCTTGTAAGAGATAGTCTGATCGTTGCCCTTTACTTTCTCACCCTGGAAAGTAGCACTCTGACCCTTAGCTACCTGGCCGTCAGCGTAGCGCAACTCTGGAGTAACTGTGACAACAGCCTTCTTCTTCATGTACTTCTCTGGGAATGTTCCGTTGATTGTAGCTGGAACATCGCCTGCGTTTGCCTCAAGTGGGTTAGGGATAACTGTGAAGTTGTCCGCTGAGAGCGGTCCAAGCTTCGAACAAGATGTCATGAACAGCATTGTAGCTGCAGACAGTAAAAGAAGATTGTTTTTCTGCATAATTTATATGAAAATATTAATTGATATATCTATTAGTGTTATTACACACGCTTAATGCGTGTACGTGTACATAATAATGTGCTACAAAGATACGCACTTATATTGTTTGCGACAAAGACAACTGTATTTAATTATGTTTAATTAACGATATGAATAGCTTCTTAACTCCTATAATAATAAAAAGACAGCAGAGATAAGTCTCAGCTGTCTTTTTATGTTGGATTTCATCCTTCGTTTTCTCGCCATGGCATAACTCGAGCAAGCTCGGTTCTGCTCATTTGGCTTAACGAAAACGTTGGTTTTTTGATTGGTTTGGTTTAGTTGAGAGCGTCTGAAAGCTCGGCACCTGCCTTGAACTTAGCAACCTTCTTTGCTGCAATCTGAATCTTCTCACGAGTGCGGAGGTTCATGCCTTCGCGAGCTGGGCGCTCGTTAACACTGAATGTACCGAAGCCGATGAGCTGTACCTTGTCACCCTCAACGAGAGCTGTCTTGATTGCTTCTACTGCAGCTTCGAGAGCCTTCTTTGCGTCAGCCTTGCTGAGTTCAGCACCTACTGCTATCTTCTCTACTAATTCTGTCTTGTTCATAATTCTGTTGTATTTAAATTGTTTATAAATGTTAGTTTTCTCAGAGTTTGAAGAGCTAAAAATGTGTAACTCACACTATTTCAGTGACAAATTTAGAGTTTTCCTTTCATAAATCAAACAAAAAACAGAAAAAAGTGCATAATTAATTGAAAAAAAAAGCGCGAAGAGCCTGTTTTATGCCTTTTTACGTGGATTTTTCGTAATTTTGCCACTCTAACGATGCGATATTTACAAATATATAAAAATGTGATATGAATAATATTCCAACGATAACAAAAAACTTACTTATTGTGAATGTAGTGGTATTCTTAGCCACTTATTTATTTAGAACTATGGGTGTAGACCTCAACAATGTTTTAGGTTTGCACTTCTTTCTTGCGCCCGACTTTCACATCTATCAGCTCTTTACATACATGTTCGCTCACGGTGGTTTCAGCCATATCTTCTTCAATATGTTTGCGCTGTGGATGTTCGGTTGTATCGTTGAGCGCACTTGGGGACCGAAGAAGTTTCTCACTTATTATATAGTGTGCGGAGTAGGCGCTGGTCTGTTTCAGGAGTTGGCACAGTTTGCGCAGTTCTATTTTATAGCAAGCGAACAACTTCCTCACTTCACATTGGCTCAGACAATGAAAGTGGCTAATGCCAATGCCGCCTTCCTTAACCTTTGGACCACCGTGGGTGCGTCGGGTGCTGTCTACGGCATACTGCTCGCCTTCGGTATGCTCTATCCCGAGGAGCGCATCTTTATATTCCCGTTGCCTGTGCCTATCAAGGCAAAGTGGTTTGTGATGGGTTATGCTGCGATAGAATTGTTCATGGCTTACTCTTCTACGGGCGACGGAGTGGCTCACCTGGCTCACTTGGGCGGTATGGTGTTCGGTTTCTTCCTCATTCGCTACTGGCGACGCCACCCCGACATTCGCTACAGTCGTCGCAGCGGACAGCAGTTCTTCGACTCTATGCGTGCCTCGTGGGAGCGTCGCACGGGGCGCAAAGATCGTGGCGGTGTGTTTACTAATAGTGCAAATACACGCCATGAGAGCGATTGGGACTACAACGCACGCCGCAAGGCAGAGCAGGAGCGAATGGACGAGATATTGGATAAGATACGTCGTAATGGTTACGAGTCGCTGACGCGTGAAGAGAAACAGCAACTCTTCGATGCAAGTAACAGAAAATAACGAACAGACTTACACGCTTTGAAAAATATAAAATCAATAATCTTTCGCATCGTCGCCGCATTTAATGTGGTGACGGTGCTCTTTATGTTAGCTATAGGATATAGCGACAGGGTTAACCCTACGGCTCATCCGTTGATAGCTAACATAGGGCTTATATTTCCCTTGTTTTTGCTGCTTAATATAGCATTTCTCGTCTTTTGGTTGTTGTTTCGTAAGCGTGGGGCACTCATTTCGTTAGTCGGAATGATAGTATGTTTCGGTCCGGTGCGCACTTATGTTCCGCTGAATGTTCCGTCTTCGGCTCCTGAGGATGCGTTGAAGATAATGTCGTACAATGTATTCTGCTTTTCTACGTGGACCGACTTGTCGCAGCCATGCGCTATAGCCGATTATATGTTGGAACAGGACGCTGATATCGTTTGTTTACAGGAAGCTGATGTACAATGGGTAAAACGTGTGAAGATAGACTCGTTGATAGACGTGAAGTATCCTTACAGAAAGTATAGTGGCTCGAAAAATCCCAAAGGAGGCGATGCTGTCGGTATATATAGTAAGTTGCCGATAGTAGGGGAGGAATATATATCCACCAAAGAGGATACATATAACGCCGTATCTTATGCTTTAAAGACAGGTGAAAAGGACACTACGCTTGTTATTGTAGCCCACTTCCAGGTTACAGGATTGTCGCCCGAAGACCGTACACGCTTTAAGTCGATGTTGAAAGGTGACATGGAAAGCGATGAAACAAAACAGGAAACACATCGCCTGTGGAACTTGCTTGGCGAGTCGTCAGCGAAACGTGGACCACAGGCAGACGCTGTGGCTGAATACATTGAGCATCATAAGCATCAGAGTATAATCCTTGCAGGCGACTTCAACGATTCGCCCATATCCTATACCCATCAACGCTTAGCTAAAGAACTCACCGATTGTTATGTAGCTACGGCGAATGGTCCTGGTATATCTTACCACTACAACGCTTTCTACGTGCGCATAGACAACATCATGTGCTCCGACCATTGGAAACCCTATGAATGCAAGGTGGATAATAGCATAAGTGCATCCGATCATTATCCGATTGTATGTAAGCTGCAAAGGGTAAAATAGCAATGAGTATAGGGGTGATGACACCACTTTATAAAGTGCTTTTTCACCTTATATATTATAAAAATATTTAAAAAACTGGACTTTTATAAGTGTTTTAAACTCTTAAACCTCTGCAAAACAAAGAAATAAAGCTATAAATTTCGGTTTAACTGAAAAAATCTGTAACTTTGCACGCTATCTGTATACACAGCGAAAAAATAATAATAACAAAAAATAAATCAAAAAAATGCAGAACAAAGGTATTGTAATTGTAACAGCCGTCCTTTTGACGCTTGCAAGTATCTTCTATCTCTCGTTCTCGGCTGCCACAAAGTACTATGACAGCCAGGCTGCGAAGATAAAGGATCCTATCGCACAGCAGGACTACAAGGACTCCGTGAAGTATCTTGGCATCTACTCTTATCAGAAGTGTCTCGAAACACAGATCGGTCTCGGTCTTGACCTTAAAGGCGGTATGAACGTCATCCTTGAAGTGAGCGTTCCTGATGTACTCGAGAACCTCGCCGACCACAAGGTAGACGCAGCTTTCGTTAAGTCGATGAAAGAGGCTCGCGCAGAGCACGAAGTATCTCAGAGCGACTTCATCACTCTCTTCGTCAACGCTTTCAAGAAGAACGCTCCGGGACGTCATCTCTCAGAGATCTTCGCTACACAGCAGCTCCAGGGCAAGGTGTCGCCCAACTCTTCTGACAAGGAAGTAGAGAAGGTGCTCCGTTCAGAGGTGCAGGCAGCTATCGATAACTCGTTCCTCGTCGTACGTACACGTATCGACAAGTTCGGTGTCGTACAGCCTAACATCCAGAAGCTCGAGGGTCAGCAGGGTCGTATCATGGTAGAAATGCCGGGTATCAACGAGCCGGAGCGCGTGCGTAAGCTCCTCCAGGGTAGCGCAAACCTTGAGTTCTGGGAGACATACAACTCAGACGAAATCATCCCTTACCTCTCACAGCTCAACCAGCGCGAGGCTAACCACCGCTCTGGTGCCAAGGAGGAAGTAGCCGACTCGGCTGCTACCGACACAGCAGCAGTAGCAGCAGCCGAGAAGGTAGAAGCTAAGGCAAAGGCAGCGTTCAAGACAAAGAAGGACGCTAAGGCAGACGACGCAGCAGCTATGGCTGATGCCAAGAAGCAGAACCCGCTCTTCTCTGTGTTCCAACCCTCTGGCAACGGTGCGCTCAGCCTCGTAGGCTACGCTTCGGCACGCGATACAGCAGAGGTAAACAAGATTATCTACTCGGCTCTTGCTAAGCAGATACTTCCCGCCGACTGCCGCCTCCTTTGGAGTGCTAAGCCAGCTGACGGCATCCAGGCAAAGAACATTTACGAGCTCCACGCTATCAAGGTGACAACCAGCAACGGCCGCGCTCCTATCGAGGGCGACGTAGTGACCGACGCTAAGGACCAGTTCAACAACCTTACTGGTTCGCCTGAGGTATCAATGACAATGAACTCTGACGGTGCACGCCGCTGGGCAGCCCTCACAAAGGCTAACGTAGGCAAGGCAATCGCTATCGTACTCGACGGTACAGTTTACTCTGCTCCGCGCGTAAACGGCGAGATTTCTGGCGGTCAGTCGTCTATCTCTGGCAACTTCACAATCGAAGATACAAAGGACTTGGCTAATACTCTTAAGTCTGGACGTATGCCGGCTCCGGCACACATCGTTCAGGAGGAAGTAGTAGGTCCGACACTCGGTGCACAGTCAATCCAGCAGGGCTTCATCTCGTTCATCTTCGCCTTTATAATCCTGATGATCTACATGGTAGTGATGTACGACTTCATCCCGGGTATGGTAGCTAACGGTGCCCTCCTCCTCAACCTCTTCTTCACCATGGGTATCATGGCATCGTTCCAGGCAGCACTCACAATGCCAGGTATCGCCGGTATCGTGCTCGCCCTCGGTATGGCTGTAGACGCCAACGTGCTTATCTACGAGCGCACCAAGGAGGAACTCAAGAAGGGTCTCGGCACAAAGCAGGCACTCTCGCTCGGCTACAGCAACGCCTTCTCAGCCATCTTCGACTCTAACTTGACATCAATCATCACAGGTATCATCCTCTACGTGTTCGGTACAGGTCCGATCCGCGGTTTCGCTACCACACTTATCATCGGTATCTGCTGCTCGTTCTTCACCGCAGTGTTCCTCACACGCCTCGTTTACGAGAACCGTCTGAAGCACGACAAGTGGACAAAGCAGAACTTCTCAACACGCGTATCACGCAACTTCATGGCGAACAAGAACTTCGCGTTCATGTCGTCATACAAGACATCATTCACAGTGTTCGGCGTCGTAATCCTCATCATGCTCGGCAGCTTCTTCGTACGTGGCTTGAGCAAGGGTATCGACTTCACTGGTGGTCGCAACTACGTAGTGGTGCTCGAGAAGCAGACAGAGCCTGAGCAGGTGAAGGAAGCCCTCGTACCGCTCTTCAAGGGCGCAACAGTAAACGCACTCGCACTCGGTACCGACGGCAAGACAATCCGTATTTCTACCAACTACAAGATTGAGTCGAACAACCCGGCTATCGATAACGAGGTAGAGGATATCCTCTACAAGGGTCTCCACGGCGCAGGCCTCGTAACACAGGAAAGCGTTGAGGCATTCAAGAATCCTGACGTACGCGCAGGCGGCTCTATCGTATCGTCTACAAAGGTAGGTCCGGCAGTGGCTAAGGACATCACACACGGCGCTATCATCAGCGTACTCTTCGCCCTCGCAGCCATCTTCGTCTACATCCTCGTACGTTTCCGTAACGTAGCGTTCTCAGTAGGCTCTACAGTAGCCCTCGCCGTAGACGCAACAATCGTTATCGGATTCTTCTCACTCCTCTGGGACGTAGTGCCGTTCTCTCTCGAGATCGACCAGACCTTCATCGGTGCTATCCTTACCGTTATCGGTTACTCTATCAACGATAAGGTGGTTGTGTTCGACCGTATCCGCGAGAACCTCACACTCCACAAGAAGATGGATCTGCAGGAGCTCTTCAACAAGTCGCTGAACGAGACCCTCGCACGTACTATCAATACATCGTTCTCAACACTCATCGTGCTGCTCTGTATCTTCTGCTTCGGCGGTGAGAGCACTCGCAGCTTCTCGTTCGCAATGTTGCTCGGTGTAATCTTCGGTACACTCTCTTCTATCTTCATGGCTGCTCCGGTGGCTTACCTCACACTTGGTCACAAAATCAAGCACGATGAGGCAGCTCTCGAAGCTGTAGAAGTTAAATAAGTAGACAATTAGTAATACTAATACATCAATATGCAAGCGTGGTACTCATACAGAGTGCCACGCTTTTTTTGAAATTGCTATAAGTGGTTATTGGTTATATTTATGGTTAATTAATCTAAATACAAGCTATCCAATTCTTTCCAATACTTGCAAAATTGGAAAGAATTGGATAGCTTTGCATTTGAATATCAGCCATTAAGCTTATGTCAATAGAAAAGGTACCGACTATACAGCAATCTGATTTGCTTTCAGCTATTATAACGCCACCGAATGAGGAGGTAGAGGAAATAGTGAATAATATAAACTCTGCGTTTGAATATTGGGATAGCGTTAAATATAAGGAGTGTCCGGAAGGAATTACTCCTACACAATTGTGGACTTATGTGAAAGCTGCAAGATTGAAGAGTACTATTATGGTATGGAAAAGGTATGGCGTCTCGCTGACGCTAACAAACTCCATGCAGCGTATGTGCCACGAGTTTGACATGAACTGGGGAGGCAGCTGGGGCGCAAGTTCTATCATAGATGATGACAACAAAGAGCAGTATCTTGTAGGCTCACTGATGGAAGAAGCTATCTTTTCAAGTCAGATGGAAGGAGCTGCTACAACTCGAAAGGTGGCAAAGGAAATGTTGCGTCGACAGATTACTCCTAAGGACAAGTCGCAGCAGATGATATCCAACAACTATCAGACAATTCAATTCATCGTAGCACATAAGGATACCCCATTGTCACCAGAGTTATTGATGCATGTACATCGCCTTATGACTGAGAACACAATGCCTAATCAGGAAGATGCGGGACGTTTCAGACAGAACGACGATGTGGTTGTAGAGAATGGTATAACCCACGAAATAGTACACACTCCGCCTGCATTCGGCGAAATACCTTGTTTTGTGGACGACCTATGCACATTCTTTAATGAAAAGAACGCACATCAATTTATACATCCTATAATACGTGGTTTTATAATCCATTTCATGATTTCCTACGTACATCCTTTTGTTGATGGCAACGGGCGTACTGCAAGAGCGCTGTTCTATTGGTATATGCTAAAGCAGGGCTATTGGTTAACGGAGTATTTGTCTATTTCAAGGGTTATTGCTAAATCGAAGAAATCGTACGAAAAAGCATTTCTTTATTCTGAAGCCGATAATATGGATATAGGCTATTTTGTAGCTTACAATATGAAGGTGTTGCAGCAATCGTTCAAGCAGTTGCAGCAATATATAAAGCGTAAACAAGAAGAAAAGAAAGCTGCCAATAGATTCTTGCATATAGGTGACATCAATGCACGCCAGGCACAGATTATAAAGATTTTTGTGGACGATCCTAAGGTAGTAATCACAGTAGGTGATATGCAAACGAAATTCCTTATCAGTCCGACAACTGCAAAGACGGATATAATAGGTCTGATGAACAGAGGAATACTCACCGAAATATCGTTTAATAAGGTGAAGAAAGGATATATAAAAGGTGATAAATTTGAGAGCACGCTTGCCTCTATTTGATTCTAATTCTTTCCAATGTTTAAAATATTGGAAAGAATTAGAATTGTCTTATTCTTTAGATTTTCAGTAACTTTTAATAAGTTAGGCTGCATCTCAACAATAAAAACAATCAAGCTTGGAAGATTTTATTATCAACAAAATCGTGTATTGCTTCGATTTTCAGTAACTTTGAATAAGTTAGGCTTCATCTCAACAATAAAAACAAGCAAGCTTGTTTTGTATTGTCTTCGATTTGCACTAACTTTGCATCCGAAAATATAAACACATAATATAATGGAAGAGAACAAGTTCAAACGCACCACTGTGACTGCGGCTTTGCCATACGCCAACGGTGGAGTACACATCGGCCACTTGGCTGGCGTGTATGTGCCTGCCGACATCTATGTGCGCTATCTGCGCCTGAAGAAGCAGGAAGTGATGTTCATCGGCGGTAGCGACGAGCACGGTGTGCCCGTAACAATCCGCGCACGCAAGGAGGGCATCACGGTTCAGGAGGTGGTAGACCGCTATCACAACCTTATCAAGAAATCGTTCGAAGACTTCGGCATTTCGTTCGACATCTATAGCCGTACTACATCTAAGATTCACCATAAGTTCGCAAGCGACTTCTTCCGCACGCTCTACGACAAGCATGAGCTTGTAGAGAAGACAGAAGAGCAGTTCTGCGACGAGGTGACTGGCGAGTTCCTCACCGACCGCAACATCGTAGGCACATGTCCGCGCTGCGGTGCTGAAGGTGCTTACGGCGACCAGTGCGAGAAGTGTGGCGCCACACTCTCACCCGAGGAACTTATCAACCCAACAAACAAGAATAACCCGGGTCACGGACTCGTGAAGAAAGCCACAAAGAATTGGTACTTGCCGCTCAACAAGTGGCAGGACTGGCTGAAGCAGTGGATTTTGGAAGACCATAAGGAGTGGCGTCCGAACGTGTACGGACAGTGTAAGTCGTGGCTCGACATGGATTTGCAGCCGCGCGCTATGACACGCGACCTCGACTGGGGTATCCCCGTACCGGTAGAGGGAGCAGAAGGCAAGGTGCTCTACGTGTGGTTTGACGCACCTATCGGCTACATCTCCAACACTAAGGAACTTTGCGACGCACATCCCGAGAAGTGGGGCACGTGGCAGACATGGTGGCAGGACCCCACATCACGCCTCATCCACTTCATCGGCAAGGATAACATCGTGTTCCACTGCATCGTCTTCCCGACTATGCTGAAGGCTCACGGCGACTATATCCTGCCCGACAACGTACCCTCTAACGAGTTCCTCAACCTCGAGAACGACAAGATTTCTACATCGCGCAACTGGGCTGTATGGCTCCACGAGTATCTCGTCGACTTCCCCGGCAAGCAGGACGTTCTGCGCTATGTGCTCACAGCCAATGCGCCTGAGACAAAGGACAATAACTTCACATGGAAGGACTTCCAGGATCGCAACAACAACGAGCTGGTGGCTGTTTACGGCAACTTCGTCAACCGCGCCCTGCAGCTCACGAAGAAGTACTTCAACGGCGTTGTGCCTGAGTGTGGCGAACTTCAGGAGGTAGACCTCAAGACTATTGAGGAGTTCAAGGACGTGAAGCAGAAGGTGGAGGCATTGCTCGACACATTCAAGTTCCGCGACGCACAGAAGGAGGCTATGAACCTCGCACGCATCGGTAATAAGTACATCACCGACTGCGAGCCGTGGCACGTGGCAAAGACCGACATGGAGCGCGTAAAGACTATCCTTTACCTCTCGCTGCAGCTCGTGGCTAACCTCGAGATTGCTTTCGAGCCGTTCCTGCCGTTCAGCTCGGCACGTCTGCGCGAGATGCTCAACGTTACCGACACCGACTGGGCTCAGCTCGGCTCTACAGAGCTGCTCAAGCCTGGTCATCAGCTCGGCACACCGGCGCTGCTCTTCGAGAAGATTGAGGACGAGGCTATCAATGCTCAGCTTCAGAAACTCGAGGATACGAAGAAGGCTAACGAGGCTGCCAACTACGTTGCTGCACCTATCAAGGAGAACGTAGACTTCGACACATTCGAGAAACTCGACATCCGCGTTGGTCATATCAAGGACTGCCAGAAGGTGAAGAAGTCGAAGAAACTCCTGCAGTTCACCATCGACGACGGTTCTGGCGTTGACCGCACAATCCTTTCGGGCATCGCAGCTTACTACGAGCCTGAGCAGCTCATCGGCAAGGATGTGCTCTTCGTCGCCAACTTCGCTCCGCGCAAGATGATGGGCATCGAGAGCCAGGGTATGATTCTCTCTGCCGTTAACTTCGACGGAACACTGAACGTAACCACCGTGACAGGAAACGTTAAGCCTGGCTCGCAGGTAGGATAATTGTTTCTTATACAATAAAAACAAGCCCTATACAACAATGAACTGCACCCCAAAAGTTAGACACAAAACTTTTGGGGTGCATTATGTATAGAC
>OIZF01000570.1_pt1 | contig 25042 bp, 25 predicted proteins | sample 1588471 | NCBI WGS metagenome assembly OIZF01 (sample SAMN03283279) | human gut metagenome | biome: human-associated habitat; material: feces | host: Homo sapiens | place: Peru | collected 2012
GCATAAGCCGGGCTCTGCATTGCTTTCACATTTGTCTGGAGATTTACAACCAGGCGCAGGTGAAATCTGACGTAGAGAATGGCCAGTGGATCCTTGAGTAAGAAGGTCTGTTCCAGGTGTGCTTTTCCATATCGTGTTCCAAGTGCACGTTCAGTGATCCGCTTCTGTCGCTCAGGATGAAGATAGCTGTATCTGCCCCGATGCTCAATCACAGAGATTTGAAATTGTTCCAGAAGTTTGGATTGGAATTCATCAAAACTATTGGATGTGGAAGCACATTCATCAATCGCATTTCGCAAATATTCTTTTTGTGTAAGGAACACAGCGGATGTTGGTTTGAGACCATCTTCGATGATTTTCTGATTGATCTCATCTAATTTTTGCTGACCATGTTTCTGTGCCATATACTCTTTCTGAGTGATTTTTCTTTCAGCCGGAGCAAGAAGATCTATCTGGTGAAGTCCTTCTTGTTGGCACCGATCCATGACAGTTTTCTTAAAAGTGTTCATGAATTTATCAGTGGAACGATGCTTGTAACCGGCGGCTTCCTCATGTGGTTTATCCATATAAAGTTGCCTTTCCACTGCAGTCTTTCTCACACTGTTTATGACGATGTGGGTATGGATATTTCCGGACTCATTGTGTCCATCGGTATGAGTAACCACCAGTGCCTGATATCCGGGAAACATCTGCTTTGCAAGTTCCAAACTGATTGCCTGTGCTCTCTTTCCGGTAAGACCGTTTTCTGTAACATCGGCTGGATCGTAGCTGATAATGTAGTGATGACTTTTGATATCTTCACGTTTCTTATTCTTATGAAAATGAGCATTTGTCAGTTCGCATTCTTTGTCAAAAGACATCGGATCACAGTTCAGTCCATCCATATAAAACTCTTTTCGCAAGATGCTTCGACCGGATTCATCTACAATCTTTTTCCCGGTTTTTTCATCATGTTCAAACAGAAGGTAATTGATAGCAGCTGAGTAATTTGCATTTCTGCTTTTAATGTGTTTTACGATTGCCATTCATACCACCTGCCAGTTTCAGTACCTCTTTTCTCAATAGGAATAAGTCCGTGATACACTGATGGATTTCGTTTTCTATAGCACGAGACTGACTGCCACCACTGTTAAAATGCTTGGCGATCTGATTGAGATTCGATCCGATTTTTCCATATTCACTGACCAGTTTTCTGAGATCGTTCATGTCTGCAACAACTTCAATTTGGTGATTGATTTGCTTTTCAAGTAGTAGTTTTCTCACATATTCAGAACGAGAAAGTCCTGTAACGTCAGCGGCTTCATTTAATACTGCTAATTCAATATCCGTTAATTTTAATGTGATGATGTTACTCCTCTTGAGATTCTTTTCTTTCTTCTTTGGTGCCATAGTCCTCCTTCTTTTTTGATAAGACATCTTGGATGTGCGATTACACTTTTTAACCGGCTGTCCCTTCCGGTTATATAAAGTGCTGCGACTATCTTTGATAGAGAGCCAACAGATATCTTTGATGTCTGTACGAGGGCATGGGGAATCGGAATCCCCATCAAGAGACTTACCCGGAGGTATGCCGTAGCCATAAAATGGCGATACGGTAATACCTGGGTGGATCTTGCTCTAATCTACGAACCCTCTTACATATACAAAAGATGGAGGGGGAAAATACAGGGTGTGAGAGAAAAGAATTTTAGAAAAATCAAAATAACTCAAAAACTTGACTTTTAACAAATACATAATTTTTCTCTAAAGCCGAAAAAAATTGCATATCAGAGGCTGTATTTTCACCCTCCTTCTTTTGTATATATGAAAGATATTTTTTTATGTACGAAGGAAGGAGGTTTTTTCATGCCTAAAGTCAGAAAAGAAATTCCAGAATTGGAAAAGCTGGTGCAGGTCGGAAGAAAGAAATTTGTCCGTTATGAGGAAGGGGCACAATTATATTCTATGGGGTTGCATACATTTCAGGAATTAGCGAAAGATGCAAAAGCAGTCTATCATGTGAAGAGAGTTGTTCTGGTTAATACAGAGATTGTGGATGAATATCTTGAGAATTTCAGAGATGAATTATAAAAAATAAAATGTAATACATGAGGAGCAAAACACGTTGACTTGTTGTCGGACATAAAGTATAATAGTGTTGTAAGGAAGGAGGAAATAGAATGGCAAAGATGGGAAGACCAAAGAGTGATGACCCCATGAATTATCGTTTCACCATCCGTTTCTCCAATGCTGAGCAGAAGCAATTGGAAGCTTATGCTGAAAAGTACGATCTTACAAAAGGGCAGGTGCTTAAGAAAGGATTGGAACTATTATACCGACAGGATAAGCACAGCTAAGGTGCTCCTCACAATTAGTGAGGTGAGAGGATGGCAAAATCAAGAAAAGACAGCCGGGGGTATGTGTTGCGAACCGGTGAGAGTCAGAGAAAAGACGGTCGCTATTCTTATTCTTATACAGATTTAGATAAAAATAGACGAACTGTTTACGCAAAAACATTGGTTGAACTCAGAGCAAAAGAAAGAAAAATCATCCGCGACAAAGAAGATGGACTGAATCCGCAGCTGGCTGACAGGATGACGCTGAATGAACTGTATGATCGGTTTATCGAACAGAAATATGATTTGAAACCATCAACAAAAGTGAATTATCTCTATATGTATAATCACTTTGTCAGACCAACATTTGGAAAAAGGCTGATTGGTAAGATCAAATATTCTGATGTGAAAAAATTCTATTATCGTATTATCCTGGATGAAGAAATGAAAGCAAATACGCTGGATAGTATACATACACAGCTGCATCCGGCATTCCAGATGGCTGTAAGGGATGGACTGCTCAGACAAAATCCGACAGACGGATTAATGGCAGAAATCAAAAAGAGCCATATCTGGGAAGATAATCCGAGACATGCGCTTACGATTCCACAGCAGAAAGCTTTTATGGATTACTTAAAAGCCCATCGGGAATATCAAGGATGGGTACCTATTATAACGGTCCTTCTTGGAACAGGAATGCGAATTGGTGAATGCATCGGTCTTCGATGGGATGACCTGGATTTTGAAAAGCGTATTATCAGTGTGAATCATACTTTTATCTACAGACCTGATGAAAACAGAAAATCGGTCAAGCATATTTCTACACCAAAGACGATTTCAGGACGGAGAACCATTCCGATGATTGATGAAGTGTTCAATGCTTTTCTGGATGAGTATGAGATCCAAAAGTGCATTGGATTTTCCTCAGAAGAGATTGATGGATATTCAAATTTCGTTTTTGTAACAGCAACCGGAACGGTATATTTACCAAATGCAGTTAATCGAGCGATTGAAAGGGCAAGAGTTGCATATAACAAAGATGAAATAGAAATAGCAGAGAAAGAGGATAGAGAACCACTCATTATTCCTCATTTTTCAGCCCATCATTTGAGACACACATTTTGCACAAGATTGTGTGAGAATGAGTCTAATTTGAAGGTAATCCAAAGTATCATGGGCCACTCAGATATTACAACAACCATGGATATTTATGCGGAAGCGACACAGGAGAAAAAGCAGGAAATTGTTGCAAATCTCCAGGGAAAGATTATAATATAATTAGTGATGTATCATGTTTTTGAGGACATGTGCGCACCATAAAAGTAGAGGGAGATATATCTTCCTCATCTATTAAATAAAAACTTATACTACACAAAAGACACAGCCGACTTGGGGCTCTATGGATCTCAATGGAAGACCAAAAAAATCAGTTTTTGGATGTGTGCGGTGCCTGACGGAGCTCAGTGGACAAGGGTGGAAGAGATCGTTCAATTAATCCCGACAATGAAGTCCCTGGACGCTGACAAGAAGGCTTCCAAGACTTCCGAAGCAGCTCCTGCAGCTGCAGAAAAGGTTGTTGAGAAGGTTGATTTCTCCAACGTGAAGATCGAGCCAATCTTTGAAGAAATGGTTGACTTTGAGACATTCAGCAAGTCTGATTTCCGTGCAGTTAAGATCCTGGCATGTGAAGCAGTTCCGAAGTCAAATAAGCTTCTGAAGTTTACATTAGATGACGGAGAACGTAAAGACCGTGTGATTTTAAGCGGTATTCACGAGTATTACGAGCCGGAAGAGCTTGTTGGTAAGACAGCAATCGCTATCGTGAACCTGCCACCGAGAAAGATGATGGGTATTGATTCCGAAGGTATGCTGATTTCAGCAGTACACGAGGAAGATGGTCATGAAGGACTGAACCTTCTGATGGTAAATGACAGAATCCCGGCAGGTGCAAAGCTGTACTAAGAGCAAAAAATAATAATAAATAATCATGTAGTTTGTACCAATTTTCGAGGTTTTGTACCAATCTTTCGGGAATTTCTGTAGAATTATGTGAGGATATGTGAAATAAAGGAGATTAGAGTGCAATAGCTCTGGTTTCCTTTATTTTTTTGTCTGAGTATGTATAGAGTAAGAAATACCCCTTGGGATATTCCCAAGGGGCAAATTTAAAGGCGAGACTGTTCCCGGATAAACTGTAAAACGGCTTCTTTAGGGATTCGCCATGTAGATTTACCAATTCTCATTCCTTTCAATTCTTCTTTGTTCAAAAGCTCATATACACGGTTCTTTCCCACCATTAACATTTCAGCGACCTCATCTGTGGTAAGAAGAGTTAAATTGTCTTCTGTCAAAATTGTAGAGGTCGGATCAGATTGGTTTACTTTTTTCATCTCTTGTTCAACTCCTGTGGATATTATAGTTTTATGAATATGTTAAAAGATTCTTAAAGCTGGATTTTGGGCATATGGAATATGTTCTTGGATGCATGAAAGATAATACTGCCAAGGTTAGGAACATAAAAAAGTATATGCTGGCGGTGCTATTCAATTCAGTATCTACGGTGGGAAGTTATTACCAGGCAGAAGTAAATCATGATATGTATTATCCGAAAGCAGAATAATAAATGATGTCAGAAATACTGACAAAGAGTGATAAAAGTGTTACACTCCAAGTAGGTCAGTATTTCTGACATGGAGGTGACGATATGACCTTTGGTGAACGACTAAAAAAGGCGAGAATCGCCAGTGGAATTAATCAGGCAGACGCAGCAAAAAAATTGGAGATGTCCAGGCCAACCTTATCGGCAATCGAGGCTGGTAAACGTCAGGTTCTTGCATCTGAGATTTTGAAGTTTGCCGAACTTTATAATGTTTCGGTTCTTAGTCTTATGAGTGACAAGGAATCGGAGAAATCGGTTAAGAAGGATCAAATGATCAGGCTTTTACAATATCAGTCCGCTTTTCAGAAGATGAATGAAGACAAGCAGAAGCAGGTCTTGAAATATATGGAGCAGCTTCAGGACGAGTCCTGATTAGCTGAGAGGGAGGTTATTATGATGGTTCTATTATCTGTTGGATTAGTACTTCTAATGACCGGAGTACTGATTGTCACAATCTGTTTTAGTGCAGCATTATCTATCATGCCGTATATCAGCGGAGCATTGATCAGTTTGGCAATATGCACTGAAGTACCATTTGCAAAGAAGATTGTACCGGATCATCCATTTATGAATTACTGTGTGATTCTGATAATCGTTGAAGTAATCATTGCTGCTCTAATGCGGATCAAGTGGACCGGAAGGGCAACTGCGCTTTGCTTCAGTGAGATTATGGTTGGCATCATCAGTATGTTTATTCTTGATGCAATGAAGCCGGATTCCATTGGCTATTGTGTGTTTATTACATTGGTTTATCTGGTTGGTAACCTTGTATTCCTTACTACTAATTCCAGTAAGTATGCAAGTGAAGAGAAACCAGTTCCTGCTGGAATCATTATTTCGACCTTGATGTATGTCATTGCGGCCTATTTCATACTTGCAATCCCAGCAGAGCTTTTATGGCAGAAGTACATTGAACAGACATATCCATCTGCAGTAGTTGGATTTATGGTGGTTTACTGGGCGCTACGAATCGTAATCTGTGGTGGAATCCTTGTGAAAGGGATCATGAGAACTAAGAAATCTGTATCGATGGATCAGATTAGTGAAAGGTGGGATATAGATGGAAGAGAAGAAGCCTCATCCAAATCAGTATAAGGAACCTCATTTTACGTGTGAGATTCATTATGGTCCGGATAGCGATAAGTACATCAGAGAATATCAGCAGATGAAGGCAGCATCTTTTAGAGAACAGTTGGAGAAATTTAACCGGCAGGAATTATTGAAGTTAAGGACAATGTTGGAGGAGTACCGTAAGGGATTAGAATAAAAACGGAGGAGAGTGACTAAAGTATGATAATCGAGACAGTATTAGTAGAACTAGCAAAAGCAGGGGGAACGGAACTATTTCTATCATCGAGTGAAAGCCTACTGAAGAAGGTTAAAACAGCAAAAGATATAAAACAATTATTCATTAATACGGGTGAATTTTTTGTTGATTATGAAAATGATACAGATCAATTATTTGATGATATGGCCAACGTGCTTTCAAAGGAGAATATGACAAAGCTGGCCAATGAATTGAAGGATGAACCAGGATATAAATTAAAGGATAGGCTACTCAATTCATTAATGGGAATCATGAAAGAATATGAAATCCCGCACGGCATGGCTCTGTCATATGCGAACGCAATTCTATTTGCAATTATGGGGCAACTTCCGGTGGTTGCACCAGACAAATATGATCGTGTATATCAAGCTGAATGGAAAGCAGAGCAGGAAGAAAGCTTTAAGGAGTTAGCAGAGAAATTTGAGAGATTAAGAAATGAACTTCAGATATATCAAAGTCGACAGTTAGAGATATTATCAGCTGATGCGATTGATTTAGATATCAGGCGTCAAACTACTGATCCTAAGATAGGTTTTGACTTCTTTAATGTGGATGACGATACATTTAGGGAAGCACTTGAAAGTAAGAAAAATGATGAAGTTATAGCGATAAAAGCGCGGTGCAAAGAAGAAGCTATCTATTGCACAATAAATGAATTATGGATGCAAGGAGAAAATCGTCCAATATTCATAGTGAAGAATGAAGAAGACTGGAAGAGCTTACTTCAGATAAAGGATGCTGGAAATATTTATATACCATGGTTTTATTCAGATCAAATTGTCGCCATTCCTAATAATACTAATATATTTGTATTTACTGAACGTGTTCCGTCATTTATTAAAGGGGAGATAACTTTACGCCCACGTACATACTCTACAATATCAGCATCTTTACAGAGAGCGGGGATGGGAATAAATGAAGCCAATAAATTAGTATCAGAGACTCATGGCCTATTTATACCATTAAAGAAGAAATTGTTTAATGGAGCATATTTAAAAGAGCCTAGATGGTTAAATGGATTACATCGCAACATTAAGGAAACAGCATTATTGATAGGCCAATGGACAGACTGTGATGGTGACAAGGCAGTTATAGAATCCTTAAGTGGCATTAAGTATCAAGATTTTATTTCAGAGATAAAGGAATATGCTAAGGATGAAGATCCATTTATTCATATCGTAGATATCAATTCAACAAAGAAATATTATCTGGCAAGTGCTGAAAATGCATGGGATTATATTGATGTTGATAACGATAGTGAGATCTGGAATAAATTTAAGGATGTTCTCCTTGAAGTTATAAATGAGGCAGAAAAACTATTCACATATTCATCTCAAGAAAAGCTTGTTGCACAGTTTAAAGGAGAAAAATTCTTTTGGTCTGCAGTAATAAGAAAAGGGATGTTACGTAGTCTTATTATGAAGGCTTACTATAAAAAAGATAATAATTGCCAAGTTCAGTTAGATTCTTTAGTAAGCAAAATTTTGGGATATATCCAAACTTCAGAACAGTGGCATTATATTTCAAACTTTTTTGTTGATTTATGTGAAGTATCACCGAATAGTGTGCTTAATAAGTTAGAAGAAGAACAAATTAATCCTACGGGGCTAATGGAACTGTTTGAAAATCAATCATCTGATTTCTTATTCGGCAGGAATGATTATATTGAGATTTTGTGGGGAGTTGAGGAGTTTCTTGTACAGAGAGAATACGCATCTCGTGCATATTCATGGCTTCTATATCTTGATAATTTATCTTTTGAATACAAATCAAATTCACCAAAGGATATCTTTGGGAAATTACTATGTACGTGGCATAATTTTTCAGCATTTAGCAAAAGTAATGACAAAATAGAAATTGCAGCTAAGGCATTAGTAAAAGATAAAAATGCATGGGACCATATTTTTGGAGCATTACCAACAGGACATGCAAGTATTTTGGGCGACTTACATGCACCTAAATATAGAAATCATGTGGAAGAAGACACAATAACCAGAAAAGAGATGTATGACACCAATTTGGGATATATAGACCTTCTTTTAAAAGCAACTGATTTTAAACCCCAAAGGTGGAATGATCTGTTAAGTATATATGATGAAGTTGACCCAGATATTCGAAAGAAGATTAAGGAAAAATTATTATTTGAAATTGCACAGATGGACGATGATGAAAGGCTGATAATCAAGAATAACATCAGAAGAGTGGTTTATAAGCATCGATATTTTGCATCAGCTGAATGGGCTATGGGCGAAGATTTGATTGGTGAGATGCTTGATATACTAGATTCAATAAACTTCACCCAACAAGAATATGATTTTGAATATCTATTTAGACCCTCATATGATGGTATTATTCTAGATCCAGTTCCTTATGATGTGAATGACAAAAGGGATATAAACGAAAGCAAAACAAAAGATCTCCTTGTCAAAAAAATAAACGAGTTTAAAGAAAATAATTATAGCCTGGAATTATTATCAAAGCTCTGTGCGAAGGAGAAGTCTTCCTATCTAGGTCGAGTATTGTCGGATTATTGGGATGATGATAATTTTGATAAAAATGTATTTGCATCACTATATAAGTGCCAGAGTAAACATGAGATGGCAATAGAATACATTGAAGGATTGGCTCGCAGAGGAGTTGATGTATATACTAATGTAAACGAATTAAGTGAATGCGTAGAGTTAGATGATGATTTTAGAATTATATTATTCAGAATCGAAGCTTTATATACAGATAAGAAACCATTAGTCGATAATACTTCAGTAGAAATAAAACGTGCATTTTGGAAAGATTTTCGATGGTTTTCATCTAATAATATGGATTGGGCAGTGGCAGAGTGCCAGCAGTATGGAACAGTTAATTCGTATTTGGACTTATTGTATAGATTCCATGAAAATCGAAATCTTACACCAGAGCAATTGCTTGAAAAAATGCAACGGATTGATGTGATGGAACGAGGAAGTATTAATTCGATGACGGATCATTATTTAAAAGAATTACTAAAGCCATTACAGGAGCAATGCATTGAAGATCGAGATAAATGTGCAAAGATAGCGCATATTGAGATTGCATTCTTTTATCTATTGGACTGGGAAGATATGAAGTGCTTTCAAAAGGAAATAAAGCACGATCCTGAAATGTATGCAGAAATGGTCTCAGTTATATTTAGACATGATGGTGATGATCCCGAAGAAAGAAAGACAGAAGAGTTTCGTAATTATGCGCAGGTAATACATAGGTTGTTTGATATGGCAAAGTTTTGTCCATGTGAAGAAAATGGCACTATTAGTTATGATGAGATTAAGGTGTGGGTAGATAAACTGATACGGATACTTGATTCGAATCACCAAAAAGAAATGTTTGGATATGTGTTAGGAAGGTTGTTTGCATATGCACCTAAAACAGCTGATGGTCATTATCCATGTGAAGCAGTGTGCCAGATTATAGAGGAATATGGGGATGAATCTTTACTGAGTGAATATAGATGTGAGTTGTTCAATAAAAGAGGAATATTTAGTCCTTCAGCAGGTAGGGCAGAGAAAGACATTGCAGAAGGTTACAAAGATAATGCAGATTTTTTAAGCATTAAGTACCCGAAGACTGCTGATGTGTTTTTCAAAATGTCACAAAGATATGTATATGATTCTGACCTAGAAAGACGGCGTGCCGAAAATGGGTATTTTTAGAATTTAGTCTTAGAAATACAATTTGTAGAGGAAATGTAGAGATAATGTAGATTGTAATGCATTTTAAAGGCTGATATTATTATCATAGACAAACGTGAACGAAATCACCGGAGCGGTGACGGACATCACGTTTGTTTTTCTTTTGCAGAAGAATTTAATATGGACATTGTAGAGAGCGTCAGCTCGTAATCAGAAGATTGCGAGTCTGGCGCTTTTTTCACTTTATAGGAAAGTTCGTCTTTCGCCGAACTTTTGAATGAAAATAGCCCGCACAAAGGCGGGCATGAGAAATAGACGGTTTGATTTTAGAAGATATAAAAACCTTCCTCTTCGAAATCGTCGTCATCCAGATTATCAAATTCATGTGAGAAATACTCCATATCCAAAAGATCCTCATCAGCCATATCGCGGACTTCATCAGAAGTCATACCTTCAGGAGGATTTTTGATATATTGTTTCCGGAGTTCCTTTGCAAGTTCTGCCTCAGTGATTGGTTTAATAGTAATCATCTCCATTTCTGTAATAGATACTTTGATTGTATCATGTAATAGGAGAATGTGAAAGTGAGGCAGGAGAACGACATTGATGCTTTCGCATAACCTTTTCATATAATTCATGCAAAGGAACCGGTTTGTGATTGAAATATAACTCAAGGAAAAGCATAGTTGTACCGCAAGAAGGACACTTTAATGGATCATATCCAAAGGAAAGAAGGATAGATTCACGCCATTGATTAAAGGAAAGAAGTATTTTATGTTTTTCACGTGAGATAGCCCTGCGAAGATATTTGTCAGATTTACGATGTCTGGCATAAATTCCATAATAACGGATCATTTTAAAATGTTTTTCAGGTATGTGCTGCGTAAGCCGGGCAATGAAATCAAGAACAGGGATGGTTTCAATGACCAGTTTCTCGTCTTCGTGTCGATTGTAATGAAAAGTAACAAATTTACCATTGTAAGAATCAATACGTGATGTTGCAATGACAGGTCTGCCAAGATAACGACCAATATATTTGATTACTTGGGAAGGGTTACATTTATTAGGCATAGCACGAACATAAAATCCATTTTTATGATTATGGTAGATGGAGGCTTTTAGTTTTTTGAAAGAGACGCTGATTTTGGAGTGTAATTCGTTCAAAAGAGCAGTTTGAAAAGAATCATGTAAAAATTTATAGTTGAAATGCTTTACATGACGCCAATGAAGCGAATTCCCAATACCACCTTCTGAAATCAGACAATGGATATGGGGATTCCACTTTAAATCTCTTCCAAAGGTATGAAGGACACAGATAAAACCAGGAGTAAAGAATTCTGATTTGTTTATCTTATGGAACATACGTGTAACAACACTGTTAACAGCCGAGAAAAGACAATTCAAAAGGGAGCGGTTATTTAAAAACAGAGGGCGAAGTTCTCTGGCGATGGTAAAGACACAATGACGATGCTGGACACTGATGATCTTAAAAGACATAGAAGTAGTTCTGTCAATGGAATACATGTTACCGCAGGTCGGGCAAAAGCGAGAATGACAGCGGAAAGGTACATATTTATAATTTCCACAGGAAGGGCAGATATACATGGCACCACCAAAAGAAGGATCCCCACAATTAATCATTTTTTCTACATTTTCGATGACAGAGTCACGAGGGTGTTGAATATAAATCATTTCCTCAAAATGCTCTTTAAAAATTTTTTTAAAATATTCATAAGATTATTATGAGGGAAAATAAGAAAAAAAGAAACCCCTAACCCCTCAAGATTGAGAGGTAGGGGAGTTGAAGTGTCGAAGACACTTTTTTATTATTCTTTAAAAGAGTTGTATTAGGTGTTTGTAAAAAGTGACACCTTGTCGAATAGGAGTTGCGAATAAATCCCTATATCTTGAAAAAATAGATTATTCATAGTATAATGTTAAATGAGTAACTGTAACCAAAAGGAACGGAGAATACGAAGGAGCGTTACAGATGAGAATAAGCTACAACAAACTTCAAAAACTTATGATTGATAATCAAATGAAAAGACAAGATTTAATGCGTGCTGCGGAGATTTCATCGTCTGTTGCAACAAAATTAAATAAGAATGAAACAGTATCCATTGATGTGCTTATGAGAATTTGCAAAGTATTTCATTGTGATATTGGTGATGTATGTGAAGTCATATTAGACGAATGATATGAGGAGGTCTGAAGATGGCGGCAAGTGGTAAGAAAAATATGTTTAACGAAGCTACCCGTGTTCAAATGCCAGCAATGGTTCATTTGACACGCCTTGGTTATACCTATTTCGGGAAAATAACTGAAGATATGGCAGGCACAGTATATGACCCTGATACCAATATCTTAATTAACGTTTTCAAGGAGCAGTTCGCACGGCTTAATCCTACCCACGCAGGAGAAGCGGAACAGACATTGAAAACTATTAGGCAGGAATTAGATAATGATGATATAGGACGCAGTTTTTACGAGCGTTTATCGTCTGTTTCGCCTGTTAGATTGGTGGATTTTGAAAATCCAAAGAATAATACATATCATTTTACCGCCGAGTTCACTTGTAAGCGTGACCAAGATGAATTTAGACCTGATATTACATTGTTTGTAAATGGACTTCCACTTGTATTTGTTGAAGTAAAGAAGCCGAATAATCACGGCGGTATGGTTGCAGAAAGCAAGAGAATGAACCAAAAGAGATTTCCTAATAAAAAATTTAGGAGATTTTTGAATATTACACAGTTGATGATTTTCTCTAATAATATGGAATATGACACTATGGGTGGTATTGTTCCGGTTCAGGGGGCATTCTATTGTACGACGGCAAAACAGTCTGCACCGTTCAACTGTTTCAGAGAAGAAAATCCTACAAATTTGGATATTGCACCTTATAATGCAGATTTCCCATATAAGGATATTGACCCGATTGTTGAAAAGAAGATATTGACTGACTTTAATTGTCAGGTTATTCATACTTCTCCGGAATATCAAACAAATTTAGATACCTATACACCGACCAATCGAGTACTGACATCTATGTGCAGTCCTGAAAGATTGTTATTTATATTAAAATATGGAATTGCCTATGTTCGTTTTCATAAAGAAATAAATGGCAAGATAGAGTTTATTGAGCAGAAACATATAATGCGTTATCAACAGATGTTTGCTGCCTTAACAGTAAGAAGTAAGATTGATGAAGGTGTTAATTCAGGTGTTATATGGCATACTCAAGGTAGTGGAAAGACCGCCCTTTCGTATTATCTTACTTATGTTCTTTCTGACTATTTCAGCAAACAAAATAAAGTTGCAAAGTTTTATTTCATTGTTGACCGCCTTGATTTGCTGAAACAGGCTTCAGAAGAATTTGAAGCTCGTGGATTGGTTGTGAAAACGGCAAGTTCCCGTGCTGAACTTATGGAGCAGTTCCGTAACAATCAAGCACAAGAGGGAAATACGGGAAAACCTGAAATTACAGTAGTAAATATACAGCGTTTTGCTGAAGATAGGTCAAAAGTTGACCTTCCTGCGTATGCAACGAATTTGCAGAGGGTGTTTATTATTGATGAAGCACATAGAGGGTATAAACCAGAAGGCTCATTCTTGGCTAATCTTCTTGATGCAGATAAAAATGCAATAAAGATTGCGTTGACAGGAACACCGCTTTTGAAAGAAGAAAGAGAATCTTGGAGAGTTTTTGGTAATTATATTCATACATACTATTATGACAAATCAATTTTAGATGGATATACGCTGAAAATTATCCGTGAGGACATAGAAACTCAGTATAAAGAGCGACTTTCTGAGATTTACGAAAAACTTGAAACTTTGGTAGAAAAGAAAGACGTAAAGAAAAGTCAGATTGTTGAACACGATAACTATGTCAAAGAGTTGCTTAGATATATTATTTCTGACCTAAAGAGATTTAGACAAATTCAGGGAGATAATACGCTCGGCGGCATGGTCATTTGTGAAACAAGTGAGCAGGCAAGGAAGCTGTTTGCGTATTTTGATGAAATTCAAGCAGAACTTAATAAAGACGCTTCTATGAAAAGTCATTTGCGAGCTGGACTTATACTTCACGATAGTGATGACAAAGATACAAGAGATAAGATTATTGATGACTTCAAAAATAATATGACAGTTGATATTCTTATCGTTTTCAATATGCTTCTTACCGGATTTGATGCACCAAGATTGAAACGCCTGTATTTTGGTCGAAAATTGAAAGACCATAATTTGTTGCAGGCAATTACAAGAGTCAACAGACCGTATAAAGAAAACCATTATGGTTATGTCATTGATTTTGCAAATATAAAAAGGAATTTTGAGGAAACAAATGAAGCATACCTCAAAGAGCTGAACCGTTTTAATGACCCGAATGAAGTTGGTGCGGGAAATGAAACAGATACATTCAAACAGGTTATTGAAGACCCGGCAGAACTCATTAAACAAATGCAGGAAGTGCAGCAGGTTCTTTTTAACTACACCACAGATAATGCAGAAGAATTTAGTTCTGAAATATCCACGATTGAGGATAAGCAGGAATTGCTTAAACTTAAAAAAATTCTTATTGCTGCTCGTGATTGTTGTAATTTGGTAAGAACCTTTGGCGATGATGAGTTAAAGGAAACATTTGCAAGAATGGAATTAACAAAATTGCCATCATTGATTTCAGAGGTGCAACATCATATTGATAACATAAATCAGAAAGAACTTTTTGCAAGTGATGATACCACAAAGTTGCTTGTCAATGAAGCAATGGAGGATATTACTTTTAATTTCAGCAAAATCAGCGAGGAAGAATTGAAAATCGTCGGTGGTAAAGACGCAGTAACAGAAAAGTATAAAAAGACTGTTCGTGCCTTTACTCAGAATATCGACCCCGATGACCCTGAGTTTATTACTTTGCAGGAAGCATTTTTGCTTCGCTTCAAGCAACATGGTTTTGAACCTAAGAGTGTATCTGAGATTGAGGAGCAAGGAAAGGAATTGGAAGATATTCTGAAAAAGCTTGATGAATTGCAGAAGAAAAACACGGTTCTGCTGAGAAAATATAATGGCGATGCGAAATTCGCAAGGGTTCATAAAAGAATCAGGGAAGAAAATCTTGCTCGAAAAGCAGCAAATAAACAGCCGATTGTTTCAGAATATGATATGTCTATTATGAATGTTTTGCTTTCTATTAAGTCTGATATTGACCAGAAAGTGTATGACAGAAATGATATATTGAAGAAAGACGCATATTTTGAGAGAACGGTTATGACACAAATAAAAGCAGGCATTGATAAGTTGGGAATAGCGAGTGCTCGTGAGGATAGAGTATTTATACAGAGCAGGATTACAAAACAGTATCTTGACCAGTATAACCAGACTTATTCAGTGGCATAAAGGAGAACACAATGGAAGAAACAAAGACGATAAAAGAAAAAACTATAGAGTTGATAGATGCCTTAAAAGCAACTTGTCAGACCTATGGTATGGGAAACGATGGTAACGAATATAAAATTATCACACAGGTTTTCCTTTATAAGTTCCTTAATGATAAGTTCGGATATGAAGTAAAAAAAGTAAGTCCGGTTCTTAAAAATGCTGAAAAATGGGAACTTGCTTATGCAGAAATGTCAGAAGATGACCGCTTGGATATTTTTGATAGTTTACCGTCAGATATTCCATTACTTAATCCGGAACATCTTATTGCCAACTTATGGAATCAGCAGGCAAAGGGCGATTTTGATTTAATCTTTGACAGCACGATGACAGATATAGCAGATAAGAATATTGATATATTTTCAACTCAGACTGCTCAGAATACAAAAATACCGCTTTTTGAAAAGCTGACACAGTATGTAACGGACGATACAGCAAGAGCACCTTTTGCCCGTGCTTTGGTTGATAAGTTGGTAAACTTTTCTTTTGAAGAAGCATTTGAGAAGCACTATGATTTCTTTGCAGATATATTTGAATATCTGATAAAGGACTACAATACTGCAGGCGGTGGTAAGTATGCGGAGTATTATACTCCTCACGCTATTGCAACGATTATGGCAAGATTGCTTGTTGGAAACGCAACGGATTTACATAGCATTGAGTGTTATGACCCATCAGCCGGAACAGGAACACTTTTGATGGCTCTTGCCCATAAAATTGGCGAAGATAAGTGTACGATTTTTGCACAGGATATTTCACAGCGAAGTAATAAAATGTTAAAACTTAATCTTATCCTGAACAGCTTGGTATCTTCTCTTGACCACGCAATTCAAGGAGATACGCTGATTGCTCCATATCATAAGAGTGATAATGGACAGGAATTAAGAACTTTTGATTATGTAGTTTCAAATCCGCCTTTTAAGATGGATTTCTCAGATACAAGAGAGCGTATAGCAGCAATGCCCGTTCGTTTTTGGGCGGGAGTTCCGAAAGTACCTGCCAAGAAGAAAGAGAGTATGGCAATTTATACGTTGTTCATTCAGCACGTTCTTAATTCATTGAAATCAACCGGAAAAGGTGCGATTGTAGTTCCTACTGGATTTGTAACCGCAAAGTCAGGTGTAGAAAAGAAGATACTACAACATATTGTAGAAGAACATATTGTTTATGGCTGTATTAGTATGCCGTCAAATGTATTTGCTAATACCGGCACGAATGTATCAGTATTATTTTTTGATAATTCAAGAAAAACAGACAAGGTTGTACTGATAGATGCTTCAAAACTGGGAGAAGAATATAAGGACGGTAATAATCAGAAACGCAGACTTCGTGATTTTGAGATTGATAAAATTGTTGATACATTCCTTAATAAAGAAGCTGTTGATGATTTTTCAGTTGCTGTTACCTATGATGAAATCAAAGAAAAGAAATATTCACTTTCAGCAGGACAGTATTTTGATGTGAAAATTGAATATGTTGAATTATCACAGGACGAATTTAATGCTCGTATGAGTGCTTATGCAGAGAAGTTACAGGAATATTTTGCAGAGGGCGATAAACTGAAAACAGAAATTATGGAGCAGTTAAAGAAGGTAAAATATGAATAAATGGACATATACAACACTTGGGAAAATATCAGAGATTATTACGGGACCATTTGGAAGTCAGTTACATCAATCGGATTATGTGGAACAAGGAATCCCAGTAGTTATGCCACAAGACATAGATAATAGGAAAGTAAATTATGCATCTATCAATTATGTGTCTAATGAAGATTCAATAAGACTTGAAAGATATAAAACCATAATTAACGACATATTATATGCTCGCCGAGGAGATGTAGAAAAACACGCTTTTATAAAGGAAAAGGATAATGGTGTTTTATGTGGGACAGGTTGTTTACGAGTGCGAATAACAACATCAGAAGTAGAACCAGAATTTATATCTTTTTTTCTCAATAGAGAAGAAACTAGAAAATGGCTTGTTACACACGCAGTAGGTACAAATATGCCTAATTTGAATACAGATATTTTATCTGATGTTCCAATAGCTTATCCATTGCTTGAAGAACAAAGAAAAATTGTTCAAGTTTTAAATAGCCTTGATGAGAAAATTGCTTTAAATAGTGCGGTAAACGATAATTTACCGTATCAGTCATTGATGGTAGCTTGACCATTCATTAACATAGGTAAAAGCCAATCTCTAAGAGATGTTAGCTGCTGATTTTCTCTTGTGTTTTCAGAAATAATATCAAACATTGGTATTACTTGACGGTTAAATGCTTCTAATTCCATTTTTTCAGGAACATAGATAGGTCTGTCTTTAAGTAAAGGCTTTTGCAAATGCTTCAACCCCGTTCCTTGGAAGAATTTTTGGTCAAGTTCAGGCTTGATTGAAAATAGCATTAGGTAGAGATAATCCGACATTTCTGATTTTGCAGAAATGCTCCAAGTATCTGTTGAATAGGCGGCTTTACCAACATAAAATTTAACATCAGCGTTACCGCCAGTATTTAAAAAGCAATTTCTACCATCAACAAATGGTTCGTTCCATTTCAAAATAGTTGCACCGCTTGTAAAGAATGGATATTCGCCATTTGATATTTTTGCTTCTCCGACCTGAATAGCTGACTTTTCAGCTTCGGTCAAAATATCTTGTAGTTTAGCATTAGGCTTTTTTGAGAAAAAATTATGCATATAAATGTCATAAGCCATTGCTGATAAATTATCGTTTAATATATCCCATAACTCTTGTGAGTGGCAGGAGTTAAAGAAGGGGACTACCGCTCCATAGTTGTTCTCTAAATTAAATAAAAGGAGAATTGACTATGAAACAGAATTTAATTATGGATATTGTTCAGGGTATGCTACCTTATTTGAACAATGCACAAACACAGCGATTGCAGGAGGTACTGCAACATACGCTTTTTGATTATGAAGTTGCAAAAACGGAAAGTGATAAAGGATTATCGGAGCAGAACTTGGTTGAACTGTTTCTATCGGCAAAGAGAATTGAGGGTTGTTCCGAGAAAACTTTGAAATATTACAAAGCAACTATACAGGCAATGATTGATAGTATAGGTAAAGGTATTAAATATATTGTAACCGATGATATACGCTGTTACCTTACTGAATATCAGTCAAATAAAAATTCAAGTAAAGTTACGATTGATAATATAAGACGAATACTTTCCAGCTTTTTTTCTTGGCTTGAGGACGAGGACTATATACTGAAAAGTCCTGTCAGGCGAATACACAAGGTCAAAACCGGCACGAACATTAAAGAAACATACTCCGATGAAGCATTGGAGCTTATGAGAGATAACTGCACCGAGCCGAGAGATTTGGCGATGATTGATATGTTGGCTTCAACGGGTATGCGTGTCGGCGAAATGGTATTGCTCAACATAAATGATATTGATTTTAACGAGCGTGAATGCATCGTGTTTGGTAAAGGAAACAAGGAACGAGTGGTCTATTTTGACGCAAGAACAAAGATACATTTGCATAATTACTTGAACAGCAGAACCGACGATAACCCGGCACTATTTGTATCGCTGAAAGCACCGCACGAAAGGTTGAAAATCGGCGGTATAGAAACAAGACTCAGAGAATTTGGAAAGCAATTAGGGTTGCACAAAGTACACCCGCACAAATTCAGGCGTACCCTTGCAACTATGGCGATAGACAAAGGAATGCCCATTGAGCAACTGCAACAGCTCTTAGGGCATAGGAAGATAGACACGACCTTGCAGTACGCAATGGTAAAACAAAGCAATGTAAAAATTGCACATAGGAAATATATCGGATAAGGAGAAAAGGATGGAGACTAAGAAACTGATAGATTGTTGTGAATTTATTTCTGATGGCGACCATTTACCACCACCTAAAAGTGATAGTGGCGTTCCTTTTATTACAATATCTAATATTACGGGACAAAACAAACTTTCTTTTGAAGACACAATGTTTGTGCCTGAAAGTTACTATAACGGATTGAATGAAAATAAGAAGGCACAAAAGGGCGATATTTTGTATTCGGTTGTTGGCTCTTTTGGTAAACCGGTATATATAGATTTTGACAAACAAATGGTTTTTCAACGACATATTGCTATCTTGCGACCGAAAAGAAATGTTAATGCAAGATTTATTTACTATACAATGCTAAACCCGCAGTTTTATAAGTTGGTTGATAAACTTGCTATTGGCTGTTCTCAAAGAACGGTAACATTGGATACTTTGAGAAATATAGAAATCAGATTGCCTGATAAAGATATTCAGGACAAGACGGTTGAAGTTCTTTCATTAATTGATAGAAAAATTGATGAGAACTGTAAGATAAACGATAATTTAGAGCAGCAACTTATGCTTTTATATGATTATTGGTTTACCCAATTTGATTTTCCTGATAACGACGGCAATCCTTATCAGACTTCCGGTGGAAAAATGGTTTGGAATGATACTTTAAAACGTAATATTCCTGAAAATTGGAAAGTTCAATCTGTAATTTCAAACTGTTTATCTTCCATAATAAAACCCGGAGTCGAAATCTTTAATACAAAAACATACCTAGCAACAGCCGATGTTAAAGGTACTTCTATCTCAACAGGAACTATTGTTGATTACGACGGTAGAGAAAGTCGTGCTAATATGCAACCAAGTATAAATTCTGTATGGTTTGCTAAAATGAAAAATAGTATTAAACATCTTTACCTAAATAAAGAAATGCAACCTATTATTTCAAGTTGTATTCTTTCAACAGGATTTTGCGGATTACAATGCAACGAAATCAGTTTTGAATATATTGCTTCTTATGTTTCAAATGCATATTTTGAAATTCATAAAGATATGCTTGCTCACGGAGCGACTCAAAAAGCTGTAAACAATGATGATTTGGCAGGCGTTCATATTATTATTCCTGAAGATACAGTTTTACGTGCTTATCACGAAGCTACTCAGGCTATATATGCACAAATAAGTAAAAATATTTGCGAAAATCAAGAACTTGTCAAACTTCGTGACTGGTTGCTGCCTATGTTAATGAACGGTCAGGCTACCATCAGTGATTGATGTGGTAAATTATCGTTTACAGTAGAAGGAGAAACTATATAATGAGTGTTTCAGATTGGATAAGTATTATTTGTGCGGGAGTTGCTTTAATAGTCACGGTTATTATTGCAGTCCTGCAAATAAGACAAAGCAACCGTATGGAGAGGTTTGAAAAAAGGCAGGACAAGCGTGATGAGCAACGTCATCAAGAAAGTGTAAAAGCACAAGCGGTATCATTCATTTCTAAATATTATAAGGACAGAGGGCTTATTCCGTTATGTGCAATAGCCACGATGTATAATGATTTGTTTTATTACAACAGAGAGATGTATAGAGAATTTTGCTGTTGTACTAAAGAGGTTCAAAATAGAATTTTGGAATATTGTGATTTGGATTTACGAGTCAGTGAGTCCAATATTTATGAAAAGTGTTTGGCTGCAATAGAAAGTGTGCTAAGTGAACACTTTCCTGATGATAAAAGTGTTTTTTACGATGGAGGAAAATATTTCGCTCGTAGCATAGAATACTATGCAGATAAATCAATTCCACATCAAGAGTTTGGATATCAAAATCATATTACTGATGTTTTGGCTAATGCGTTTAATAGCAATGACAAAAAAGAAACACCAATTCAGCAGTTGTCGGTAGAATATAATTTTGGAAGTTGCAAAGAAATAGAGGCGTGCCAGTTGGTTACTGTTATAGCAGAGTTTGCAGCAATCTATGGGAATAAAAATAAAAACATTGATAAATCATATGGTTCTCCGGGCGGATACGATGGAGAAGTTATAGAAACAATGGAAGATTTATTCCTTTTAGCCTTATTTGAAATATATACAAATTGTGTTTTATAAATTGAATTATAAGGTAAGTAAAAATGATTTTTCAGAGAGGATAAACGAATGGCATTTGATTTTAAGAAAGAATATAAAGAGTTCTATATGCCGAAGAATAAGCCGCAGATTGTGACAATTCCAAAGGCAAATTATATAGCGGTAAGAGGTAAAGGAAATCCTAATGAAGAAGGCGGAGAATATAAAACTGCTATTGGTGTTTTGTATGCTGTTGCATATACTCTCAAGATGAGCTATAAGACGGATTACAAAATAGAAGGATTTTTTGAATATGTTGTACCACCGCTTGAGGGCTTTTGGTGGCAGGACAATGTTGAAAGTATAGATTATTATACCGATAAATCAGCTTTCAACTGGATTTCTGTTATTCGTCTGCCTGATTTTATTACAAAGAAAGATTTTGATTGGGCGGTGGAAACTGCTTCAAAAAAGAAAAAGATGGATTGCTCTGGTGCAGAGTTCTTGAGTATTGACGAAGGTTTGTGCGTACAGATAATGCATATAGGAGCTTTTGATGATGAACCTGCAACCGTGGCAATGATGGATAAATATCTTGAAGAAAACGGTTATGTAAATGATTTTACTGATGAGCGACGCCATCACGAAATTTATTTATCTGACCCAAGAAAAGTTGCACCGGAGAAATGCAAAACGGTAATAAGACACCCGATAAAGAAAGCATAAATTGAGTAAAATGAAATTAGGTCAGAGGACAACTAATGGCATCAAGTAAAGAATATTTGGAATTTGTATTAGAGCAGTTGGCAGAATTGGACGAGATTACTTACCGTGCGATGATGGGCGAATATATTATTTATTATCGTGGTAAAATTGTCGGCGGAATTTATGATGACAGATTACTTGTAAAAACGATAAAATCAGCAATTTCATATATGCCGACAGCTACTTATGAATTGCCGTATGATGGGGCAAAGGAAATGCTGTTTGTAGAAGATGTGGATAATAAGAAATTTTTAACAGGACTATTTAATGCAATGTACGATGAATTACCAGCACCTAAGCCAAAAAAGAAAAAGTAGACAGATACTATTGATGGAGCGATTGGTATATAAGAATTATGGAAACAAAGCCAAGAATTTTATATTTACAAAAGATTTTACTGGAAAGAACCGATGAAGAAAATCCTTTTTCCACAACACAGTTAATCAATATATTGAATGATGAATACGGAATATCTGCACATAGAACGACGGTCACAAAAGACATTGCAGCACTTCAGGAGTTTGGAATGGACATTGTTACTATCCATTCTACTCAGAGCAAATACTTTGTAGCAAGTCGTAAGTTTGAATTACCGGAATTGAAACTGCTGATAGATGCAGTAGAATCATCGAAGTTCATTACAAAAAAGAAAAGCGAAACTCTGATTGAGAAGATACATACGATGACCAGTCCGGGGCAGGTGGCAAAGCTGAAGCGTAATAACTATGTGGTCAATCGAATTAAGCCGGATAATGAGCAGATATATTACATCATTGACGCTATAAATGACGCTATAAATGCAGGCAAACAGATTTCTTTCCAGTATTATGATTATACAGGATTAAAGAAAAAAGTTCTGAAGAATAAGGGCGAGATTTATAAGCTGAGTCCGTACAAACTTCTTTGGAATGGGGATAATTATTATGTTATCGGATATTCTGAGAAGAAAAGCAAGGTTATCAATTTCAGGGTAGACCGCATTGCTTCTAAACCTGAGATACTGGATAAGGATATTATTCCTATGCCAGATGATTTTGATATTGAGAATTACACAAAAGAAGTGTTCTTTATGTTCTCAGGCGAGAAAGTTCTTGTGGATTTAAGGTGTGATAACAGCCTGATGAAAACGATGGTTGACCGTTTCGGAGAAGATGTAACAATCCTTGCGTATGATATGACTTCTTTCAGGGTACAGACCGAAGTATCAGCCAGTCCGACTTTTTTCGGTTGGGTGTTTGGCTTTAATGGCAAGGTACAGATACTTGCACCGGAAAGTGTGAAAGAACAGTACAGACAGATGATTGCAAAAGCCGATGAGGATATGCAAGAGAGTGAGTAGTGATTCGTAAATGATTTAAAATTTGTGTGAAAAATCAATTATTATGAATATGAAAATGATATGTTTTTAAATTGTGCAGACGGTCTGCACAATTAGGAAGGAGTCAATATGCTTACACCGTCAAATCAATATTTGCAGGCAGTAGAAGAAATAAATGATTATGTCAATCAGGCTAAATGCAGAGCTTCTGTCAGTGTAAATAGTGAGATAATGAAAACAAATATATTTATTGGAAATATTATTATCCGCAATTCTGAGTGGGGAAATAAATTTGTGGAAAATCTGTCTAAGGATATGAAGATGAGATTTCCAAGTGCAAAAGGCTATTCTGTCAGAAATTTAAAATATATGAAGAAATTTGCACAGATTTTTACGGAAGATGATGTAGATGAGTACGGATTAGGAAGAATTACTTGGAGTCATCATCAGATATTGATGAGTAAAGTGTCAAATCGAGAAGAATATATATGGTATCTGGAAAAAACTTTGGAACATAAGTGGTCAGTTGATGATTTGACTTCCCAAGTTAAGAGTCAATTATATGGGCGACAGGCAGTTGCGAATAAAATATCAAATTTTGAAAGACGATTACCGGCTGAACAAAAGGATATGGTATTAAGCACAATGAAAGACCCATATATGTTTGATTTCATCGATTATACGGAAGAAATGTTGGAAACAGATATAGAAAATGAACTTGTAAAAAATGTTACTTCTCTACTGATGGAATTAGGCACAGGTTTTGCTTTTATGGGACAGCAGTATCATCTTGAAGTTGGAGGAAAAGATTTCTATATAGACCTTCTTTTTTATAACACAAAACTTAGATGTTATGTAGCAATAGACCTTAAAACTGGCGAGTTTAAGCCAGAACAGGCAGGAAAGATGAATTTCTATTTATCTGCTTTAGACGATTTAGTGAAAGCTCCAGAGGATAATCCATCAGTGGGACTTATTTTGTGCAGAGATGAAAATAGAACAATTGCAGAGTATGCATTGAGAGATATGTCAAAACCGATTGGTGTCAGTGAATATCACTTATGCACGGATTTACCGTTAGATTTGAAAAATGCATTACCTGCCGTAGAAGATATTAGAAGTAGAATTGATATGAAAAAGTAATTTGTGCAGACGGTCTGCACAAATTGTAGAGTAAAAGTTTATTGAACAAAAAAGCTTTTATGGGCTGTAATTTTCAATGAAAATAAAAACTTTACTTTTAACATTGACTAAGTTAAAATGAAACAAATTGAGTTAAAGGGAGAATAAGAAATATGCTTACAAGCGTATTCGGGCTTTCTATAAAATATGAAGCATGGAATCATCAGGATTATTTGCCTGTTTATATTGCAGGGAGTTATGATTTTCATACAGCATATATTGGAAACAGACGCTGTATAATGCTTGCTCCAACAGAAGAACTTGCCACACTTCCGGCATTGAAAAAACAAATTGTAAAAATACAGCAGATTGATAATGTGCCAGTCGTATTTGAACTTACAACGGTATCAAATTATCGAAGAAAAAGCCTTATAGAAAATAATATACCGTTTATTACTAATAAGCAGATATTTCTTCCTTTCATTGGGACAATGCTTACAGATGAGAAAGAACCGCCCAAGCTGACAGGTAAGTTTGTTTACTCAACGCAGCAGTTGTTTTTGCTTTATCTGTAT